>Ga0326728_10012725_pt1 | contig 18561 bp, 16 predicted proteins | sample MB3enrmetagenome_FD_207602 | JGI IMG/M metagenome (GOLD analysis project Ga0326728, IMG submission 207602) | Lab enriched peat soil microbial communities from McLean, Ithaca, NY, United States - MB31MN | ecosystem: Environmental > Terrestrial > Soil > Wetlands > Peat | place: USA: New York... | reverse complement strand
CCTCGACGCCTCGCCGGCGCGCGCTCTCGCTCAGGTCGTGCCGTCGGGTGCCGACGTCTGGACAAGGAAGAACCGCCTGCCGCGAGGATTGACACGGCCCGCTCCTTCAGACATGCCGTACTGCCGCGCCCACCCGGCGATCAGAGACACTTAGCAAGCGCTGAACGCTCGGGGTATTGGGACACCTCACCGTGTTGCGCCCATGTGGGACTGAGCCGTGCGACCCGGTCCCGGTTGCCGGTCATGCCGGCGCTGCCGCTAGTCATCTCCGCCTGCGCGGAGATCGATCGTGCCGTCTAGCGATGTGGCCCGTGGGTGGAGACTGGGTGCCCTCGCCGACAGCTTGGCCACTACCGCGTACGCGGTCGACCCGGGGCGCGGCGCGTGCTTACCGAGCGCTCTCCCCTCCAAGACCAGCTCTTCTCGCTCCTCGGCCCAGAGGCCTTCGCACCGCCGACTTCGGTGATACGCGGCAGGTCCTCAAGAACCGCCCCTCTCCAGGGAGGACAGGCGCTCACCCGGAGCTATCCCGGTAACTCGCGCTAGGCGTCGCCCCAGGGTGGGCGCGAACGGATCAGCCGACCACGGGTGGCGCCGGCTCTGCGCTCGGCATCCGTGCTCGCCAAGGTGGTGACGAAGAGGACCTTGGCGCGACTCCCGGTGCACAGCTTCCTGAGCCTGTTCGCCGATCTCGCGACGATCGCCGCCAACCGGATCACGCCGAACGAGCCCAGCCTCGCCGGCTTCACCTTCATCACCACGCCCACGCCGGTGCAGCGGCGGGCCTTCGATCTCCTCGGCGTCTCCCACGATCTCGGCTACGCGTAGTCTGGACCTCACGCTCCCGACCCAGGTCAGCGGGCTACGTCAGGTCCCTGGAGGGGGAACTTCGGACTAGAAGGTGGAGGCAGAGGACACCCGGGGCAGGTACTGGCGCAGGTCGACCAGCCAGACGTAAATGTGGTAGGTGCCGTCAGCGAGGATGCCGCGGCGCACGACGACCGGCTGGAAAGGCGTCAAGGACCGCACGGCCCGGGAGAAGCCGTCGCCGGTCACGCTCATGAGCAGGATCTGGCCGGGACGCCGGTGCTCGATCTTGCCCACGCCACCGCGGTCGAGCTGGGGGAAGGTGCCGCCGACCAAGTTGAATCCGGCGTGGAAGATGCCAAGGGGCTCAAGCAGCCTGCGCGTCTCTTTCTTCGGCCACCACATGAGGAGCTGCTCGCCGTCGTAGGTGGGGTGGCCGACGAAGCCCGGCAGCTCCGCGGTGACTTGGTACCGGTCGACCAAACTGGCGTCGCTCCCCCCGAGCGCCGTCGCGTACCCGGGTCGCTGGATCGACCCCGCCGTGTCCGGAAGGGGCGGGTGCGGGACCTCCGGCGCCACGGTGAGGATGAGGAGGGCCCCCGAAAGCACGACGAACAGGGCGAGCGGGGCCGCGCTCAACAACCCTGCCCGGCCCCTGCGGCTCGACCAGGCCCCAAGCTTGCTCCCCCCCAGCCAGACCCCGGCGGCGGCCACCGCGCAGCCGGCCACCACCCAGGCCCAGGGGGTGAGCTTCATGGCCGGGACGTGGGGGTCCGCCTCGTAGGCCAGGGCCACCCCGACCAAAAGGAGCCCGGGCAGGGCCTGGCGCCCCACCCGGGCCCCCACCCGGGTGACGAAGGGGGCGGCGAGGGCGGCGAGGGTCAGGGCCAGCAGCACCGCCACGAAGGACCAGAGCAGCGAGGAGAAAAGGGGCGTCTCCAGCATCTGGACCGTCCCCAGGAACTGGAGGCCAGCCGCGACCCCGAAAGCGAGGAGGGCAGACAACCCGGTGAAGGCCTCCGGCGTGCCGAGCCGGCGGCCCCGGCGCCCCACCACCAGGGCGAAGGCCCCCAGGGTGGCTAGGGGGACCAGCAGATAGGGGTCGTAGAGTACCCAGCGCCAGTTGGCGGAGTGCCACAGGGCCACCTGAGCCGGGGTGCTCAGGTAGCGGGCCGCCTGCCAGGTGGGGGTGAGGTAGTTCCACTGGCCGATCAGCCACCAGGACCCAAGGGCCAGCCCCCCGGTGACCACCGCGGCGGTGGCCACCGCCACCCCGGCGTCCCGGGCCAGGTGGGGGCGCTCCCGGGCTAGCCGCAGGGCCAGGTAGGCCACCATCACCACCGCCACCAAGGGCACCGCCGCCCCGTGGGACCACACCGCCAGGGTGAACAGGGCCGCCGCCAGCCCCACCCACCCGGGACGCCTCCGGGGCGGGGCCGGCATCACTAGGGCGCAGAGCCCCCCGGTGAGGTAGGAGAGGGCCGCCGAGTCCGGGTAGTCGGTCCCCCAAGCGGTGACGAAGACCGGGCTGGAGAGGATCACCGCCACCCCCACCCAACCGGCCCAGCGGCCGTAGAGGCGGGAGAGCAGGAGGTAGAGGGGGACCACCGCCACCAGGGCCAACAGGTACCGGAAGCTGAAGAATCCCCCCACCGCCCCGAAGAGGAGGTAGGTGGCCCGGGCCGGGACCAAGAACCCCACCCGGGCCGCCTCCCGCAGCCGGGCGGTGGAAGCGAAGGCCGAGGCGTAGCGGGTGAAGATGTCCCGGGGGTCGACAATGTAGGTCGTGTGCATGCTCGGGTCGGGTAGTTCGACCGGGGCCATCCCCCGCAGCCGCAGCACCAGGCAGAAAAGGCCCGGGGAGGCCAGCACCGCCAGCGCCTCCAGGGCGGACCGGGCCAGGCTCCGACGGGGCGGCCGTCGTGAGGCTCGTCGGGTGACCGCGACACCCTCGATCGGCATCGATGGTCCGGACCCATCGGACGGGCCCGCCTTGCCGACCTCGTCTCTACGAGAGAACTCGCCTGTCCGAGAGAAGTGGAAGATGGTCAAGTCTTCACGTCACGCATCAAACTGGCGGGTCATCCCGGCAACGGCCCCGGTCGTCGGTGTATCGCAGCTGAATGTCGCACGGTCCTGACTAGCACGTCCAGTCGGCCGAGGACTTGCCGGGCCCGCCGGCAAGTCCCGCCCCCGACGGCGAGCCCCTCGACGACGATCAAGCCCGTCCGGTTCTTCCTCCTGCGAAACCCGGCGGCGTGTCGTCGCTCATGGCGCAAGTCCGGCCGGTCCAAACGACCACGCCGAGACCCGACCCTTCGTGGGCGATCGTTCCCATGAAGGCGCACCCGGGCTGGTCTTGGGGTTCGCGCCCGGTGACGGCTGCCACCGACTTGGCCACCGGCATCGATTCGCCGGTCAGCACGCCCTCTTTTCCTGTGCGTGTGTCGTTTGATCTTTTTCCCCGCCGCGCCTCCCTCTCCCTTGTCAAATGAGTGGAGGTGAGCGGACTCGAACCGCCGACTTCCACGTTGCGAAAATGGATCGTCGCAATCCTGTGAACAGGACTTACGCGAATTCACCGCTTCTCACTTGCGGCACCACGCGGCGCCACGCGGCACCACGCGGCAGTTCAGACGCGCCCGTTCGCGCCCGTGACGCGCCCGGAGCAGAGGGTCAACCCGTCCGCGTCTGGACGCACGGCCGACTCGCCTCGGGGTTGCCCGACCTTTGCGGCCTCCTTCACCTGCACCGGGCCGACAGTGCGCTGTTCCGGGCCGAGTGAGACAGCGACGCGTCGGCTGGTGCCATCCGCGTCGGTGTACTTGCCAGCGGCGTTGGTCCACTCGCCAGGCCACGGTTCGAGCCGATCGAAGACAAACCGCTCTGCCGTTCGGGTCTTCTGTACGCTGGCGGTGCGTAGGTTTTCCATGATCACGAAGATGAAGCCGCTGGCTTCTTCGATCTCGGCGTGCTGCTCGATCGTCGGCCGTTCGGCGGCCGAGTCGAGGACTCGGCACGAGATCTCGGCTGCCGGAATGATGCACGACACGGTTCGCACGCCCTAGTCGCGATCAGGCTCTGACCAATCGACGATGCTTTGACGCCTCCATCCCGGTGCCACCGTTATTCGCGTGTCGCAGTGGCAACGGGCGACGAAACTGAGTGCATTACGAAAGATCAAGCGAGTTCGTAGGCGTGCTCTTCTTCCATCTCGGTGTCGAGGCCGGCTAGTTCGACGTCGTCCGCCACCCGAATCGGCTCGAAGTAATTGAGCACCTTCAGGATGAGCCAGGTGACGACGAAAGCGTAGGCGGCGATCAAGAGGGCGGCCGCGACCTGCTTGCCAAAGAAGCTGGCGTTTCCGGCCGCGAGGCCGTTCGCTCCAGTGGAGTTGACCGATATGTAGGCGAAGACACCTAGGAGGACTGAGCCGAGGAGGCCTCCGACTCCGTGTGCCGCCCAAACGTCCAGGGCGTCGTCCCACTTCATCTTGTTGCGGAAGGCGACCGCCCCGTAACAAATGCTGCCGGCAAGGAACCCGATACCGAAGGAAGCCCATGTCGGTACGTACCCGGCGCATGGCGTGATGCAGGCGAGCCCTGCGACGGCCCCAGTAAAGGCACCGACGATGCTTGGCTTCCCGGCGCGCCACCAGCTGATCGCCGTCCAGGTGCACATCGCGACTGAGGCAGCGATGTCGGTGTTGACGAATGCTTGAGCGGCGATTCCGTTGGCGGCGAGAGCCGATCCAGCGTTGAAGCCGAACCAACCGAACCACAAAAGGCCTGTCCCGAGCCCGACGAAGGCGACGTTGTGGGGGACCGTCTTCTCACCCGGCGCGAACTTACGAGCACCAACCACCCAGACAGAAGCGAGCGCCGCGAATCCGGCACTCGTGTGCACGACCATCCCGCCGGCGAAGTCACGTACTCCCCACCTCGCGAGGAAGCCTCCTCCCCACACCCAGTGGACGATTGGCACATACACGAGGACACTCCACAGCACGAGGAACTTCAGATAGCTCTTGAAGTGCACCCGGTCGGCGAAAGCGCCAGTGATGAGAGCGGGCGTGATGATGGCGAACATCTCCTGGAACGAGAAGTGGGCCAGGGCGGGGATGTGCGGCGCCCAGATGTTGGGGTGCGTTCCTACGTCGTGCAGGCCCGCCCAGGAGAGGTTTCCGATGATGCCGCCGAGGTTGCCCGAGAATGCTAGCGAGTAACCGACTGCGACCCAGACGACCGTCACGACACCCATCGAGATGAAGCTCTGCATCATGATGGCGAGCACGTTCTTGCGCCTCACCAGGCCGCCATAGAAAAAGGCGAGACCCGGCGTCATGACCATGACGAGGGCCGCGCACACGAGGACGAAGGCGGTGTCGCCGGTGTTGATCACTTCGGCTCCCTCCAGTGCCCGGAGGCCGCCTGGGCCCTTCAACAGCCCAGCTCAGGAGAGATTACGAACGACGACTTCTGCTGTCTAGGGTCAAGAATCTCCACGCCGCGCGAGAGAAAGCAGATCCGCGGGCCCCGCCATTCCGGCGCCGTTGCGGTTCCTGTCCACCTAGCGCGGATTTCTTTGGTGGAAGTGAGCGGACTCGAACCGCCGACCTCTACATTTACATTCCACGCAATGAGTTCAAGGGAGGCGTTTCACAGTCCAAAGGGGCCGCCATCTCGCGCACCCGTCGCCCGCCCGGGCCACTCTTCGGGTGTGCCACAGCCCTCCCGAATAGCCTCTGAGCTGGGAGTTTCTTGGTGGAGGTGAGCGGACTCGAACCGCCGACTTCCACGTTGCGAACGTGGCGCTCTACCAGCTGAGCTACACCCCCAGGAGACGGCCAGGACTGGGCCGTGGACCCGGAACTCGCACGAGAATAGTCCCGCGCTGCCAACCGCTCGTCGGCCGAGAAGGACACCGGATCGGCGGTCGCGGTTCCGCCCCTTGGCGGTTTCTCTGGGTCGTCCGCCGGAGCGAGATTCGGGTGCTATGCGGGCGTACCGGGAGCGACTGGTCGGGGTCGAGCGGGCTCGACCGACTCCGCCACGACAGCGAGGCCTCCGTTCCCAGTGGCGAAGACGCGCCGCTCCAGTTCGGGCCCGGCTCCGTCGGCGGTGACCGGCATCACGACGATCTTGCGCGCCCGCTCGGCAGCAAGCGCTTCCGCGGTGGCGCACCGGACGAGCATCGCCAGATACACGCCGGTGACCGTCGCCAGCAGAACCGCCACGACCCAGAAGGCGCGCAGCGAAGGAACCGCCCCGATGAGCAGCGTCGAGAGAATGCCCGACCCCAAAAGGAGAAGCGCCTCACGTCGGCGGGAGCGCTGCTCGTCGATGCGCGCCTGCACAGCCCGCACGGCCGCGAGCTGAGCCTCGTCGAGCGGAGGCGCTCCGGCTCGCCGGCCGTCGGATCCACGGGCCGAACCGACGAAGTTCTCGTGGACACGTCCGAGGAGTTCCGTCTGGTGGTGGAAGCGCGTGACCGACGAGACGAGCTGGAATTCGGAAAGCTTGCGTACCGCGATCGGGAGGACGACGACGAGCCAGACGAGCACGAGGACGAGTACGACCATCCCGTCGCTTTCCTTTTCGTCGGCCGATCCCTACGGTCGACTCGACGCTAACGGACGGACGCTCGCTGGCGGTGGATCGAAGATAGGCGCGTTGCGACGGTGAATCCGCCGCCCCGGTCAGGAGGTCGGCGACAGGGCGCCACCGTCGGTGCGCCGCCACAAGCCCGACCGGCCGCCACTCTTCTCCCAGAGCTGGAGTTCACCGATCGTCATCGACCGGTCCGAGGACTTGCACATGTCGTAGACGGTGAGCGCGGCGATCGCGCACGCCGCCATCGCCTCCATCTCGACCCCGGTGCGATCGAACGCCTCGACGTTCGCCTCGACCTCGACGCAGTCGTCACCGATCGTGAAGTTGACGGAGACCTGTCCGACGAGCACCGGATAGCAGTACGGGATGAGCTCCGCGGTCCTCTTCGCCGCCTGGATCCCCGCGACGCGTGCCGCTCCGAGCACGTCGCCTTTTGTGATGGCGTTCGTCGCGACCTTTGCCGTCGTCTCCGGCATCATCGTGACCTTGCAACGCGCCTGGGCCCGCCGGTGGGTCGCATCCCGCGGCGCGACGTCACCCATCCTCGCCGGACCGAGGGGATCGAGACGTGCGAGGTGCCGTTCCGACATTCCGCCGAGTGTACGCAACACCATCGACCCCGTCGCACCGGGATGCGCTGGCGACCGGCGCCCGTGCGATGATCGGCGACCGATATACTTGGCACTCAGACACCTGGAGTGCTAGCCCCGGCGTCAGCAGGCCGGCTGGCGGAGGAACGCGATGCCGACCTACGAGTACGTCTGCAGGAGCTGCGGCGACGGCTTCGAGGTCACACAGGCCTTCACGGACTCCCCGCTCACGACGTGCGACGAGTGCGGCGGGCCGTTGAAGAAGGTCTACGGATCGATCGGGATCGTGTTCAAAGGGACCGGCTTCTACCGGACCGAGAACCGGGCGACGAGCGCGACCCTCGCTGCGACGAGCAACGGATCGTCGGCGGGCAAGGACGCCGCCGGCTCCCCCGAGCCCGTCTCGACCTCGACAAGGGACGCCGCGCCGAAACCCTCGGGCGCCGCGGGGTCGACTGACAAGACGGCGTCCGCGAGGCAGACCGCGGCTGCAAAGCCCTGACCGGAACGGACCTCAGCTCCCGCTCATCGCGACGTCACCGATCGCGACCGTGACGCCGGCCGCGACGCTCGGGAGCCATTCGACGTCGCCGCCCACGATCTCGATGCCCTGGAGCAGCTTCTGGATCGTCGACGCGATCGTGATCTCGCGAACGGGTTGGGCGAGCTCGCCACGGCTGATGAGGAGGCCCTCCGCCCCGACGGAGAAGTCGCCGCTCACCGGGTTCACCCCCGAGTGGATGCCGGTGACGCCCTGGACGAACAGCCCCTCGCCGACGGCCGCGAGCACCCCGGCCTGGTCGAGTTCGCCGGGAACGAGCGCGAGCGCCCGCGCACCCACCCCGGGGGTTGACTTGAACCCGGCGCGGACCGCCGACGCCGTCGAGCGGGCCCCTGCGAGCCGCGCCGAGTGGGTGTCGTAGAGGTAAGCGACGAGACTGCCCTGGTCGATGAGCGGTACGCGCCGAGAGGCCAGGCCCTCATCGTCATACCGGGAGGCGCCGAAGGCGAGCGGATTCGTCGGGTCCTCGACGAGCGTGAACAACGGCGCGGCGACCCGTTCGCCGAGGCGGTCGGCGAAGAGCGACCTCCCCTTGGCGACCTCCTCACCCGAGAGCGTCCCGGCGAGCACCGCCAGGAGCGTCGCCGTAACCTCCCGGTCAAACACGGCCGTGACGCGCGCGCTCGCGGGCTTCGTCGCGCCGAGCATGCGGGTCGCCCGCAAGACCGCGTCCCCCGCCGCCTTCTCGATCTCGAGCTCAGACGGCGCCCGGCACACGCTGTAGCCAGCGCCGGTCTGGGTGTCGTCCTCCTCGCCGGCGACCGCGTAGGCGACGAGATAGCAGGTCGTGGCGCGCGACGCCGCGCTGATGCCCGACGAGCTCGCGACGGCGGATTCGCTTTGGTCGTCGCCGTAGTCCGCGCTCACGACCTCGCGGATCCGGGCGTCGCCCGCCCGGACCCTTCGTTCCAGTTTCAACGCGAGGGCGATCTTTTCCTCCGTCGCCATCGAACCGAGCGAGTCGTCCCACAGCTCGAGTTCGGTCGGCACGACGCCGTCCGGATCCGCCAGGCCGACGTTCGGGTCGGGCGTGGCGAACGAGGCGTTGTCACGGGCCTCGGCGAGCGCGTCCCGGGCGAGGGCCTCGTCGAGATTGCCGACGTAGGCGAAGCCCTGACGCGCCCCGGCGACCACCCGGATCCCGATGCCGGCGGATTCCGCCGACGACAGCGATTCCACCTCGCCGCCGTAGGCGCGCACCTCCGTCTCGCGCTGCCAGGCGACGAAGGCCTCGACCTCCTCGCCCGGCTGCCCCCAGGAGGCGATCCTTTGCGCCAGGTCGAGCAGCTCAGCCACGAGCCGTCCCTCCGATCGTGACCGAGGACACCCGAAGGGTCGGCTGGCCGCTCCCGACGGCGACCGACTGGCCGTCCTTGCCGCAGGTCCCCGGGGCCATGTCGAAGTCGTCGGCGATGGCGTCGATCTTCATCAACACATCTGGCCCGTTGCCGATCAGGTTGGCGTCCCGCAACGGCTCGGTGATCCGGCCACCCTCGATGAGATAGGCCTCGGTCATGCCGAACACGAAATCGCCCGTCGCCGTGTTCACCTGGCCCCCGCCGAGCTTGGCGAGGTAGACGCCGAACGGGGTCTGGCTGACGATCTCCTCCGCGTTCTCGGTCCCGGCGAGCAGGAACGTGTTCGTCATCCGGACCATCGGGAGATGCTGGTAGCTCTGGCGACGCCCGTTCCCCGACGACTCCCGCCCGTCCTGACGGGCGCGCAGGTAATCCCACATGTACTCCGTGAGCACGCCGTTCTCGATCAGCACGTTGCGCTGCGCCGGACGGCCCTCGTCGTCGATCGTCGAGGTTCCCCAGCTCTCGCCGACGGTGCCGTCGTCGACGAGCGTGACGAGGGGGCTCGCCACCTTGGTGCCGAGCCGTCCCCGAAAGGCGGAGGCGTCCTTTATGACGTGGTCGGCCTCGAGCCCGTGCCCGCACGCCTCGTGGAAGAGGTATCCGCCGGTCCCGCCCTTGATGACGACCGGACACGCCCCCGACGGGGCCGGGCGGGCGGTGAGCTTGCCGACCGCGCGCCGGGCGGCCTCCTTCGCCGCCGCCTCGACGCTGAAACGGTCGAACAGCTCGAAGCCGATCGTGCGCGCCAGCACCTCGTAACCGGTCTGGAGGCCGCCATCCCCCGACGCGACGCACGAGACCGCGAATCGGGTCCTCACTTGGTCATCCGCCACGTACAACCCGTCGGAGTTGGCGATGACGATGCGGCGCCGGCTGTCGCCGTAGCCGGCGGACACCTGGACGATGGAGCCGCTCGTCGCCCGCGCCTCGTCGTCGGCGCGGGCAAGAAGCTCGACCTTGCGCGCCTTGTCGATGTCTTCCGGGTAGATCCCGATCGTGCCGACGGGATCGTCCTTTCGCTCGACGAGGGCGACCGAACGCACTCCGCCGCCGCCGGCGTGCGCCACCGCGGCCGCCGCCTCGGCTGCATCGTGCAGCCCGCGGGTGGACAGATCAGCGGTGTGCGCGAACCCCGTCGTCTCACCGACCACGACGCGGATCCCAGCTCCGCGATCTCGGCCCGAGGACAGCTCCTCCACCCGACGGTCATCGAACGAGATCCCGGTGGAGCTGCGATCCTCGACGAAGACCTCGGCGAACTCCCCCCCGCGGGCGAGCGCCGCGGCGAGCGCGCCTTCGATCGCGTCGCGCCCGGCGAGCACGGGATCCCTGTCACCCATCGGCTCTCGCTCCTCCCCGGTCGGCCCCAAATCACCGGCGGCCCATCCGGCGGCGTCGAGCCGCAAGAAGAGCACGTCAGTCGCCAATCGTAACGACGGTGGTCGGTGCGAACGACCCCGGGCCGGCTGGCTCGCCCGGGGAGCCCGGCACCCGGCGCGTCCCGATCCCCGACCCAAACCTTCCCTTCTTCACGCAGAATCTTCGCGTCCGGGCCAGTGAAGTTCCGCACCCGGCGCGCACCAGCCCGGTACCATCGGGGTCGCAGGCATACTGCTGCCCGGCCGGATCCGGCGGGCGCATCGAGGCGAACGAAGCGCCGGGAGGCGCTGGGAGGCGAGCATGGAAGAGTCTCGTGCGTCGCAGATGGCCGAGGCCACCCCGATATTCGGTGCCTACCGCCGCGGCTACGACCCTGAGCAGGTCGATCGCTACGTCGCTGCCCAGCAGCGCCGCCTCGACGAGTCATTGCGCCGCGCTTCAGAGGCCGAGCGCAAGCTCGCCGCCGCCGTTGGCCAGCTGCGCGAGCTGCACCGCCGGGTGGGCGCGCTCGAAGATCAGCGTCGACCTTCCCAAACGTTCAAGCTCGACGGCGTCGGCGAGCACATCCAAAGGATCTTCGAGGAGGCCCGCGAGGGCGCGGACGCGCTCCGGGAGAAAGCTGAGGTCGAGCTGGCGGAGCTTCGCGAGAAGACCGCCGAAGAAGCGCAGACGATTCTCACCACAGCACGCAGCAAGGCTCAGCAGATCGAAGCCGAGATCGAGCAGCGCCGACGCGAGGAGCTCGGCCAGCTGGAAGAAGACCGCTCCCGGGCGGCGTCACAGCTCACGTACCTTCACGAACAGCGCAAGAAGGCGGTGGCCGAGCTGATGCGCCTGCGCGAGGTGATTGACTCGACGATCGCCGAGGTCACGGCCGACGGGGACCCGGTCACCGACGTGGAACCGAATGGTCGCGCGGAAGATGAGCTCGATTTCACGCGGCGCGGCCCGATCAGCGAACGCCACCCCTCGATGACAAACCGTTACGTCTCGAGTAGCCGCGACAGCTCGACGCCAGCCAGGGAGGCCCGGCCTTCGGCACGACCACCGCTGCGCAACCTCCGGCCCCCCGTCGACCGAACAGGATCGGATGCCGCGAGACTCGTGCGCGAGCATCGGGCCGCGGTCGCGGCAGAGGTGGGCCCGCCGAGAGCCCGCGCACTCGGACCGCGACCGACGGTACCTCGCTCGGCGACTGTCTTTGACTTCGAAGAGCATTAGCCACCTTTGACTTCGAAGAGCATTAGCCACCTTCGGGCTCGGCGAGGAACGAGGGCCGCACGACGCGAGGTTCGTGCATTTGAGATCCGATGCCCGTCGTCTCCTACGATGCCTCGTAGACAACTCGACTGATCGCACCGGATGACGCGGGGCGCGAGTCGAGCAGATCGGGCCGCTAGCTCATCGGGAAGAGCAGGGGACTTTTAATCCCAAGGTGCCGGGATCGAGACCCGGGCGGCCCACCAGGCTATTTCAGAGACGGACTACTAGAGCAACGAGCCCCCAGAATGAGCGCGGTGCTTCGTCGATTACGAACTGGTAAACGGGCGATGATAATAGGTGAATGGGCGATATGAATAGATGAATGGTCGATACAAAATAGATGAACGGTCGATGACGAAACAAAGCTAAATACTTCGGGTTGCGAGTCCGGGTCGGGGCCCTATTAGTATGACCGTTATTGGCTTCTAGGGACAAAAGGGGATCCGATGCGAGCGTCGCGCTGGGTAAGGTCCGCAGCATTGATGGGGGTATCACTCTTGGCGTTGGGGACGGCTCTGATTGTCGGAGTGAATGCCGCTTCGGGACAGACGAGCCCGCCGTGGGAACCCGACGCAAACGCCGCAGCCCCCTACGGCAACCTCACCTTCTACGACGCCAGCGGTAACCCTGTCACCAGCGGCACCGACCTGAACAGCCCGTTCGCCTATGTCGTGGCCGGCACCGCCGCCGACACGGGAGCCACCAAGGCCAACCTCGCCTTCTACAACCCCCAGCACGGCGAATTGCCGGCTCTCTGGAGCGGGACCAGCGAGGCCGGTCCGACGACCTTCAGCCCCGCCTCCAGCCTGCCTAGTGGCACGCCCGCCGACATCGCGGCCATGGCACCTACGTATCCGGTCGTGGCCGCCTCGTCGGCCAACATCAACACCTGGCTGGGGGCGAACATCCCCGACACCACCACCGGCTACGCCAACTCCATCGAGGTCCGCCTGACCGACTCGGGTCCGGGCGGCCACGGCAACGCGACCGGCACCTACTGGGAGTCCGACATCGGCTACAACACGACATCGTCGACCATCACCGTCGACGGCACCACGGTCCCGGCCGACGGCTGGGCCCAGCTGTTCCCGCTAGTCACCCCGCCCACAACGACCACTACGACCGTGGCCCCCACCACTACGACCGTGGCCCCCACCACTACGACCGTGGCCCCCACCACTACGACCGTGGCCCGCACCACTACGACCACCGTCGCCACCACTACCACCGTGGTCACCACCACCATCGTCGCCGCCCCCACGGTGAAGTCGATCATGCCGTCGTCACTGAAGCCCGGAGCATCGAAGTCGGTGAAGATCACAGGCACCCGTTTCGTGCGCGGAGCGACCGTCAGAGGTCCCGCTGGGGTGACGTTCAGCAAGGTCAAAGTGGTCAGTTCCACCAGGATTACCGCGACCGTGAAAGTGGCCTCCAGAGCGAAAGCTGGCAAGCACCTACCAGTCACCGTTATCAACGGAGTCGCCGGCGGCAGGCGCCGGGGGACCGGCAAGGTCTTGACCATCACCTAACGGCCGGGATTGCCTAGGCGACGACCGGTCAGCACAACCCAGCGCCACGCCCGAAGCTTCAGATCTTCGCGGTGATGAGGTTCTTCGCCTCCGTGACGCCGTTCGTCGCGCTGCCCCGGTAGCCAGCTTCCGGCGAATCATCTTCGCTATGTAGAGCGATGGACCAAGCGGCCCACCCTTGTTATCCTGCCGCCGAAATGCTCGCGACGAAGACCCCGTAAAGGCCACGCCGATGGTGCTCACCAGTCTGGATGCCACCCCGACTACCCGCACATCAAGAATCCGACCGACCAAGCTGGGAGGTGCAGTTTTGATCTTCCTCGCAGCGCTGGCGGCCGCTGCGTGCAGTTCGGGTCACAAGCCGCCGACCGGTCCCGCGCTCTTGACCGCTCGCCAGTTGACGACCAGGATCTTGCCTGCCCCTGACGGCTACGAGATCGACCCCACACCGCATGCCTCGGGTGCCATAACCCGGGCACTGTTCGACCAGTTCGGTGGGGTGCGGTCGCCAGCGAAGCTCGGGTTCGTCGCCGGTTTCAAGCAGAACTACTTGAATCCCGGCACAGACGAAGGGCTGATCGTCACGGTGATCGAGTTCAGGTCCTCCAAAGACGCCAGCGCCTATTTCACCCAGACGAGACCGAGCACCCTCAGCTATGCGGGGGCCACGCTCAAGCGCTTCCCTGGCGTTCCAGGAGCTTTCGAGGCGGAAGGCACGAAGCCCTACAACCACGGCTACTACCACGCCATCGTCGACACGGCCAACAACTTCTACTTCCAGGTCGCGTACGTAAGCCCCGAACCGTCGCCGGCACCGGTCGAACTCGGACCGTGGGCCGGCTTGGAGTGCACGGTCCTCAAGCGGAGCTGATCGGACCTGTCAGAGCGAATTCATCTGCGCGCCACCTTCCTGTTGCCTTCTCTACATCGGCCTGCCGGGTTGGGTGTCTAAGGTCATTGCCCAGATCGGCAAGGACTCCCGGGGAAGAAGGAAGGGGCCGGCTTGTCCGCGGTAGTCGAAGAGATCGGACCAGAGGCCCTCGGTTCGAGCCCCCAAGCGACGACCCAAATGACGGATGCCCGACTCGACGCGATCAACGTATCGGCCTGGTTCGGCACCAACCGGGTTCTGAGCCGGGTGTCGCTTTCCATGCCGCCTGGCACTGTCACTGCTCTTATCGGCCCGTCTGGATGTGGCAAATCGACCTTCCTGCGGATCCTCAACCGTATGCACGAGCTGGTGCCCTCGGCCAAGATGGCAGGCCAGGTCAACCTCGGCGGCCAGGACATCTACGCCGCAGGCCAGCGCATCACCGAAACCCGCAAGAGGATCGGGATGGTGTTCCAGAAGCCGAACCCTTTCCCCACCATGTCGATCGCCGAGAACGTAACTGCCGGGTTGAAACTGGTCGGAATCAAGGTCAGCCGATCCGAACGAGAAGAGCTTATTGAGCGGTCACTGACCCGGGCCGGGCTGTGGACCGAGGTCCGTGATCGGCTCCGTGATCCGGGAGGCGCTATCTCAGGCGGGCAGCAGCAGCGGCTCTGCATCGCCCGTGCGCTAGCGGTCGATCCCATGGTCCTGCTCATGGATGAACCCTGCTCCGCGCTGGACCCAACGTCCACCAGAAGGGTCGAAGATACGATCCAGGAGATCAAGGATGACGTGACGGTCGTAATCGTCACCCACAACATGCAGCAGGCCGCTCGCGTGTCAGGTCAGTGCGCCTTCTTCCTTGCCCAGCAGGGCACACCTGGGGTCATCGTCGAGACGGGGAGGACGGAGAAGATCTTCACCTCGCCCGACGACCCTCGCACCGAGGACTACGTCAATGGTCGTTTCGGCTGAACTCCCTAACCTCCTCGACCCCCTGGATGAGCCGATCAGCCCGCAGGCGACCAACCCATGGGGCGATCGCGTGTTCCATCTGGTGGTGCGGGGGATAGCCGGCGTAGTCCTCATTATCTTCGGGTCGATCGGGGTCTTCCTCGCTTACCAGTCGATACCGACATTCCGTCGCTACGGCCTGAGCTTCCTGACCCAGTCCCAATGGAACCCGGAGCTGGACAAAGTCGGGATTGCATCCACTCTCCTCGGCACCGTAGAAGTGGCGCTCGTAGCGCTCGTTGTGGCCTTTCCGATCGCCCTGGCCACGGCCCTTTTCATCAGCGAGTACGCCCCGCTGCGGATCAAGGGCTTGCTGGTGGCGCTGATCGACTTGATGGCCGCCGTCCCGAGCGTGATCTACGGTGCCTGGGGCTTCTTCCTCCTGATGCCCCACGCCACGATGACCTCTCGCTGGATCAGCGAGTACTTCGGGTGGATCCCGATCTTCAAGGTCAACACCGACCCGGCAGCCCCTCTGTGGGCCCAGTCGCGCTTCGTCAACTCAGCGGCCATCGCTGGGCTCTGCGTGTCGATGATGGTGATACCGATCACCTGCTCGGTCATGCGAGGCGTCTTCGCTCAGGCCCCTCTCGGCGAGCGTGAGGCCGCATACGCCCTGGGCTCGACCAAGTGGGGGATGATCAGAACTGTGGTGCTGCCCTTCGGGCGGGGGGGCATCATCGGGGGCACGATGCTGGGGCTGGGCCGGGCCCTCGGAGAGACCATCGCGGTGCTGTTCATCATCTCCCTTACCTTCAACGTCAACTTCCATATCCTCCAGAACGGGACCAGCACCATCTCCGCTCTGATCGCCAACGACTTCGGAGAATCGACCAGTGCCCAGCTAGCGGCGCTGCTCACCGCCGGGCTGGTCCTCTTCCTCATGACCCTCGCCGTCAACACCATCGCCGCCGTCTTCATCACCCGCAGCCGAAGCGGCGCGGCTACCGAGATCTAGTCGTGTCCGATGACTCCTGACGCGGCCGTTACAACCGTCGACTCCACTGCGGTGGCGCAGGCGGCGGGCGAGCCGCCGGCCATGGGCGCCGCGGCCGCCCCCCCGTCCGAGGAGGGCGTGCCGAACCCACTTCGGCACGTGGCCTCGGAAGACGCCTACGCGGTTGTCGGATCGTTGGTGGGATCCTTTGGCCTCGTCTGGTTGGTGTTTTCCTATGTCCTTCCGCTGAGTGGCGTCGTCGGCTTCGTGCTGTGCTGGGACGTCGCCTTCCTCGCCATGTACGCCAGTGTCACCGCCCACAGCCATCCGCGCCCGGTCGTGGTCAGCAGGGTCATGGCCGCTGTCATCGTCGGATTCGCAGTGCTGGTGGGTTTCGTACTCATGACCGTCGTGGTCTACGTGGTGGCCCACGGATTCGACGCCGTGCGGCATCTCAACTTCTTCACCCAATCGTCATCAGCCGGCTCGCTGACCGGGACGTTCGCGCAGGGCGGGATCTATAACGCCCTGGTCGGCTCGCTGATCGAGGTCGGCATCGCGATAGCCATCGCCCTTCCCCTGGGGATAGGCACGGCGGTGTTCATGACCGAGACGCGCGGCTGGTTCGTCAGAGTGGTACGGACCATCGTCGAGGCCATGACGGCAATCCCTGACCTCCTCGCCGGCTTGTTCATCTATGTCGTGTTTGTCCTACCGTTTCACGGCAACTCCCCATGGGGGCACAAGAACGGATTAGCGGTCTCCTTGGCCCTAGTGGTGGCTGGCACGCCGATCATCGCCCGTTCAGCGGAGGTGGCACTTCGCGTCGTACCCGGAGGCTTGCGCGAGGCCGGTCTCGCCCTCGGGGCATCACACTGGCAGACGGTCAGGCGGATCGTGCTGCCCACGGGCCGGCCCGGACTGGCGACTGCGTTGATCCTGGCCGTAGCCCGGATGATCGGAGAGAGCGCGCCACTTCTGATCGTGTCGGGCTTTACCACCTTCTACAACGGCAATCCCCTAGACGGCCAGCCGATGATCTCGTTGCCGCTGTACGTTTACGAAACCCTCCGCAGTGGGCAGCCGGCAGAGATCGCACGAGGGTTCGGCGCAGCGCTCGTGCTGCTGTTCATCGTCTTCATCCTGTTCGCCGCGACGAGGGTGCTGGCGCGTCAGAGGGTGAGCACCCGATGACCGCTGCCGCCTACGGCACTCGTCGGACGCGTCAACCCGGCGCCCGGGCGCGCGTAAGCCTGGTGGGCGCGGCGATCGCTCTTGCAGGCATCGTCGGCCTGGCGACGATGCCACCCGCGGGCGCCAAGAGCGGGTACGAGCAAATTGAGGGGTCCGGCTCGAGCTGGGCCGCGCTAGCGGTGCAGCAGTGGATCACCGACGAGTCCAGCTCCATGCAGGTCGTCTACACGCCCTCTGGTTCTGCGCAGGGCAGGACTGACTTTGCCAACAGCCAGAACGACTTTGCGATCAGCGACATCGGCTATCAGGGGCAGAACAAACAGACGGGCGTCGACGACTCATCCAACCGACCCTACGCTTACCTCCCGATAGTCGGCGGAGCCACGGCGTTTCCCTACAACATCGTGGTCGCGGGGCATCAGGTCGAGAACCTTCGCCTCTCGGGCCTGACGCTCGCCAAGATCTTCACCGACCAGATCACCAACTGGGACGATCCCGAGATCACCGCCGACAACAACGGCAACGCCCTTCCCTCCATCCCGATCATCCCAGTCATCCACTCCGAAGGGGCCGGCACGACGTACCAGTTCACCGACTACCTCAACACCGAGTACCCACAACTGTGGCAGGCGTTCTCGGGGTACTCGTTTCCGGTCGAGTTCTGGCCCACGGGCCAGGGTTCGCAGGTTGCCGAGAACGGGTCCGACGGGGTCATGGGGTTCATCGCGTCCGCTGCAGGTCAGGGATCGATCGGCTACGACGAGTACGCCTACGCCATCGGTGCCAACTACCCGGTCGTGGCCCTCGAGAACACGGCCGGTTACTTCACCATGCCCGACGCCTATGACGTGGCTGTCTCGTTGACACAGGCCCATATCAACTACGACCAGAATCCCGCTGACTGCGCCGGGCTGGGGTTCAATACGTCACCCTGCTACCTGCTCGAGACCCTCAACGACGTCTACACCTACAACGACCCCCGCACGTACCCGCTCTCGTCGTACTCGTACGAGATCATGCCGACGGCGCCGACGTGCAGCGGCCCGATCACGCAGTGCGACCCGACGATGAACACCGCCAAACGCCAAACGCTGGCTGACTTTGACGAATTCGCACTTTGCACCGGGCAGTCGCAGATGGCACCTATCGGCTACTCGCCCCTCCCGATCAACCTGGTGGAGGCCTCCTTCCAGCAGGTGACGTTGCTGAACACGGCCGACCCTGGAGTCGACATCTCCCAGCTCACGCCCGTTGACTGTGACAACCCGACGTTCGTCGCTGGCCAGCCCAACGAGAACTATCTGGCGACGGTCGCCCCATTTCCTCCGGCGTGCGCCAAGGCGGGGCAAGGGCCGTGCCCTGGCCAGTACGCCCACAACGGAAACCCTGTCGGCGGCCAGGCCGCCGGAGGAAGCGGTGGTGGTGAGGGCGGATCATC
>Ga0326728_10012724_pt1 | contig 18562 bp, 19 predicted proteins | sample MB3enrmetagenome_FD_207602 | JGI IMG/M metagenome (GOLD analysis project Ga0326728, IMG submission 207602) | Lab enriched peat soil microbial communities from McLean, Ithaca, NY, United States - MB31MN | ecosystem: Environmental > Terrestrial > Soil > Wetlands > Peat | place: USA: New York... | reverse complement strand
ATTGGCGGCGTGGTCGGCAGAACGCAATGCTCGTGGAGTTGGGGCGGACTGGCAATTCCGCACCCAAGACGCACGCATCCGTTTGAAACACCTCTATCCGTCAAATGAACTGTGACGGAGCACTAGTAGCCGTTATCCCAGCACTGCGAGTATCCCCTTCAGGTCCCGAACAACTGGACAATCGTACTGCTGCCAGCCTTTTCGGTCGATCAAGATCGAATGCATCCCAACGGCCTTGGCGCCGCGTACATCCTCCTCGTAACTGTCGCCCACGTGCAAGGCTTCCATCGGATCAGCCTGCACTGTCCGAAGAGCTGCTTGGAAGATTTCAGGAGCCGGCTTCTCAACTTTCACCTCACAAGACACAGTGATGGAATCGAACTCTCCATCCAAACACATCGCCCGCAACAAAGGCCGCAGCCGCGCATCCCAATTTGAAATCGCGCCGACGTGCAACCCGCGCGCGCGAACTCCACGCAGCACCTCCACAGCGCCAGTATAAAGTTGCCAAGCGTCCGCGCGCCCGAACGAAGCAAAGAGTTCCTCGAAATACGCGTGCCTGGTGCGATTGTCTCCTTCGAGCTTCATGGTGTCCAGCGCGAGAAACACCAAGCTGCGCCACCAACTCTTGTCCGCCGCCGTCAACGACATCCCCTCGCCCGCTTTCGCGGTCTTCCACGCCGCCCGGAAAGCGCGCTCCCATCCTTCAGCATTCGCTGTGAATCCGTGGCGTCTCCCCACCCTTGCATAGATTGCGCCCACAGATGGATGGGGCCGCAACAATGTGCCGCCCACGTCAAAAAACACGGCCCGCAACGGCACCTGTTTCACTGCAGCACTAACTCTTTTTCGGTGGCGGCCGTGAGCGGAGATCGGCGTCCAAACCGACTCAACGCTTCGCCCACCAGAAAGAGTGAACCTGTGATGACGATCACTTCGCTGCCGCTTTCCTTCGCCCGGACACAGGCATCGGGAAGTTTTGAGGCAACAGTCACCGTCGCCTTCCCATTGGCTGCGCAGCAGAGGTTCGCAAGCTGTGCGGGATCGCTTGTGCGCTCGCTGTTGACCGGCACGCAACAAATGCGTCCGGCTAACGGAGCGAGAATCCTGCACATTCGGTCGTAGTCCTTGTCGCGCAACACTCCGAGAATCAGTGTGAGCCGCTCCTTTCCAAAATGTTCGCGCAACGCCGCCGCCAGACGCTCCGCCGCAGCCGCGTTGTGCGCACCGTCCAAAACAACCGTCGGTCGGTGGCTGATAATCTGAAATCTCCCCGGCCAGTTCGTTTTTGCCAGCCCGCGACGCACGTCGCCCACACCAATTGCCAGCCCCGACGCTTCCAGCGCCGCTACGGTGGTGGCGCAGTTCACGGTCTGGTGTTGACCAAGCAGCGGAATGCGGATGCATCCATACTCCTTGCGGCAGCCTGACAGCCGCAGTTGCTGGGCGGCCTCGTCTTCACTGAGCCGTTCGCCGCAGATCTGTTCCTCGATAACCGACAAGGGACTGCAACTTGTGCGCGCGGCACGTCGAATGACTGACAGCGCCTCCGCGTCAGCGGCAGCGGTGACGACAGGGATGTCCGGTTTGATGATGCCGCACTTCTCAACCGCGATCTGAGAGAGCGTCTCGCCCAGATACTGCATGTGGTCGAAGGCGATGTTCGTAATTACCGAGACCAGAGGCGTGACCACATTTGTGGCGTCGAGCCGACCACCCAATCCCGTCTCCCACACGACGACTTCCACTTTTTGTTCGTGAAAGTAGTGGAGCGCGATCGCGGTCACTGTTTCGAAAAACGTCGGCCGCCGATATTCCGGGTCTTGGGCGACTTCATCCAACGCGGGCTGGATTTGTTCGACCAAGCGAACGACATCCGCTCGCGAGATCAGCACGCCATCAACCTGAAATCTTTCGCGAAAAGAAACGAGGTGCGGCGAAGTGTACAGCCCTGTCTTGTACCCAGCCGCACTCAGCACAGCCTGCGCCATGGCGGCGACACTCCCTTTGCCGTTCGTGCCCGCGATGTGAATGAAGCGGAGTGAATCCTGTGGATCGCCCGTCAGGTGCAAAAGCCGACGCATCGTTTCCAAACCGAGCTTTTGGCCGAACAAACGGATGCCCCAAAGATAGTCGATGGCTTCCAGATAGGTCATGCCAAGAAACCGCGCGAAAAAGTTACGCGATCATTTCTCCATTTCAGCCAGCGGCTTTGAACTTCCGCTTGCCGCGACCTGAAAAATATTCCAGCAACGCCCCCAGTAAACTCTTGAGTTGCTTGCGATGAACGATGATGTCGATCAGTCCCCGGTCACGCAGAAACTCGCTTGTCTGAAATCCCTCCGGCAACTCTTGCTGTGTCGTTTCCATAATGACGCGAGGCCCGGCGAAGCCGATCAAGGCTTTCGGCTCGGCAATAATGACATCGCCCAGCGACGCGTAGCTCGCCATCACGCCCGCGGTTGTCGGGTGCGTCAGGACGGAGATGTACGGCAGTCCTGCTTTCGCGTGCAACGCCAATGCGCCGCTGGTCTTGGCCATCTGCATCAGGCTCAAGATGCCCTCGTACATGCGCGCGCCTCCCGAGGCCGAGACGACAATCACCGGAATCTTCATCTCGGTCGCCCTCTCGATCGCCCGGGTGATTTTCTCTCCAACCACCGACCCCATGCTGGCGCCTAGGAAACTGAAATCCATGACCGACAACGAAACGTCGTGCCCGTTCAGTTTGCAGGAACCTGTTACCGCCGCATCATTCAATTTCGTTTGGTGCTGGTACGTCTTCAACCGCTCCGTGTAGGCCGCAACGCCGGTGAACTTCAGGACGTCTACGCTGACCATGTCGGCATCCACTTCTCGAAACGTGTCTTCGTCCACAAGCGACGAAATTCGTTCGCTCGCCGTCATGGTAAAATGGTAATCGCACTTGTGGCAGACCTTCAGATTGGCGAGCAGCTCCTTGCTGAAGATCATTTCACCGCAGTCTTTGCACTTGCACCAAAGACCGCTTGGGATCTCACGTTTTTTTGTTTTGGTTTCGCTGATCTTTGGTTTTTCGAAGACTTCCATGGTCACACTCCTCGCGCCACGGCGAGCGCAATCACGTCCTCGGCGCCTGCCTTGAGCAAAACCTTAGCACAACTGTCCATCGTAGCGCCAGTCGTAAACACGTCGTCCACCAACACCAGCCGCTTGCCGGCAAGCACTTGGGCATCGCGTGTCGCGAAGGCGTCGCGCAAGTTCGCTGTTCGTTCTTTTGCGTGCAGGGACGTCTGCGTGACTGTCTCCTTGACGCGCCGCAAATTCCGATCCAACACCGGGACTTGAAACACGCGCCGCAACGCGACGGCGAGATACTCGGCTTGGTTGAACTCCCGCGCTCGTTTCTTGCGCGGATGAAGCGGGACGGACACGATCGCATCCACCTGATTCCAATCGATCCATTGCTTGGCAGCGTTCGCCAGCCACTCCGCGAGATGCGGCCCGTAGTACATCTCGCGGTTGTACTTGAAACGGTGAATGCTCTCGCGCACCACGCCATCGCCCCGGCAGGCGGCGACCGCACGGCTGAAGTGGAATTCCAAATCCTTGCAGTAGCCGCAGACGAAGTTTTCGGTTGTCGCTCCGGCGAACGGCAGCGCGCAGCGGCAGCAAAACGGCGGTTCGATGAATTTAACCGTGCCGAGACAAGCCGCGCAGATCACCCCGCGCTCCGTTTCAGCTAGCGGCTCGGAGCAGAACAGGCAATTGCGCGGGTAGATCAGGTCAACCACGCTCTTCAGCCAGGGCGTAGCCGCGCCGATCAACGCAGAGGTTCGAGTTTGTGCCGACATATTGAATTCACGATTCCCAGTAGGATCACGAGCACGGGCCACATCAGCACGTTCCCAATCAAGGCACCTCCGCCCGCATAGCTTTTCAAAGTCAACACCCAGCCAGCGTGTAATCCGATCGGCAGATACAGTCCCTTGGTTCGGACAAATGCCAATCCGAGGACCGCTCCTGCCAGCCACAGCGTGACAAAGCGGAACCCGACACCCGAGGCTTGGAACGACTGCGAGAATACTCGTCCGAGGTAGTCGAAGCCACTGTTCCATCGCATGGCTGCTGCGGGAATGTCTGCGCTCGGCGGTTTGAGAAAATGCGCAGCGGAATAAATGGCGCTGGTCAATGCGATGGCTGCCAGGGGCTTCATAGCACGTTGCAGCGCGCCCTGCACGCCACCCCGAAAGAACGTCTCCTCGATGACTGCGACGACGACAGCGGTCACAATGGAATTGAAGAGTTGCAGCACGAATGCGCTTGTCTGAATGCTCGCACCCCATGTGCCCGCGCCCAGCAGGACCAACAACTCGGCGGCCGCCGCGAATGAGCCGACGCCAAGCAGGACACCGAGCAGGGAGTGTCGCCACCAGTTCTTCGCGCGCGGAAATCCGATCTCACTCGACGAATGAATCCCCAGCCTGAACAAGAGCGGCCACAACCCCATTGCCGCCACAATGAGGAGCGTACGATCGAAAACCCGACGAAATGGTTGCCCGCTCAGCCAGGATGCTCCGGGAACGTGTTGTCCCACTCCTTGAACAAGCCCAAAGGTCCACGGCGCGAGCAACGCGCTCAGCATGACGACGGCAACGGCGTAGACTGCGATGAGCTTTGTAGCTCTCAATCAGGATGAAGACTGACAACTGAGTTCATGCGCCGTCAGCGGTTTGCGTCTTTGAATCTCGCTGTCCTCCTGCTCCGGGGTTGAGCCGGGGAGGATGATTTCGCTGTGGCGAATCGAATTGTAGGATATCCAATGCACTTTTGTGTCCACCTCAACGTGGCTCTCAATCCGCTGCGATGTTTCCAGATCAGCAACATCGTGGAAAGGCCGACCGCTGACGCGAAAACCGTACTGGTCCATGTCCGTAATGATCCCCCGGATGACCTCGCGGGGAGTTTGGGGATGAAACCGCCGCAGCACAATGCGCACTCGTCGGCCCTGCAAACCTGCGGTCTCGGTCATCAGCAGTCTTCCTCTACGTCAATTGGATTGCGGGGCCTGCTCTTGCAGGGCTTTGACCTTGGCTGCATGTCGGTCATTCTCCGGTGGTACGCTGCCGTCCGCCGGTTGATTCATGGATCCAGAGGGGTCATCGGTCAACGTGCTGCTGGGGGCATTTGTCGGATTTTTCAGGAACCGTTTTTCCAGCTCCAACTCACTTGATGATGACAGCATGCTGGCGCGCCGGCGCGCCTCGGCAAACGCCTGCGCGTCTGTGCGCATCACGGTAGGACGAATGAAGATGATCAACTCTTCACGCGTCTTGTTATTGGTCTGACCCTTAAAGATCTGACCAAAGAACGGGATATCGCCGAGGATTGGCGTCTTCGTGGTGGCCACGGTTATGTTTTCCTTGATCAAACCGCCCAGAACAATGGTGCTTCGATCTTCAACCGCGACCAACGATTTTGCTTCTCGCTTCGTAATGGTGGGCACCGTCGTTCCACTAATGTTGACGTTGGCGCCAAGATCATTCACTTTTTGGTTGATTTCCATCCTGACGTAGCCGTCAGGATTGATCCGAGGAGTCACCTGCAATTCGATGGCGACATCTTTGTACTCGATGTTGGAGTTCAAGCCGTATCCGGTGTTAAGTGTACCTACGCCGGTGCTGACGACGTTGGCAACGGTCGAGACCGGCACCGGGACCGACTCGCCGACGAGAATGTCCGCCTCCTGATTGTCCATCGTCTGGATGACCGGTGTCGAAAGCACCTTGCCCTTGGACGTGGACGATAACGCATGAAGAACCGCGTCGAGGTTCAACTTCCGAAATGTGGTGAAGTACGTGAGACCCCCCGGCCCGCCCACCAATGACGACGCGCTGGGTAGATTGCTGCCGATGGCGCTGAGCGGGGCCAATTGAACGGGCGCGTTACCGTCGGTGATATTGCCACCGGTCGACGACGTGTAACCGGCTCCGCTAAACAGCCGCTTAAACACGTCCACGCCCACATCGAGTTCGTTGTCCAATGATATCTCGGCGATCACCACTTCGATTTGCACTTGAGCTACCGAGGTGTCAACACTCTTAATCAACTGCTCGATGCGCGCCATATCCTCCTTGGTCGCCATCACCAACAGCGTATTCGTTCGTGCGTCAGGCAAAATCCGCACGCTCTCTGCAAATTGCAAGAAACCACTTTCGGTCCCCGTCCCACCTGATGAACCCATTGCGGCTGGTGGTGGGGGCACCGCTGCACCGCCTGACCTCGCCCCACCCGTTGTACCGGCTCGACGAGGTGTTGTTGGGGACGTCCCTCCTGTGATGAGTGAATTGACCAGTGAGGCGGCGTCTTCAGCCGTAGCGTAATTGAGAGTAATCACTTTCAGGATCACATCGGGCTCAACCTTCATGTCCAACTCGGCGATGATCTTGTCGAAAAAGATGAAGTTGGAGGGTCGACTGATAATGATAATCTTGTTCGTGCGTTCATCAGGGGTTATGATGACCTTTCCTTCAATCAGCGAATCTTCGACCGAACCAGACGGAGCACCAGAGGCAGCACCGGAGGCTTGGGGTGCCCCTGGTATTGTCGTACGGATGACAGGGCGAACTGGCTGGCCTTGCGGCGGTTGCCCCGGACCGGCGGCACGAGCACCAAGTTGTTGGGCCTCTTGGATGAGCGACTGCAATCGCTGGACGACATCGCCTGCCTTGGCGTGTGCCATGACGTAAACCTTTGTTTCCATCCGCAGCGGCGAAGGCACATCAACCATCTTAATGATTTCCAACATTTGACTGACGTTGGCGCCGGTTTCCGTGATCAAAATACTGTTTGATTTGGTAAGTGGCATCAGCAGTCCATACGGATGCATGAAAGGCTGAAGTGCGGGGATGACATCGCCGACATCAGCGTATTGAAGCGGGATGATTTGTGTGGCCAATATGTCCGCCACAGGCAATTGGCTGCCCCTGGAGGTGAAAGGCACGCCCTCTTGTTTGGCGGTGCTGATCTGGGTCACCTTGAGAAACTTCTCGCCCATCGGCAGGATGGTGATCCCATTCATGGCCAGCACGGTCTCCAGAGCTTGCATTGCCTCTTCGACAGTGAGGTCGGTCTGACTCCGGAAATAGATAAACCCCTGAAGATTGGGTGCGGCGATAATCGCGCGTTTGGCCAGTTGCGTCGCGTAGTAATCAAGCACTGCCTGCACCGGCGTGCCTTGAAAATTGAGGATGCCGACGGTGCGCGCGTTTCCGGATCCAGCCCCCTCCGGCACGCTTGGCGGATTGGCCGGTGCTGCCTCTACGGCAACAGCCGTGACCGAGGACACCAAAAACTTGGGTCCGGTCAAACTCAGAACACAAATCAACGCAACGATAAAAAATAATAATCTCATTAATTCCCCCGTCGGAATGGAATCCGTCTGATCCCCACAGGCGGCGGGGCGTTAGGTTCAGACTGCATTGCAGATCCAGGTTGTGGCGGCCGAGCCCCAGGTGGTTGAGCAGCCGTGGCACTAGGCTCTGGGAACGTCAACGTGGCCGTCTCAAGCCCGCGCTGTACTACCACGCTCTGTGGCGGCTTGATTTCAATGTGTAGTACTTTCACGTCGTCGATCGCCTCGCCTTCGGTCTTAAAATATGTGCGGTGACCCGTCTTATCGTCAATGATCGCCTGAACAACGCCGTCCTGTCCATTCGACTGGACAATCCCCACCAAGGTGAGTCGCTGGGAAAAACCCGGCTGCGCAGCCGCTGCCGGGTTCGCGCTCCCTGGCACTGGGCCAAAAGGCGAACGGTCAAGAATAATCTGATAACGAGCGAAACCGTGTGTCTCTTCTGCTGAAGGTGTGGCAGCGGCACTCAGGGCTGCGGCGACAAGAACACCCAGTGATGTGTACAGGTGTAGCAAGTTCACGGCTTGGGACTCCCCGATTTGCCAGTGAGAGCTTGGGTCCTGATGCTGCAGCGAAGAATGCTCGGGTTGTCTGGTTGCGGAGTCACTTGAAGTTCCTCAACGCTCATAAACCCCGAACTCGTCTGAAGACCGTAGAGAAACTTCACCAGCGCTTCAGTTGTAGATTCCAAGCTGCATTGGACAGGCAACTCAAGGTACACATCTTTCTCAGTGGTCTGCATTGGCCGCTTTTCCTTGATTTGGATACCCGATGTGGTCCCAACTTCCTCGATCTTTTTCAGGACATCCGAGGTTTGCTGGAACTTCTGCCTTTGACCGAGGCTAACGCCCAATTCCGCGTATTGCTTCTGCCATTCCGGTCCAAGACGGATGGTCTTCTTCATGTCTTCCAACTCCTTGCGGTTGGTGGTTAGCTGGCCCCGAAGCATCTCCCAATGCCGCGAGAGCGGCACCAGAACGAGGTAGTTCACGCCCAACACGGTCAAGATGATGGTCGTACCCAGCAGAATCTGCTCTCTCTTATTCAACGCCATATCGTTTTCCCCACGGGCACTGGCGCAGCGGACTTGAGAGTACAGACAACGTCAAACTTCGTCAAGCCACCCGCACCGGGATCCGTGCGCATCTGACCGGGAGCGATCCTAGAAAAAAGCCGACACCTTTCCAGCTCGCTGATGAAATCGTTCGCGATCGCGGCCGACTCCGCTTGCGCCTTCAAAGTCACAGTCTGGTCTTTCTTAAAGGTGAATCCGTTAAGCTTCACGTTTTCCGGCATCACAACGCTCACCTCGCGCAGCACCTCCAACGCCGAATACTCCGTGTCGAGTTGCTTCTGCATTGTCAACAGCAGCCGCTGCAGTTCACGCGTGTCGTTGAATGCCTTTTGATTCTGCGCGATTTCGGCCTTCACGCGATTGAGTCTGGATTGTTGTACTCCCATCAGCGACAAAAAGACAGCCAGCCCCAGCAAATAGATCACGCTCAAAACGATGCCACCGCTGGCCAAACGTCGCCGACGCTGAGCTCGCTGACGCCGCTGCCGCCACTCGTCCGGAAGCAGGTTAAGCCGCCGAGCGTCCGACACAGCCTCAACGCACAGGCTGGCCGCGGGCGAAGGCATGGAGCCATTCGTGTAACACTGTGCCTGTCCACTCCAACCGCGCGCCAGTTCTTCCACATCAGCCCGCAGATTCTCGTTCCATGTCGCCAGAGTCACGCGGCCGGCCTCGCGGTCGGGTTGATCCGCTTCGGCCGCAACCAGCGTCCGTTGCAGTTCCTCGCGCAACGCCGCCAAACTCTCGACGCTGCCCAAAGAAGCCCCTTCTCCCAACACGACCGAACGGATTGCGACGGGCACACCATGCGTGTGGACGATGATGTTCGCTGCTGTAGAACCAATTTGGACGAACGTGTTCAGGTTCTCGTCCAGAGGCAGCAATTCATTCCTCAAGAAACTGCGGAATACCGCTAGTACATCAACGGCAACCACCTCGGGCGGGAAGCCGGCTGTTTCCAGCACTTCCACGCGTTGATTGATCACAGCTTTCGGCGCGACCGCGACCAACACAAGCGTTTCGTTGTTTGTGATCTCCAGCGGCTCAAAACTATAGACCACTTCTTCAACGGGGAGAGGCGTGAAATTGTCGATTTGTAAATCCAACATTTGCCTGAGTTCTTCCACTTGGGTTGTTGGCAGGCGCAACGTTTGACACAATGCGTCCTCGCCTCGGATCGCGGTGACGATGCGATGTTCGTGTGGGTTGAGCTTCTGGCGTAAATCTTGGACAGCTGTCTGCCAACGCGATTTTGCGTCGGGAGTTCCCTCGGCTGGAGGAAATGCTGCAGAGGACTGGTCCCCGACAACGATATCGCCGCCCGTGCTGCGAGCGGTGGTCAGATCCAGCGACGATTCACCAAAGAAGATCGCTGCCCAACCGCGATGTCCATGAAACTGCGTAATCTTCTTCTGCTTGAGCAAAGAAATCATAGGCCACCGCGAACTTCGTTCCATGTTACCGTCACCATCGTGTCCGGGCTCACTCGCTGCAGCACGGCGACGATCGTCCGCTTCGCGGCTCCTACTTCTCCCGTCGATTGCACTGTGAAGCAGGACGAGTTCACCGTAAGCAACTGCCGTGCTTGAGCCGACGCCTGTGGTGCCATGCCGGCAAGTTGTGACGAAAACTCTGCCACTTGAAATGGCTGATCGTCCTCGGTTCCGGGCACTCCATCAGGACCATCGCGCCGTGCCAGCAGCGCCGCGACATGGTCGTCATCAAGCGCCAGAATTACCTGCAAGACAATGCGGGATGCCGTATTGACGTTGACATGACCTGATGACGTTGTCGTAAGCAAATCGCTGAGCCCCGGCGTAGCCGGCTCGTCTTTGGTAGCGGGAGTGCCGTCGTAAAGTTCTCTTGTTACACCACGAATCAGCAACAACTCCTCCACCCGATCCAGAGGAGCGTTCTTCGCGCTGTAAGGCGGCGAGAGGCTTTCGTAGTAGTCGCTCTTCGCCCCGTTCAATCGATGCAGATCACCCGGCTCCCTCCAGTCCAGAATCGAGTCGACAATCACGTCGCTCTCCGACGGATCGACGTTCAATAAATCCATCAAACGCTTCAACTGCTCCTGCGACAGTAGATTGATTGGCAGTTTGCGTTCCTCGTCGATCACTTTCACGTTGTATTTGCCTTCACCGAGTTCGTGATCAACAAAGAGAGTCTGGTTGGTGACCCAATCCTGATTGAGAGCATCATATGGTTCGATATGCAGCATCAATTGCATCCGGGCAACCTCAATGCCCGCACGCGCAAGCATCTCGGCCTTCAGCTCCTTGCGACTGAAGGACGCCACCTGCATCTCGACCTGCATTGTGAAGGCAAACCCGCCGATTAGCAAGGACAAAACCATGATGATCCACAGCACAAGCACCATCGCAACACCGCGCGGCTGCGACCGAGTTCGGCGCGAAATCGCCCTGCTTTTCATTCCGGTCCGGTCCCCGCACCCGCTGGCTGCTGCGACCCGAGATTGATGCGCTGTAGTCCGATCTGGTTGGTCGTTGGCTGGTCGTCCAGCGGGATGCCTTCCTGCAGCGCAGCAAATCGGGCCACAGGAACGTCTACCGCCCTCGTCACGATCACAGGCGGCGTTTGCCAGTCGCTTCCGCCAAACGCAACCGTGAACTCGATCCCGGACGGAACCATATGAGGGTTGTCCCATTTGTCCTGCCAAGATTGATCCGTTGGATTGCGATACCGCACCTGAAAACCGCAAACGTCGGTTGACAGGACGCGGCTCTGGCGCTTGGAGGAAGTGTCAGAGAGATCGAGTGCAGGCGTGTTCATGATCGACAACAAGGGGTTGCCGCGTTCATCGCGCTGGAGTTCAATTGTCACGCGCCGCATGCCTGCGACCAAGGATTCGCTCTGCGGCAACGACACGTCCGAAGACGTTACGAAACTGATCATATCACCTGTCGAGCTGTTATGCGTCACCTGGATGTCGTAAAGGTCTTTGTCCGACTTGAAGTAAACAATCGAACTCGCCAACTCCGTCAACGTGTCCATCACCACGCGCTCGCGTTGAAACGCCGCACTGACGGTGCTGCTCCGTTTCCATCCGCTTATCGCTGCACTCCACGTGGCATACACCGCAGTCATGACGAGTCCGAGAATCGTCACCGCCACCATCACTTCCAACAAAGTGAATGCCCCCTCCTCTCGCCTGTCTTTCACGATGCGACGCATGGTGTTCACCGCTCCTTCTCAGGCAGATAACGGTACTCAACGACTGAGTCGATTGCCGGCTGCCCCCGCTCCCTCCAGTAAACGCTGATCGTTTGTTTCCAAAGGCCGTCCGTATCAGTCTGCTCAAATCTCCGTGCCCAGGTGAACCCCGGATAATCCGGGAAATCGCCTTCTTGGTCAAGCATGTCAGCGGGCCGCTCGACGCGAAATACGCAACATTCGTTCGCGAGTAACGTCTCCGCGATTGTGTAGTTCTGCACGGTGCGTGCCGCCGCGATACAGCGCCCCAAGCAATTGATCAGCGCAAAGAGACCAATTGCCACGAGGGTTGTTGCGAAGACGACCTCCAACAGGATAAAGCCAGCCTGAGTACGAGCCTTCATCATTTCACAGGATAGATCGTTGCTTGAATCGTGATCGGATCGATCAGCGCGCACAGCCCGTTGCCTCTTTCCGTCCCCCGCAAAATGACGTATACGGGATCGCAAGTGCCGTTGGGATAGAAGTTGATTTCAACCTCGTTTTCGGTCGATGGCGATTGGTCTTGTCGCACTGCCGCAACCACCGCGACGCGATTGGACAGTTCTGTTACCTTCAACGATTGCTCCTCCTGGCTCCCGTCCTCATTTCGCACGGACTGGCTGATCCAAAAGACCTGCCGCTCCAAATCGATGTGCAGCGTTGCATTCTTCTGCTGTGACACCGCTTGGATGCGCGCAAGCTGGCACAGCGTGGCGAAGGAACGCGCCGTTTCATTGAGGACCGCTGCGTTATAGGAACGCACAAAGTTTGGAAGGGACACGGCCATCAGTATTGCGAGGATAAACACCACAATACTTAACTCGATGAGAGTAAAGGCGCCGCGCCGCGCCAGCCTTTTACTGCCAGTTGCCGATGTTTCCTGGATCACCTTCGACACCCATTTTACCCAGCGAATACAAGTCGTACCCGGTGGTATTGTGCGTACCGGGATACTTGTAAACGTAATCGTGTCCCCATGGATCCGGCTTTACAACAGGCGGATCAAGGTAGGGACCCTTCCAGTTCAACGGCACAGGCTGCGAAGTCGGCTGCGTAATCAATGCCTGCAACCCTTGTTCGGTGGAGGGATAAAATCCATTCTCAAGCTCATAAATACCGATCGCCGTCTTGTAGGCGTCGATTTGTCGCATCGTGGCCACGAATCTCGCCTTTTCTGACTGACCGCCAATCTTCACTGCAGCGATCCCGACCAGCATACCGATGATCACAACCACCAGCATGATTTCGAGCAACGTAAACCCGCCCTCGACAAATCCATGGCTGACTGTCAGTGAATGTCTTTCGGCTTTCATAGACGTAACTCCTCGTTCGCTATTTCCCGATGCCGCTTGTGAGGTCAAACACCGCCAACAGAACGCTCAGCACAATCCCCCCGACGACGAAGGCCATGAACACGATGATGGCCGGCTCGAGCAGCGTTGTGAAAATCTTCATCGTGTAAGCCAATTCCTGCTCGTACATATCGGCGATGTTTTTCAGCGCCGGCACCACTGCGCCGCTTTCCTCGCCTACGGCCAGCATGTCAAGCAACAGGGGCGGAAAGATTTTTCCCTTGGCCAGCGGTTGCGAGATGCTAGTGCCATCGGTGACGCGCGTGCGGGCTTCGCGGATTTCGTTGGCAATGACCCGGTTGGTCATTGTGTCCTCGACAATCTGCAAGGCGTTGAGCACGGGCACACCGTTGTCCAGCAACGTGGCCAGTGTGCGCGCAAATTGAGAAAACGCACTTGCCATGAGGATACGGCCAAACACCGGCAGCCGCAATTTCAGCCCGTCAATCGCCATGCGCCCTTCCGGGGTCCGTGCTCGATGCCTGTACACGATCACCGCAATCACAACGAGCGCCGCGCCTATCCACCAATAGGCCGTGAACGCATCGCTGGCCGCAATCAGCATTCGGGTCGGCAGAGGCATGGTGGTGTGCATCTCTTTGAACATCTGGGCGAAACGCGGAACCATAAACGTCATGAAGAAAATGATCGTGCCAATACCGACACAGACGATGATCAAAGGATAAATCAACGCGCTGATCACTTTCTCCCGGGCCTCGCCTGTCTGCTCGTAATGCCGCTTCAGCCGCTCCAGTACTTCCCCGAGCGTCCCGCTGGCCTCGCCCGCCTTGACGAGATTGACATAGAATCGGGGAAACACCTTGGGATGCTTGGCGAGTGCGCCTGATAACGTTTCGCCCTGGACGATGTCATTCCGAAGACTCGCCAAAACTGCGCTGGAGGTTTTCTTCTGCGTGCGCCGCTCCAGCACCTCCAGCGCCTGGCTCAGCGACATGCCCGAACGCAGCAGGCTGGCGAGTTGTTGCGTAAACATCAGGACATCGCGCGTTGAAACGCGATTGCGAAAATCGAATCCGCCTGTGCGCGTTTTCTGTTCCGCCTCAGCGGCGTCCACCAGCAACGGGTAATAGCCAAGGCGACCGAGTTCAGCCAGTGCCATCCGCCGATCACCCGCCGCGAGTGTCCCCGTAATAAGCTCACCCTTTTGCGTCTTGGCCTTATATTGGAAGGTCGGCATTACCTGTTAGACAACGCTCCACGCCCAAATGCTCACGTCCCGACAAGTGCCTCGTCTTCTTGCGTAACGCGCGCCACTTCCTCAACTGTGGTGACCCCTGCGCGAACTTTTGCCCAACCATCCTCCCGTAGAGTTTTCATCCCATTCGTGCAGGCAGCCTGTTTCAACGTGGTCGAGGATGTCCGCTCTATAATGAGCGGACGCAGATTCTCCGCCATAACCAAGATTTCGTAGATCCCCGTCCGCCCCTTGTACCCGGTGAATCGACAGTCCTCACAGCCCCGGCCACGGTAGAACTTTGTCGGCTTCTCCAGATCAGGAAAGTTAACCTCACGCAGAAATTCAATCTCGGGTTGGTAGTGCTCCTTGCATGACCTGCAAATTGTTCGCACCAGACGCTGAGCGATCAGCGCCTCCAGCGATGAACTGACCAGGAATGGTTCAATCCCCATGTCGATCAGGCGTGTGATCGCTCCTGCAGCATCGTTAGTATGCAGCGTGGAAAACACCAAGTGCCCCGTTAGCGCGGCGCGAATGGCAATCTCGGCCGTGTCCAAATCCCGCACCTCACCCACCATGATTACGTCCGGATCCTGACGTAAAATGTGCCGCAACCCACTCGCAAACGTCAGACCAATGTCCGGTTTCACGTGCATCTGGTTCACCCCGGGCAATTCATACTCGATCGGGTCTTCAATCGTGATAATGCGCTGGTCAATCGAATTGATTGTACTCAAGAATGCATACAGCGACGTGGACTTGCCCGATCCAGTCGGTCCAGTGACCAATATGATTCCATGCGGAAGGTCAACAAGCTTGCGGATGATCTTTTCGTCCTCTGGATTCAAGCCAAGGCTCTCCAGTCCAAGGAAGATGCTGCTGCGGGTAAGCAAGCGCAAACTGACACTCTCGCCGTATGCAGTTGGGATCGTTGACACGCGCACGTCGATCTCTTCGCCGCCGCTGCGGACGTTGATCCGGCCGTCCTGCGGAAGCCGGCGCTCCGCAATGTCCATATTGGACATGACCTTGATGCGCGAGATTATCGCCGCTTGGAATCGTTTGAGTTGCGGGGGCACAGGTGTTTGATGCAGAACCCCGTCCACGCGATAGCGGATGCGCAGGTCGTTCTCCATCGGTTCGAGGTGAATGTCCGTTGCGCGCTCCTTAAAAGCTTCCCAGATGATTTGATTGACGAACTTGACGACGCTGGCCTCCTGGTCGCCGCTTTCCAAATCCTCCTTGGTGATTCGCTCGGGCGCATCGAGATCGAGCACGTTTTTCTGAATCAATTCATCCAACGTTTCAGCGCCGACGCCGTAATAGCGCTTCAACGCCTTGAGGATGTCAGCTTCCGTGCTCAGGGCGAGTCGCACGCGACATTTCGCCACGAGACGGATCGATTCGATCATGGCCAGATTAAATGGATCATTGGTGGCGACAACAAGCGTACCGTTGTCGGCTCGCATCGGCATGACGTTGTATTGAAAGACGACTTTGGTGGGAACTCGCTCGCGCGCCGCCGCTTCAACCTCCTTGTCAGCAAGTCGCGTGAAATCCATGTGAAGGGACTTGGCCAACGCGTGGAGGAGCTTTTCTTCTGAAACTGCGCCTGATTTCACCAACGTGGTCACCAGCGACTCGCCCGGCTTCCGCGGCGTCTTGAGCAGTTCAGTGGCTTGCGATTCATCGAAAAATCCCGTCTGCGCAAGCAACTGACGCAGGCTCTGCGGTATAGGTCCTGAAGCAACAGTTGTGCTCACGACACAAGGATAGAAGACTCCTCCAACAGTGTCAAGGAATGTACGTGGCTGATTGCGCTTAAATCCCCGCCCGTCAGAATCTGATCGGCATGGAGAGCGTAACGGTCAAGCCGGGCGAGTCCGGTGTGAGACCGGCGGCGGCGGAGAAATTCAGGATGCTGTTATGAGTGAGCGCCCAACCGAAACCGAAGCGAAGGTAAGCTTGGTTCATGTAAGAACCCTGGACTTTGCCGATGTGCGCCAAGTATGTGTCTTCGGTGATTTGTTCTTGGATTTGGAGGTTGATCGCGAGAACCGGGTTCAAGGCCATGGCGATCGCAATGGTGTAATCAATGCTGTCCCCCAGCTCATAGGTGGTGCGGACAGGAAAGGTGTAGTTCACGGTATTGGTCACCCCCGAGTTATCCACCGTGTTACTGCTCGCCGACTGGTGCACCGTAAAATCACGTCCTAAGTTGTGGGTGTAACCAGCACTCAGAATGAGGACTGCAGGATCGAGCGACTTGATGGCGGTAACCCCGCCGCGCACGCTCCATACTCCGGCGCCCATGGCCAATTCGGTCGGAATGTTGTTCGTGGATCCGAAATCGAACTGACTCTTGCCGGTTGGTGCCGTAACGCGTGCCGACAGGATCAAGTCCGGCACGCTTCCGTGTTCGAACAGCACCTGATCCGACAAACCGAATTGCGTATCGGCAATGCCATCATCATCGATGATGGTCGATGTTCGCGGCTGGCTTTGTATCTGCTGGACGTAACGATCAGTTTCGAATCGATACGACGGGGTCACGTCGGCCTGCAAATTGTTCAGGATTCCGTACCGCCAGGTCAGCGCCGGCTGTTCGATGTCTCGCTCGATTCTCAGCGATTCGATTTCGCCGATGATCAGCACCGGCAGAATCGAAAACCCGTCGATGGCAATGAGGTTGTTGGCATAATGCGAATAGGTGACGGACGGCTCGATTTCCATTGAGCCTTGCTTCAAAAGCACACCGCTGCTCTGCACGCTGCGGATGGCGCGCTCGCGCTCCAGACGGGCTTGTTCCTCGTCCACTTGCGGCTTCTCTTCCGTCTGGGGTTGCCCTGCAGGTGGCGGTGCTGCCGGCTGCGGCGAAGGGGCGGGCAATGGAGCCGGTGCAGCCACGGCATTCGTTCTCGCTACCTCAGCGGCACGCTCGGCTTCCAACTGATTCAGTTCAGTCCGCACGTTGCGGAGTTCATCAGTAAGTTCCTTCAACCGCTTGAGCATTTCCTCCTTGGAGAGATCCTCCGCGCCTGCTGACGGCTGTGCCGGAGGCGTCGTCTGTCCGGTCAAGGTAGCGGGCACGGCGTTTGTCGCCGCTGGTTGTACAGAGGGCTCTTGTTCGACCACAGTTGCGGGCACATTATTCGTCGTGACTGAGCGTTCGGCGGGCGAATGTTCTGTCGCAACGGCAGGAGCAGCATTTGTAGCCGATGCCGCGGCGGCAACCTGATTGGTTTGATCATCTGCTCGTACAGCAAAAATGAAAAACAGCATGATCGCAGAAATCATGAGGGCGCGCGGGAGAATAAGGTTCATAGGAGTGCCATTCTTCTGAACGACGCGCGGTTGTCAAGCCAACGGTGCGTCAGAATTCGCCCGCACCTTTCGGCACGAATCCGAGGCCAGGGGCTGAAATCATGGCGCGCACCATGTCTTGCGAGACGTAAGACCCCTGGCTCGATTCTTCCGGCTGCCACTGTGTCGGCTTCAGCCCTTTGTTGGACTTGAACACCATCCCGATGCCGCCGTGCCAAACCGAGGTGAAATTCGACGCTTTCATGGTCACGTTCCCCGCGACCGGGTCGGCGAGATAAACACGGTCGCGGCGCAGGCCGCGGAACAAAACGAAATGATCAAATTCACGAGTGCGAATCGGAACGATGGCGGGCGCATGCAACTCAACTAAGTCAGCCAAGGTCATGTCGCGGTAGCCAAAGCAGCGAAAATCAGCGGACATGGCAGCCGCTTTGAGATCCAGCAGGGAAAACCCTTTTTTCTGCTTATATCGCTGTACCGCTTTTTGCGGGCCGCGCAGGTGGATGATGTAGGAAACGACCGACTCTTCAGTAACCGGCAATTTGTAATAATACTGCAGCAGAGTGGCCAGAGCCGCAGCACCGCAACTATAATCGTATCGTTGCAGCACGGCGCGCTCCCGCTTGAAATCCCGAAGAGTCTTGACAGACTTGCGAATGTACAAACCCCCTGCCGTCTCGACTTGAATCGACGGAGGAGGCTTCTCTTCAGCCGCCTGCGCTGCCTTGACGCTGCCCGGAGCGCCCAAGCAAACGCTCAGCAGCAACCCACTCAAGACGCGCGTTGGCTTACTGCGTAGAACGGTCAATGCACACCGGTTTGCGTGCCGGTGTTCCCCTGACTGATCGAACTACCAGGGGAGTTGATGCTCACATTCAGGTTCAACAGCACCTCCACCGATGAGTTGATCGAAAGGATGTTGACCATCGAGGTCAAATTCTGCTGGGCCTGTCCGCTAAGCATGATCGTGCTAACGGAGTTGTCAATGGAACTCGAAGCCA
>Ga0326728_10012722_pt1 | contig 18570 bp, 14 predicted proteins | sample MB3enrmetagenome_FD_207602 | JGI IMG/M metagenome (GOLD analysis project Ga0326728, IMG submission 207602) | Lab enriched peat soil microbial communities from McLean, Ithaca, NY, United States - MB31MN | ecosystem: Environmental > Terrestrial > Soil > Wetlands > Peat | place: USA: New York... | reverse complement strand
AGCGTCCGGCGGCGAGCCGCTCGAGCCGCCCGCTCGCGAAACCGAGGAAATTACGGAGCAGTTTGATAGGATAGAAGTCGCGGGTTCCCCCACCGACAATCCGATTGAAGGCACGGGCTCGACGGTCGCTCCCGATGCGGGCGTTTCCGAAGGCGGTGGCACTTCGAGCGAGGGCGGCCGTTAGGAGCGTCTCCGCAAGTGGAAGTAGATTGCTTTGTCTATGAAGAAGATTCGGATCAATGAGCTGGCGCGGGAGCTGGAGGTCAAGGCGCACGAAATCCTGGACCGGCTCCCCGAACTGGGCGTCACCGAGAAGAAGACGCATTCCAGCTCCATCGATGAAGACGTAGCCATCCGGCTGCGCCGGCTGTACGGTATAGAGACTCCCGAGAGCACCGAAGCCGATCGGGAGGCCGCCGGGGAAGAGGCGCATGATCTTTCGGCGCCGGTTCAGGGCCGTCCGGCCATCGAAACCGATGGCGCGGGGCGCGTCGAGGCCGCACCGTCCCCGGTTGTGGCGGAGCAAGAGCCGGCCGCCACGGAAGCGCTCGCGCTCGAGAAGCAGCCGGTTGAGGAACCCCACGTTTTGCCCACCGCTACGCCCATTCGTCCGCCCCTGGCTGGCCGCCCGATTCATCCCCCGGTACTGCGGCCGGGCTCCGGCACTCCGGCCGCAGCGCCGCCCGCCGCAACGCCGGCCGCGCCGCCTCCCGTGGCACAGCTTCCCGCTCCAGCTCCCCCCGCGCCGCACGCGGTAGCGCCGGCCGTGGTGATCACGCCGGGCCGTCCGGCCGCCCCCAGCGCCAAGCCGCTGCCGGGAGCCGGAGCCGGCCCTAAACCGGGGCAAATCCTTTCCGGTCCGCGCCAGCCCTTTCCGGCGGGCGGCCCGGCAATGCCCGCGGAAACCGCGCGTGCCGGGTTGCCGGGGATGCCGGCCGCGCCCCAGCGTCCGGCGGCTCCGATGCGGCGTTCCGAGCCGCCTCGCGACTCCGGCCGCGGACCCGCTCCCGCCGCTCCGGCCTCCGGACCGCAGGCGCGTCCTCTGGCCGGGCAGCCCGCCGCGCGCCCGGTCGTACCGCCGCGTCCCGATCTGGCAGCCAAGCTCAGCGCGCCCAAGTCCGTGATGCCCGCGGCGCCGGTGCCCGCCCGGCCTGGAATTCCTAAGCCCGCCGCCGCTCCGGTTCCGGGCCAGCCGATTTATCGCGGGCCGATTCGCCCCGGCCAGCCCATGGTGGCCAAGACGGGCGTGCGGCCCGGCGCGCCCGTCGGGCGTCCCGGAGGTCCGCGTCCCCAGCATCCGACCTCGCGCGGCCGCATCGAGCCGGGCATGGCCCCTCCCCCCGGTCCCGAGGGCGCGCCCCAGCGCGGAAGACCCGGCGACAAGCGTCCCGCGCGGCCGCAGCCGCGCGAGCGCGTCGAGCAGGAGAAGATCCTGCGTCCCACGCGCCGCCAGGTGGAAGCCGGTCCGCCGCCCATCAATCGCGAAATCACCATTTCGGAAGGCATCACCGTCAAGGAGCTTTCCGAGAAGCTGGATGTGAAAGCCAACCTGGTGATCAAGAAGCTGCTCGATCGCGGCATCTTTGCCATGATCAACCAGACCCTGGATTCCAAGCTGGCCACCGAAGTGGCCCGCGAATTCGGCGCGTCCACCGCCACCGTGACCTACGAAGTCGAGGCCATGCAGGCGGTCGAGGAGGCCGAGGACGTGAAGGACCTCCAGAAGCGCGCTCCCGTGGTCACCATCATGGGCCACGTGGATCACGGCAAGACCTCCCTGCTCGATGGCATCCGCGAAGCCAACGTGGCCGCGCGCGAGGCTGGCGGCATCACCCAGCACATTGGCGCTTACGAAGTGCATCTCAACGGCCGTAAGATCGTGTTCATCGACACGCCGGGTCATGAAGCCTTCACGCGCATGCGCGCCCGCGGCGCCCGCGTCACCGATATCGTGGTCCTGGTGGTGGCGGCGGACGACGGCGTCATGCCCCAGACCCTGGAAGCCATCGACCATGCCCGCGCCGCCGGCGTGCCCATCGTGGTGGCGATCAACAAGATCGACCGGGCCGACGCCCAGCCCGAGCGCGTCAAGCAGCAGCTCGCCGACCGCGGCCTGCTGGCTGAAGATTGGGGCGGCGATACGGTCATGGTGCCGGTGTCGGCCAAGACGCACCAGAACCTGGACCTGCTGCTCGAAATGATCCTGCTGGTGGCCGACATGCAGGATCTCAAGGCCAATCCCTCGCGCCCCGCCACCGGGACGGTCATCGAAGCCCAGCTCGATCGCGGGCGCGGCCCCGTGGCCACCGTGCTGGTGCGCAACGGCACCTTGCAGGTGGGCGATTTCTTCATCTGCGGCGCGCTGCTCGGCAAGGTGCGCGCCATGCAGAACGACCGCGGCACGCAGGTGCGCAAAGCCGGCCCCGCGACGCCCGTGGAGGTTCTCGGACTGGAGACGGTTCCCGAAGCGGGCGACGATTTCCAGGTGGTGACCGATACCGCCAAGGCCAAGCAGATCGTGACCTTCCGCGAACAGAAGGCGCGCGACGCGGCCCTGGCTAAATCGAGCCGCCTGACTCTCGAACAGTTGCACCAGCAGATGGAAGCCGGCGAAGTCAAGGAATTGCCGCTGGTCATTAAGAGCGACGTGGGCGGCTCGGCCGAAGTGCTGACCGAAACCCTCCAGAAGCTCTCCAACGACAAGGTGCGCGTGCGCGTGATTCACTCGGGCGTGGGTGCCATCAACGAAAGCGACGTGCTGCTGGCCTCCACCGCCAACGCCATCATCATCGGGTTCAACGTGCGGCCGGAGCGCAAGGCCGAGGCCCTGGCCGAGCAGGAGAAGGTGGAAATCCGCCTGCACACCATCATTTACAACCTGACCGACGAGATGAAGCGCGCCATGACCGGGCTCCTCGAACCGGTATTCCGGGAGGTCTACAAGGGCCGCGCGGAGGTGCGCGAGACCTTCCGCATCTCCAAAGTGGGCAACGTGGCCGGCTGCGTGGTGCAGGACGGCGCCATTACCAGCCGCTCCGATGCGCGCCTGCTGCGCGACAACGTGGTGGTGTACACAGGCAAAATCGGCTCCCTGCGCCGTTTCAAGGACGACGTGAGCGAGGTCAAGAGCGGGATGGAGTGCGGCATTACGCTCGATAACTTCGGCGACATCAAGCAGGGGGACATCATTGAGGCCTTCGCCGCCGAGCGGGTGGCCAGCGAGGTCTTCGCCTGACGACATGGCCACCATCGGCGTGCTCACGTTGGAGCTGAGGCTGGAGAGTTCGCACTCCCTCAAGGACAAGCGGCACGTGGTAAAGAGTCTGGAGGACCGGCTGCGGAACAAGTTTAACGTGGCGGTGGCCGAGATCGATTGCCAGGAGCTGTGGCAACGCGCCACGCTGGCGGCGGTGACGGTCTCTTTCGACCATGCGCACGCCGAGAAGGTGCTTCGCTCGGTGGAGGACGAGGCGGCGGATTTGCTGGGCGGGGAGCTGGCGGACGCCACGCTCGAGTGGCTGAGTTGACCGGGCGAGTCCGGGGGCCGGGCCGAAGATTATGGACGAACGGCGCACATTGCGGGTCTCCGAGGCGCTCCGCGAGGAATTGTGCGAGATCATCGGCTTCGAAACCGAGGATCCGCGCCTGCTGGCCGTCGAGGTCACGGAGGCGCACGTGAGCTCCGACGGCCGCCATGCCACCGTGAAAGTCGCCGTGCGCGGGCCGGAGAGCGAGCGGAGGGCATCGCTCGCCGCTCTGGAGCACGCCCGGCATTATTTGCGTCATGAGCTGGCCGGCCGGCTGGGCCTCCGGCATGTTCCGGAGCTGCACTTCCAGGCAGACCGGAACGACGGCGTCGAAGGGCGTATCGAATTCCTTTTGAGACGGGCGAAAAAATCTCGTGGCCGCGACCAAAATTAGTCCTACTTTTAAACAATTTGTGTTAGTTTTGTTTGTGTTGGCGGCTCCCGCGGCCCCGGCCGCGGCGGCCCAGGAGACTGAACCGCTTCGGCTCCAGGAGAGCGCCGACGCCATGGGTACGACGTATACCGTCGAGATCTATGGCTCCGACCGGGTGAAGATGGAGGCGGCCGCCGGCGCCGCGCTGGACGAAGCGCAGCGCCTGGACGAACTGCTTTCGAACTACCGGTCCGAGAGCGAGTGGAGCGCGGTCAACCGGCTTGCCTCCACCCGGCCCGTCGAAACGTCGCCGGAACTATTCCGGCTGCTGGCGGCGTGTCTCGAATACAGCCGGGAAAGCGAAGGCGCGTTCGATATCACGGTGGGCCCGCTGATGAAGGTCTGGGGGTTTTACAAGGACACCGGCCATCTGCCGCACCGCGCGGAGGTCAGCGCCGCGATGGCCAAGGTAGGATACCGGCACGTGCACCTGGACGAGAGCGCCCGCACCGTCCGGTTCGACCGCGCGGGCGTGGAATTGGACCCGGGCGGAATCGGCAAGGGCTACGCGGTTGACCGCATGGTGGATATTCTGAGACAGAACGGGGTCACGACCGCGCTGGTGGCGGGGTCGGGGAGCAGTATCTACGGGATGGGCGCGCCGCCCGGCGAACCGCGCGGCTGGCGGGTGAATATCAAGAACCCGTGGTCCCCCAGCAAGACGGCCGTGGAGGTGTATTTGAAGGATGAATCCGTCTCCACGTCGGGCAGCTATGAGAAGTTCTTCCGCGCGGAAGGCCGCATTTACGCCCATATCATGGATCCGCGCACGGGCTATCCGGCGCAGGGCAGCGTGTCGGTCTCGGTCGTGGCGCCCCGCACCATCGACAGCGAGGCGTGGGCCAAGCCGTATTTCGTGAACGGCCGCCAGTGGACGGCCCAGCACAAACCAAAGGAATTTCGCGTATTCTTCTGCGAAGACAGGACGGATCAGCCATGCGCGTGGCTCCCATGACCAGCCGTTTCTTGGACGCTTGCCGCCGCCGGCCCACCGAGGTCAGACCGGTGTGGTTCATGCGGCAAGCGGGCCGGTACCTGAAGCAGTACCGCCAGATCCGCGACCGCCACGGCATCCTGGAAATCTGCAAGCGGCCCGACCTGGCGGCTACCGTGACGCTGCAACCGGTCGAACTGCTCGATGTGGATGCCGCTATCATCTTCGCGGATCTGCTGCTGCCGGTCGAACCCATGGGGCTGAAGTTGCGCTACGCCGTCCGTGAAGGCCCCGTGATCGACAACCCCGTGCGCACCACCGACGACGTGGATTCCCTCTCGACCGCCAACACCGATGACTTGGGTTACGTGGGCGAGGCCATTGCGCACGTGGTCCGCGCGCTGGCGGGGAAAGTGCCCGTGATCGGGTTCGTGGGCGCCCCGTTCACCATGGCCAGTTATATGATCGAGGGCGGAGCGTCGCGTAATTTCATCCGCACCAAAAAGATGATGTACAGCGATGAAACCCTGTGGCGGCGGCTCATGGGCAAGATCGTCGACGTGATGGCGCCCTTCGCGCACCTCCAGGTGACCGCCGGCGCGCGCGCCATTCAGGTTTTCGACAGTTGGGTGGGCGCGCTGGGGTCGGACGACTATGTGCGATACGCGGCGCCCTACTCCCGCGCCATGATCGAGCGCATCCGCTCCACGGGCGTGCCGGTCATTCACTTCGGCACGGGTGCTTCGGGCTTCTTCCGGGAACTGCACGCGGCCGGCGGAGACGTGATGGGCGTGGACTGGCGCATCAACATCGATCAGGCTTGGATGGATATCAGCTACCGCTCCGCCGTGCAGGGCAACCTGGACCCGGTGGCGCTGTTCGCGCCGCTGCACGAGCTGCGCGGCAAGGTGCAGGAGCTGCTCAAGCGCACCGGCACGCGGCCGGGACATATCTTCAACCTGGGACACGGCATTCTGCCGGAAACGCCCGTGGAAAACGTGAAGGCCGTGGTGGAGATGGTGCGGGAATTCCGCCCATGAAGCAGGGCGTTCTGCTCTTGGCGCACGGGGCGCCGGAGCGCCTGGAAGACGTCGAAGCGTATCTCGCGCTGGTGCGCGGCGGAAGGCCGGGTTCACCCAAGATTCTCGAAGAAGTGCGCAGCCGCTACGCGGCCATCGGCGGATCGAGCCCGCTGCTGCGCTGGACCCGCGCGCAGGCCGAAGCCCTCCAGCGCAGCCTGGATCTGCCGGTCTTCTTCGGCATGCGCAACTGGAGCCCGTTTCTTCGCGAGGCCGTGGCGCAAGCTCGCGAAGCGGGCATCGAGCGGCTGGCGGCCATCTGTCTGGCGCCCCAGTTTTCGGAATCGAGCGTGGGTCTGTACATTCGCCGCACCGAGGAGGCCGCGCGCGAGACCGGCATGGCCGCCGAAATCGTGTGGGCCCGCGGCTTCCACGACGAGCCGCTGCTCATCGAGGCCTTCGCCGAGCGGCTGCGCCCGCTGGCCGGAGCGCGCCGGGTTCTCTTCACCGCGCATAGCCTGCCGGAGAAGGCGCTGGCCGGGGGCGATCCCTATGGCCGCGAAACGCGCTCTACCGCCGCAGCCGTGGCGGCGCGCCTGGGACTCGCCGATTGGGACTTCGCCTACCAGAGCCAGGGAATGACCGACGACCGCTGGCTCGGCCCCACCGTGGAATCGCGCCTCGACCAATATGCCGCCGAGGGCCTTCGCGAGGCGGTCATCGACCCCATCGGCTTCGTCTGCGATCACGTCGAAGTGCTCTTCGATATCGACATTCTGTTCCGCGAATATGCCGCCGCGCGCGGCATCTCGGTGTGGCGGCCCGAGTCGCTCAACGATTCCCAAATTTTCACCGCGGCCCTGGCGCAGGTGGCGCGGCGATGCCTCGCGTAGTCGTCATCGGGGGCGGCATCGCGGGACTCTCGGCGGCGTACTATTTGGCCAAGGGCGGCTTGGCTTCCACCATCGTGGAATCGCGCCCGCGCCTGGGAGGCGTGATCGAGACACTGTCGGTGGAGGGCTGCACCATCGAAGCCGGTCCCGACAGCTTCCTGGCCATCAAGCCGGCGGCTTTCGATCTGCTGCGCGAGCTGGGGCTCGAGGAGCAGGTCATCGGCTCCAACGATCATCTGCGCAAGACCTTCGTGCGCAAGCGCGGCCGCCTCATCGCCCTGCCGGACGGCCTCATGATGATGGTGCCCACCCGCATCTTGCCGCTCTTGACCACGCGGCTGGTGGGCTGGCCCACCAAGCTGCGCATGGGGCTGGAGCTGCTGCGCGCGCCCAAACCGGCGGCCGCGGATCAATCGGTGGCGCAGTTTGTCGAGGAGCATTACGGCGTTGAAGCCGTGGAGTACCTGGCGGAGCCGCTGCTCTCCGGCGTCTATGGCGGCGATCCGCGCGAGCTCAGCGTGACCAGCGTGTTGCCGCGCTTCGTCGAGCTGGCGAATCGATACGGCAGCCTCACTCGCGGCGTGCTGGCCGAGCGCGCCAAGGCCGCCAAGGCCCGCTCCCACGCCCCGGCCGCGCCGCTATTCCGCACGCTCAAGGGCGGGCTGGGCCAGATGGTCGCAGCGGTGGAAAGCGCTATCGCCGGCAAGGCCGAGGTGCGGCGCGGCCGGGCGCAAGCCATCGAGCGCGCGGTCGAAGGCTTCCGCGTCCGGATCGAGGGCGACTGGCTGGCTGCCGATCAATTGGTAGTGGCCTGTGAAGCGCACAGCGGCGCCATGCTTCTACAAGGTCTCGACGCGCCCCTCGCCGAACTGCTGGGCGCGGTGCCCTACACGTCGTCGATGACCGTGGCGCTGGGTTTCGATTCGACCGATTTCCCACACCCGCCGGTGGGCTTCGGCTTCCTGGTGCCCAAAAGCGAACGCCGCCGCCTGATGGCCTGTACCTGGGTGGGGACTAAATTCTCACACCGCGTCCCGGAAGGCAAGGTGGTGGCACGCTGCTTCATGGCCGGGTGCGATGAGGCGGCGATGGCCGAACGGGACGACACCGTAATCCCTGCTATCGTTCGCGAGTTGCAGGAGATCGCCGGGATGGCCGCCACGCCGCGCTTTGCGCGCGTCTTCCGCTGGCCGCGCTCGATGGCCCAGTACACCGTGAACCATGCCGCGCGCCTGGCCGCGATAGAAGCGCGCGTGGCCTCCATCCCGGGGTTGCACCTGGCCGGCAATGCTTATGAGGGCATCGGAGTGCCGGATTGCATCCGCCTGGGGCGCCGGGCGGCTGAGGGCATCCTGCGCGGGTAAGTACCTCGGAAACATCGGCGGCTGCCGCAACGTCTATATTGTAAAGAGGCATACGGCCGTGACCAGCGAGCAGGCTCCTTTCGTTTGCCGCTGTTTGATTCGCGCGGCGAGTTCGATCGTGCCCCGCCGCGCGCGCCCCGAATGGCGCGCCAAATGGGAAGCCAACCTCCGCAACTGGCGGATTCTGCTCGATCGTGGCGAGCTGACCGCCGGCGATTACGCCGAGCTGCTGCGCTTCAGTTGGGGCAGTTTCCGGGAGGCCTTCTGGCTGCGCATCAGCCCTGAACACCTCCGCCACGTGCTGCGCTCGCCCGGCCTGCTCGTGGCAGTTTTCACCGCGATCGGAGCTGCCCTGGCCGTTTTGAGCGGCGGTTTCGCGGGCACGCGCGCCCTTTTCGGCCCCCCGCCGGTGGCCGATCCCGATTCCCTGGTGAGAATTCGCTATACCGGCTCGATGAATCAGCCAACCGGTGTGCCGCCCCGCCTGGTTCCGCTGTGGCGCCAGAAGTCCAAGCTCCTGGCTGATCTGGCCGGATACGTGCGCGAGCCTTACTGGCACGCGCGCGTCACCCCCAATTTCTTCCCGCTCCTGGGCGCCCGTCCGGCTTTGGGGCGCACGTTCCAGCCCGGCGACGGCGACGTGGCCGTGCTCTCCGACCAGACCTGGCGCACGGTGTACGGCGCCGACCCGCGCGTCCTCGGCAAATCCGTTGCGCTGGACGGCCGCGATTTCATGATAATCGGCGTGCTGCCAGCCGAGTTCTGGGCCATTACCAGAGCCATCCAAGTGTGGACGCCGCTGTCGCTCGAGCCGGGTCCCGGTCCCGATGCGCCGCTTCTCATCGGCGCGATAGGCCGGTTGAAGAGAGGCGCCTCGAAGGACGCCCTGCGCCCGGAGCTTCTCGGAATAGCCCGCGCCGCCGGCCGATATCTTCCGCGCGCTCCCGAAGTAGGGACGTTCCCGGGCGTCCCCGAAAGGCCGCTGTTCACTTACGCGACGGTGGCCCTATTCGCGCTGCTGGTGGGGATGGTGATGCTGTTTCGTGGCCACCTGCTTTCGCTGCGCCATGGATGGCGGTATGGCGCGTTCCTGGCACTCAAGACGCTGATGGCGGTGGCGATTCCGCTGCTGGCCTGGGTCGAGACCGCCGCCGGATTGCGGGCGTGGCTTCAGGAAAGCGCGTTTCGCGATCTCTTGACCGGCCCGGTGCTGACGCTGGCCTTCATTGTCGGCTTCGCGCTGGCGATGCTGTGGAGCTTCGCCGACCAGCGCCGCCGCTGTCCCGTGTGTCTCTGTTTGATGGCCATGCCCGTCACCATGGGCTCATGGGCCAGCGTGTTCGATCCGGTCACGACGGAGCTGCTGTGCGATGCCGGGCATGGCTCGTTGTGCCTGCAAGAAACCGAGTCGGGATCGGACCGCTGGACCGGCATGGACAAATCGTGGTCGGATCTTTTCGACCGGAAGGAGTAGCGGGGCGGGGGAGTTCGGGCGTGGCCGACGGGAGTCTGCGGGTGAGGGTTTCTGCGGCTAGGGCGTTTCACAGCACAGCGCTACAGTGGTCCATGGTACATGTTGGCGTAGTCGTATGGCGATTGCGGATTTACACGAACCTCAATATCGCGAAAGCTTTCGACGATGATTTGAGCGGGGAACCCGCCAAGGTGGCCGTAGCCAGCCAGCCCCCAGCTTTTTCTGTCGCAAGGTCCGAGTGCTGAATGCCTCGCTCTCGTTTGAAGGCGACCGACAACGGTCACCCAGAGTTCAAATCGTTTACCCGAGCGTTTGGCTTCGGCCTCAACGTCGCGCTCTGATTTGGCCAGGGCTTCCCAGGTTTCATCAGTGCCTCCCTCAAGATTAATGAAGGATGGCCACAGGCCAGCCTTGCACTTCTCCGCGCATTCCTGCCGAAGGCCGTAGTAATAGACGCCCCGTGCGGTCACCACCTTGTCTCGAAAGCCGGGAAAGTCCTTTGAGAGTTCGCAAACCGAGGTGACGGCAGCATCCCGCGCCGGCGCGCCGCCCGAAGCGATCAACATAACGAGTAGCACAAGAGCGCCAGAGCGGATCATATCCCCAGCATAGCCGTCGGAAGCTGAGGATGCCATGGGAAGACAGGCAGTTCCCGATATGTGGCGAACGCGTAGATCTGGACCACGACTAGGTGTAAGGGTCAGCGACGGTGACACTCGCCGTACTCCTCCGGGCCACCCGCCTTTACTTCAGATTCTTCTCAAACAACCGCAGAATCCGCTTATACTCGTCCGCCCAGCTTGTCTCTTCCACAAAGCCGTGGTTTTCCACCGGATAAACCGCCAGCTCCCAGTTCTCTTTGCGCAGCTCGATCAGTTTCTCGACCAGCCGCACGGTATCTTCGAACTCCACATTGGTGTCCACCATGCCGTGGCAGATCAGCAACGCGCCCTTCAGGCCCTGGGCGAAGAAGATCGGCGACGATTGCCGGTAGGCCTCGGCGTCATTTTGCGGAAGGTTCAGGATGCCGGACGTGTAGCCGTTATTGTAAAGCGCCCAATCGCTGACCGGCCGCAGCGCGGCGCCCGCGGCGAATACGTCGGGCTGGGTGAACATCGCCATTAATGTAATGAACCCGCCATAGCTGCCGCCGAAGAGGCCGATCTTCTTCGGGTCCACGCCGTGCCGCGCTACCAGGTAGCGGGCGGCATCCACGATATCGTCCAGGTCCTTGCCGCCCATGTGCCGATAGATCGCCGTGCGCCAGGCGCGGCCGTAGCCCGCCGAGCCGCGGTAATCCACGTCGATCACGATGAAGCCGCGCTCCATGAGCAGGTGGTCGAAAAGGTACTCGCGATAATAGTTGCTCGACCACCAACGGTCCACGTTCTGGAGGTAGCCCGCGCCGTGCACGAAGACCACCGCCGGTCCGCCCTTCTTGAAGTTGGCCGGCTTGAAGAGCCGCGCGGGAACCTCGACGCCATCGCGTGCCTTAAAGGTCACGATGGGCACGTCCAGCCAGGGATAGCGCGCGAAATCGGGCGCGGGCGAGCTGGTGAGCTTCTTCGATGCGGCGCGCGGGCGATTTTCCTGCACATACAGCTCGGGCGGCCGGTTGGTGTAGGAATAGATATCGGCGATCCAGCGATCGTCCGGCGAAACCGTGGCGATGTGCTTGCCGGGCGCCTCGGTGAGGCGCGTCAGCGGGCCGCCCTCGGCATCCATCTCATAGAGATGGTTTTCGTAGGGCGTGTCCTTGTTGGCGGTGATGTAGAAGTGCGATTTGTCCTCGGACTGCCGCACGTCGAGCACTTCCCAGTTGCCGGAGGTCAGGGCGCGCGCCTCGCCGCCCGCGAAATCCACCGCATAGAGATGCGCGTAGCCGGTGCGCTCGGAGAGGAACCAGACCTCGCGGCCGTTCTTCATCCAGCCCACCGCGTTCTCCACGGGCGCGGCCAGCCAGGCATCGTCGTGGTCGAAGGCCAGCACGCTGGTCTTTCCCGTGGCCGGGTCGAGCGCCAGCAGCCAGTCGTCCTTGTTATCGGCGGCGCGCGCGCGGATCACCGCCCTGGAGCCGTCTTCGGACCATACGGGAGGCGCCCACTGCACCGTGCCCTTTTGGGCGGAATCGACCCACTTCACCTCGCCGGTATCCACGGCGATCTCGGCCAGCCGCATGACGGTCTGCGCGTCGCCCACATTGGCGCGTCCGCGTATGTCCTCGGCATACGCCGATTCGGTGATGTAATTGGGCACGACGGTGTCGCGCGCGCCGGCGCTGTTTTCGGCGATGGCGGCCACCACGAATTTCTCGTCGGGCGAGAGTTCCAGCGAGGCCACCGACTGGCGGGGCTGCAAAGTGAACGGCTGGCGCGGATTCTCCTTCTTGCGGCGGGCCTCCTCTTCTTCGCGGCGCGCAGCGCGCTCGCGGACGGCCTCGAGCAGTTCCTTCTGCTCCTTCTTGAGATGCTCCTGGCTGTCGGTGCCGCGGGGCGGCTCGGTCCCGGTAGTGGGCGGGGCTCCGCCGCGTCCGCCGCGACCCTCGCCGCCCTCCGCCAGGCTCGCCGGGGCCGGCGCGCGAATATCTGTCAACTCGACCAGCGAGCCATCCGCCAGCGAGATCGTGTAAAGATTGTCTGCGCGCGTGAAGGCCACGCGCCGGCCGTCGCGCAGGAAGTGGGGGTCGCTTTCGGCTTCGGCGGTGCGCGTGAGCCGGCGCGTCGAGCCGCTGGCGCGGTCGTAAAGGAACAGGTCGCCACCGCGCGCGTAGACGGTCAGGCGGCGGTCCAGGCTGGTGTCGCCCAGGCCGGGGACGGGCGGCGCCAGTTGGGCGTCCGCCTCGGAAAGCCTGGCGAGGCCCGAGCCATCGCGGCCCACCACCCAGGTGTCGAACGGCGCGTCGGGCTTATCGGTGAACCACTTCCACTGGAAATAGACGCGGTCGCAGGCGGGCGACCAGCGGACCTGCGCGGGCTCGTAGCCCACCAGATTCGGGCCACGCATGATGTTATCGACGGTCAGCGCGAATTTGCCCGCGGGCTGGGCCTGGGCGAAGAACAGCGTGGCCAGGCCGAGCGGAAAAATGAGTTTCCGTGCCAAGAAGAATGATATCTCGATTGGCCGTTAGGGCTGCTGCCGGCGACTCTCCCGAATTGCCACCAGCGCCATGCCGATGGCCAACAGCATCGCGGTCCCCGGTTCGGGGGACACCGAATAAGCCGTATTCGGTGGTGGTGTCTCGACAACGACCACTTGTCCCGTCTCGGGTTGCCCTCCGCTATTTCCCGAATTTCCCGACGAATTCTGCAGGATCGGAGTCCCGCCCGGAAACCACATAACCGGCGGCGGAATTGCGCCCCCAACAGCCGCGATCGGACTCTGCCAAGGAGGAACTGGGATCCCGAAGTTCACATTTTGGTTCTCCGAGGATGTTCCTGGAAACCCGGTGGGGAAAGGAAACCATTGCGAATACACCACCACTCCTGGCTGTGTTCCGGCAAGCGGGGCAGAACCGGACGGTCCGTTCGTCAGACCATTCACGGGCGGAGCCGTCGCGCCCGGAAACGTCGGCGCCGGCGCCGGACTTACCGCGCCCGATCCCGTCCCGTTGCCTGGCGCGGAGGTTCCTGTCCCTCCGCCCGACCCCGTCGCGCTGCCCGGCGCGGCAGTCCATATTCCTCCGCCCGATCCCATCCCACTGCCCGGCAGAGAAGGGAACGGCAGAAAGGAAGAGCCCGGCGCGGCCGACCCGTATTGCAGTATCTGACCCAAGGGCGCAGGCGGAGCCGTCTGGCCGAACGGCGCGGGTGGAAAGAGATCCCCTAACAGCGCCGACGGCCGCAGCAAGTCGGTTTCCAGCGGTACGTACGATGAAACCGGCAGTTCAACCAGGTCGAGGTCTCCTGCCGGCAACTCTTCCGCGCCGACTGGTTGCTGCGGCGTGTTCGCGACACGATTCCCGCAGCGTGCCCGCGCCAGATGCTCGCCGTCCGTAATGAGCGTTTCTCCGGCCTCCAGCCGCACTCGGTTCTTAGCCCAGTAAATGTGGCTGCCGATGCGATAAGAAACGTAAACGGCCCTGGATGCGGGTGCTACCGTCATTCGCAGTTGGGTAGGATTAAAAACTGCGTAGTGGGCGTCTACCACAGGATCGGTCTGCCGCGCACGTCCCACCTCCGCAACCGAATACGCCCCGCCCACGATCACCGAGTGGCGATACACCGGTCGCCTGTCTCCCATTTCCGCGGTCCGCGCCAGCAGCGCTTCGCGGTTCGGAGACACGCCGGACCGCGCGAGTGAAGATGCCGGTTTCCGCGCAGGCACCCAATACACCGCCGCCACGGCGGTGCACGTTGCGACGCAGACCCAGAGCGGAATACCGAACTTATGCTGCCTCGTCTTCGAATCGGGCAGAGCTTTCTCGGGACATATGTGTATGTCGCTCATGGGCTGAGAATCGCTGCGAACTTCCATGATCCCCGAAATCAATTGCGCGTAAGTACTCGGGCAGGATATGAAGATAACTTCGCTAGTACTGATACAGTACTGATACTAACTTCCCCTCAAGGCGTGTATAAGGTAGGGTTCAGGCAAGTGGAGCGGAGTTCAACTGGCCTCTCCGGCAACTGCCCGATAGATTTCGATGAGCGCGGCGGCATACGCCGCGAGCGTATATTCCCGGACGGCGCATCGGGCAGCGGATCCCAGACGGCTGGCCAATTCCCGGTCGTCCAGCAATCGCCCGATGGCCCGGCTGAGAGATTGGGGCGCATGGCGCTCGACAACCAGCGCAGTATTCCCGTCCGATACCAGTTCGGCGGCGCCGCCGGCATCGGTGGAAACGATGGGCAGGCCCGCGGCCATGGCCTCCAGCAGCGCGTTTGGCGATCCTTCGCTGTGCGAGGGCAGTACGAAGACATCCGCCAGCCCGTAATATGTCCTGACACTGGCCTGGTGACCGGCAAAGACGACGCCATCGGAGATCCCACTCCCCCTCGCGCGGTGCTCCAAAACGCCGCGCTCAGGGCCGTCGCCGACGATTACAAAGCGCATTGCCGGGCAGTCGCGACTGTTCCGCAGAAGAGCGGCCGCCTCGATCAAATCCGCATGGCCCTTTTCCTTTGAAAGGCGTCCTACGGTTAGCACGATGCGACAATTTCCGGGGATTCCCAGCCGGCTTCGCAGGGCCGCCACATCGTTCGGTTGCGGCGGAACGAATGGCGCCACAAAGTTATGGCGGACCGAAATCCTGGAAGCGGGAACTCCGGCGCGCACCAGATTCGCCGCGAACGCCCGGCACACGGTCACGATTCGGGGGGCCCCGCGCAGGGCCCACCACCCGACATGATTTTGGAGCCGGTCCTTCGCGTCTTTGGTTGTGAATCCGTGAAAGAACGCGATCCACGGAACGCGTTTCGAAAGGCCCGTGAGCCGAACCAGGAAATGCGACTTGGCATTGTGCGTCTGGAGGATGTCCGGCCTTTCGGAACGGACGATCGCCAGCAGTTGCGGAATGACGCGGGGATCTCCAGCGTGTTTCTCGCGTATGACGTGAGTCGGTATACCCGCGTCCTTCAGGGCGGAGATGAACCGGTCTGCGGGGGCCGAAGGCCGATCGAACGTCACAACGGAGAGCTCGACCGCACGCCCGCCGGAAGGCGCTGCGTCTCGAAGCTGCGCGCCAAACGCAATCAGGTTTTTCGCCGGCCCCGTCACCCACTGGGATTCCATGAGCGCGAGGACGCGTATCCCGCGCAACGGTGGGTTCTGGCAATCGCTACCGGCTCCGCCCATGAACCTTCTTCACTTCCCTTCTCGCATGACTATAATAAGTATTAATTTTAGGACTTATTGTGCGAATCTGTCTCGTTTACCAGGCCGAATTCCCATCCCCCGCCGGGGAACGCATCCTGAAAGTCGCTCGCACTCTCAAGGGGGCCGGCCACGAGGTGTTTCTGTTGTGCAACAACTACGGGAGCTTTCGGGTTTCCGAAGAACAGGTCGGCGATATCTATACGATTCGCGTCAAGCCGGCTTTCCGAAGCCGCCCGCTCAATAAGATTCTGAAGTTTCCGGTGTTCCTCAACCCGCTGTGGATCGCTCAGCTCTTCGGCGCCGTGCGCCGGCTTCGCATCGACGCCATTCAGGTGATCGACTTGCCGCTTGCCGCGGCGGCCCTCGCGGTTGGGCGGCTCCTTGGCAAACCTGTCCTCATGGACATGTGGGAAAACTACCCGGAAGCCTTGAAAGGCTGGCTGAAGAACGGATGGAGGAACTGGGTTTTCAAGAATCCGGCGGCTGCCCGGGCTGTCGAGTTATGGGTCACGCCCCGGATGGATAAAATCTTCACGGTTGTCGATGAGCGAAGAGAAGCTCTGATCGAGGATGGCGTCCAGCCGGAACGTATCTCGGTAGTAACTAACGCCGTGGATATGGAACTGTTCGCCGGAGCGCCGGTCCGCTGCGATACGCCGCTCGATTGCGAACCCAATAGTTACAAGCTCCTTTATGTTGGTCTCTTGCAAATTGAACGGGGGCTGGACGATATTATCCGCGCGCTCGGCCGGCTCGAAGGCCGGATCCCCTCGGTCCGCCTCTATCTGGCCGGAAAGGGAAACTATGAGACGCACTTGCGCCGCCTGGTGGAGAGCGAAGGGGTCGGCCACATGGTCCGGTTCCTGGGCTGGGCTCCCTTCGGTGAGATCCGCTCTTACATCCTGAAAAGCGATTTGTGTCTCGTGCCGCATGTTTACAACCCGTTCATCAATACGACGATTCCGAACAAGCTGTTTCAGTACATGGCCATGGGCAAGCCGGTCCTGGTGTCCCACGCCAAGCCGCTGGCGCGCATCGTTCGGGAGGCCTCCTGCGGTTTTGTGTTCACATCCGGCGACCCGGCCGACGCGGCGGACAAGATCGAACAAGCCTATCATTCGCGGAACGATCCGGAAATTGGGCTGAGCGGCAGCCGTGCCGTGCAGGCCCGGTATACCTGGGATAAAGCGTCAGCCGGGCTGACAGCAGCCTACGAAGAGCTGGCCCGGACCGCGGCGACGATCCCCCGACGGAATGGCCGCTAGATGAGGTCCGCGAACGGCGTACTCCCCGGCGCGCTGCGCGCCTTCCGCAGCTCGGCGAAAAATCGGATATACTTCAGGACGCTTGAGCGGCATATTCCCAGAAGCAACGCGGCATAAATCAGGCCGCCCGCCGCAACCTCGACTATCAGTCTCCACCGAACCGGCCATGCGCCGGGAAGAAGCCATGCCCGGATAGCCAGCACCGCGATGGCCATCGCCACGGATGCCAGGAGCGGCGGCATCATCGCCGACAGGTACTCGCGCACTTTGCAATCGATGGTCCGGAACAGCTTGATGGCCGTGGGGCAAAACGTGACCGGCGTCAAGACGATCCAGGCCGCCGCGACGGCGCTCGCACCCCAGCGCGACGCGAAGCAGAACGAGATGGGCATCACCACGAAATTCATGATCGAAATCCACATCAGGAACTTGGTTTGCCGTTGCGACGTGAGGATTTGGCCGAACAGGGCCATGATGTCCCTGAGGGCCATGAACAGCGCCAGAAACTGCATGGGTCGTACGGCTCCGCTCCATTTCGGACCCAACAGCGTCTGGACCACGTCCGGGGCGGTGATCGCCAATCCGAAACCCAAAGGGAGGATGGCCAGCGCGAAACTCTCGCTAATCACGAGGAAATACCGCCGCACTATCTTGTGGTCGTCCTGAATGCGGGCGAAAAGCGGGCCCGTCACTCGCATGATGAGCGTGCCGATCTTCTCCGCGGGCAGGCTGGCGAGGTTGATCGCGAAGCGATACGCTCCCAGCGTCGAACTGCCCAGCATCCGCCCGACTACAATCCCATCGGATTGGATATAGGCCGACCACAGCAAGCGCGAAGCCGCCACTTCGAACCCGAACCGTAACGGCCTAGCCACTTCCCTCCAGCGGGGCATCGCGAACGGCACCGGCTTCCAATAGGAGGTCAGGCCCGCGTAGACCATCTTACCGGCGAGTACTCCGACCAGCAGCGCCCAGTAACCAAAGCCGGCGACGGCGCACCCTAGAGTAACTCCGGCCTGAACCAGGCCCATCACGATTTCCGATATGGAAAGCCGCCGGTAATCCATTTCCCGCTGAAGCAGCCCTAAAGGAACCGCCTGGATCCCGGAAAATAACAACATCAAGCTGCCCACCGCTATCAGCGTCCGCAGTTCCCCGTGGTGAAAGAACGACGCTACAAAAGGGGAGAGCGCCAGGCAAACCGCGACAATCGCCGCGCTGAATAACAGCGACAGGGTCTTCATCTCGCCGAGCGCCCGGCCCTCCAGTTCGTGCATCTGCATGACCGCTGTGCCGACGCCGAACTCGGCGACAATATTCGTCAGCCCCAGGTAGAAATTAGCCATGTCCACGGTTCCAAAATCCGCCGGGGACAGGATCCTCGCGACGATCAGAATGGACGCCCAGGTGCAGAGCTGGATGGCCCATTTGGCGCCGGCCGTCCAGCCGAGGCCGCCGACGAACGCCGCATCCAGCGTGCGCTTGTCAAGGCGCCGCGCGTCTGTCATGCCCCGCCTTCGATACCGACCAGAATCCCGGCGATTCGCTCCGCCGCATGTCCGTCCCATTTTTCGGGGATCGCACCGGACACCGGCTTGCGATCCAGCGCTTGTTTGGCGGCGGCGGCGATGTCGTCCGGGCGGAGGCCCGCCAGAACATTGGTCCCCATGGCGCACGTCAGCGGGCGTTCCGTGTTCTCCCGTATCGTCACGCACGGCACACCGAGAACCGTCGTCTCTTCCTGTATCCCGCCGCTATCGGTCAGAACCAGCCGGGCGCGCGCGAGCAGGCCCAGGAAGGCAAGATATCCCAAGGGTTCGGTAATCCGTATGTTCTCGTGCGCCGCC
>Ga0326728_10012721_pt1 | contig 18570 bp, 12 predicted proteins | sample MB3enrmetagenome_FD_207602 | JGI IMG/M metagenome (GOLD analysis project Ga0326728, IMG submission 207602) | Lab enriched peat soil microbial communities from McLean, Ithaca, NY, United States - MB31MN | ecosystem: Environmental > Terrestrial > Soil > Wetlands > Peat | place: USA: New York... | reverse complement strand
ATGATCTCGTGATCGATCACAACAACGGGTGTCCCGTGCTGCGCGGCGATTGCTTGAAGCTGTCGGGTTGTAGCCATAAGCGCCCCCTCTGGTCCCACACTAATGAAGATCCCAAATGGAGAAATGATTGTAGCGGCGGTCTCTGACCGCCGGATGTTCGGCGGTTCGAGACCGCGGCTTGGGCGGTTCGAGACCGCGGCTTCGGCGGTCAGAGACCGCCGCTACAGCTAATCAAGGGCAGGATCCGTGCCGTCGATCATTTTCACTTTGTTGTGCGTGAAGTATTCTTTTGTCAGCGCCTTCATCATTTGACCGCGCTGGTCGTAAAGCCTGCGCAATTTCCGCCGCGGGTGCCTTGCGAGCGCATAGTGCGTGAGGATAGGCATGGCGATGGTCGTATCCGTGTAGCACACCACCGCATCGGGCAGGCGGTCGGGATCCACTTTCCCCCAGCTTACGGCTTCGCTGGGAGTAGCTCCGCTCAGTCCGCCCGTGTCCGGACGCGCATCGGTTACCTGCAAGAAATAATCCATGCCAAATTCCTTGATGCGCAGCACCTCCTGGATCTGAGGTTCCGTCTGGAGCATGAAGTTCTTGGGACTGCCTCCGCCCCATAGAACTACGCCACTCCTGCCTCCTGCCCGTTTCGCAGCCAGGACGTAAGCGGTGGTCTCATTCACGTCGATCGACGGATTCACACGCAGCTTGTTGCCGCGCAATTCTACGCCGGCCACGTTCATCCCAATGGTTGAGTCGCCGGGCGATGAGGTGTAGCAGGGCACGCCGGCGCGATAGGCAGCGGCCAGTACGGAGACGTCCTTGAGGCCCGCCTTGCGCTCCCACTCGGCGGCATACTTGCCCAGCAGATGATGCAGTTCGCCGGAGCCCATTTCCTTCTGGAACTCGGGTTGAATCAGAATGCTGCGCAGGATTTCATCCGTAGCCATCAGGCAATCGCTGTAACCGAGCAGAACGTCGTACACGCGCACGATATCATTGTCGCGCAGTTCCGTATCGTCCATGGTGAAGCTTCCTACACGCACCGGATAGTTCAAGGCAAAATGCAGGTCGTGATACAAATTGGCGCCGGTGGAGACAATCCAGTCTACAAATCCGGCTTTGATCAGGGGAACGATCGAGGAGCACCCGAGGCCGGCCGGCGTTAGCGCTCCCGAGATGCTCATGCCGATGGTTACGTCCGGCTTCAGCATCTTTTCCACGAAAAGCTTGCAACCCTCCTTCAGACGGGCCGAGTTGTAGGCAAGAAACACCTCGTCCACGATGTCAGGAAGCTTCTCTTTACCTGTCAGGTTCTTGGGGAGAATCCGCTTTCCGGCGAGGTAGCGGTCGCGGTTCGGGCACTTTTTCTTCTTCATCCAATCGGGCATTTCCGAAATGTTTTCGCGATAACGATGGTGTGACTTTTGAGCCTTAGCCATGATCGAATCGAATCCTCCCTTGAACCTAGCGCGGCCTCCGGCCGCGAACGAAAGGGCTTCTCCGTGTACTCGGTGCCTTTAGAAGCACCAACACAGAGCACACAGAGACGCTCAGTGATCTCTGTGTTTCATCTCTTCTTTGGCACAGAGGGCACGGAGAAAAATCTCCGCGGCTCGCGACGTAACTCGGTACTGGTAACACAGCGAAACGCTCACATTGAAATTGGGCATCGAACCGAATTAGACTAGCACAGCAAGCCGAATGGGGAAAGTGTGCACCGCGGTTCGGTGCTGTCCTAATTTGCCCCGTAACGCCAGCTTCCAGCCGGCACCGGAGCCGCCAAGATGGCGGCGCTACGTTCAAATTAGGGCAATAAATTACTTGAATCATCCAACCAAGGGGACCAAGATGTTGCCGGGGAGGACGGCGACCAAGGTGAGGACATGGGTAAGGCGCACCCCTACGAGGGTGCGCAATCAGAGAGCAAAATTATTGTTCCGACATTGTCATACCCCTGCTTGGCGCAGAAGATTCGAGTCTCTTTGCCATGTTTAAAGGATATGTAGATGAGAGCGGAATGGAAAGGAACAGGTCTGTCGTTCTTGGCGGGATCGTAGGTCGCAAAGAAGAGTGTGACTTGGCAGCCAAGGAGTGGGTTTCCGCTCTATATAATGCCGGAATCACACTTCCGTTCCATTCGGTCGAATTTTGGAATCGCACTGATGGCAAAATGCACCGCCCCTATGCGCATCTTTCTGTTTCTGATGCTAACCTTCTAGCCCATCTCTTGACAGAAATAATAACAACACCTCCATTGAAGCCTATTGGTGTAGCCTTTGGAGTGGAACTCTTTATGCAGCTCAGTCAAGATGAGCGAAGATGGTTAACTACAAACAAGAGATTCGGGAAGGACTGGCCAACCCAAGGGGCTCCCACAAAACCGTACTTCTTTGTCTTTCAGGCTTGTACTCAGGTCGCCACAAAAGAAGTTCCCGCTGGCGAGAAGATATATTTTGTTTTTGACCGCCAAGACGAATTCGCTGATCGCGCACGAATTCTCTACGATGAAACTCTAGCTCTGCAAAATGAGTTTACCAAGAGAATGGGCGAGGCCATCGTATTTACTAGTAAAACGGAGGCAGTGATGCTCCAGGCTGCTGACTTCGTTGCGTACCTGACTCGTTGGTATGCTGAAGATTGCAGATCGATGAATGAAACAGCACTTGAATGTTTCACCAAGATGGCGAAGCCAACAGAAAGCAAAATTCTGATGATTGCTCAGGAGAATCTTGATGAGGTACTTCAACGCTGCCCTTTTCGTAAAACGTTTTGGAAGGGATTAACCAAACCAGATTTCGTCGAGCAGATGCGGATGGGTGGTCACAACATCGTGGCCTACAAGTTCGGGAATGAATATCATTCGCATCACATCCGACCGGAAAAAGTCCGAGTCATCGGAAAACTTAAGAAGACTGAGAGAGGGGACGGAAGCGCGGAGTTTTCCTTTGAGAGATCACAAGACGAAGATCGTGGTAGGTGAATACGGAGACCAATGTGCAGCGCTCACAACGGCAGTGAATTTTCCATTCCGCTAAGTCATGCGCCGCTTCCTTCGGTGAACGGCTGTCGATTTCAAATACCGGAAAAAATGCTCCGCACTGTGAGCAAAAGGCACCCCAGTAGAGCCATCTGTCTTTGTCCGGATTGGGAGGTTTCCCTTGGACCATGATTGAGCGTTCAGGAAACTTGATTCGGCACTTAACAAGATTCTATCCGTATCGCATGACGAATTACAGCGCCGCGAAGAGAAGTGGAAGAAACAGAGAGCAGCAAAGAGCAAGGCCAAGAAAAAACGAAAGCGGGGGGCCCATGAGAAAAGGTATCGGGGTGTCCTTTATTCTGCTCTGTCTATGTCTGCCCGCTTTCTCGCAAACCCCCGATGCTTGCGGGGCCGCAGTGCGCAATTTGAAATTGTCGGCTTTTTTAGAGGCAAGACCTTATTATTTGGGCCAGACTCTCACGCCTATAAAGTTTGCTTTTTCTTCGCAGGGCATCGACGTCTATATGGTAGCTCCTCCTCCTCCGGGAATCGTAGCAGGCATTCAGGTGCTCTTGGTTTATCAAGATGAGGCCCTGCGGCAGCACGTGATTCGCTTCCTGCGCGGGCCGACTGAGGGTGTTACAACAACCGAGGGAATCCGTCGCCCTCTCGACAATCTCAAGTTCGCAGACCTTATCTTCTCGTGTGACGAGTCCCCGCTGTTTCCGGCTCATGGGCCGATGATATGGCAGGGATCGCGAAAGTGCACTGTTCAAAGGATTCTCTATTATGAACCAAAACAGTGCATCATCCTTCCCGAGAACCCGGACATCTATGAGATGCAGCGATTGTCAATGGCGGGGGTAAATCATCGAGAGGATATAATTAATCCTATGAACTGGCTCTTCACACTTGAAAAGGCCGACAACGCAGCGCTATATGATGACCCGAGGTTTCCCGGAGGGCATCTGCTGCTGACGAGAATTCTTCGGGCGATAAGGGCTGAACGAGACGATCAGGCCAAGCGCGAAATCCTGCGATGAGGTTGGAGGAAAAATGAGTATCGACGAACAAGACGCTGGAACGAGGTCGATGAGTCAAGCAACTTGTTGCCCAACTCACGACAGTGCACCGCGGTTCGTATGAGAAACGCGGCTCCCCAGTGGCGCTTGGGACGGTCAGTGAGCTTCAGCGGCGTTTCTCATCGCAAGCGTCAGCTCTGACACCATTGTCTGGAACGGTCCTGTCAAAAGTTCTATGAAGAAGGCATGAATGGCGAGCAGAACCCCTCACCCTCTCACCCCTTTTCCCCTCTCCCCTCTCCCCGGGGAGAGGGGAGAGGGGGAGGGGAGTGGGGGTGAGGGGTGGTTCTGTCGCCCAACGTGAACGGAATGAAAGATTCGAAAAACACGCCGTCTTCCATGGGCTTCGCGATGCCCGCGGAGTGGGACCTGCACGAAGCGACGTGGCTCGCGTGGCCTCATAATCCCACCGACTGGCCGGACAAGCTCGATACTATTCGCTGGGTCTACGGCGAAATCGTGCGCAAAATCTCGCCCGGTGAGCGCATCCGGATGCTGGTCAATTCAGCGGCCGGCGAGAAGACCGCGCAGCGCTACCTCGAGCGCGCCGGAGCTGACCCGGCGCGCGTCGAGTTCATCAGGCACCCAACAAATCGCGGCTGGATGCGGGACAGCGGGCCCATCTTTGTTCGGCGCCACTCGCACCGAAGGACGGAGACCGCCATCGTCGATTTCCATTTCAACGCCTGGGCCAAGTATTCTGACTGGAAGAAAGATCGCCAGGTGCCTGAAGTTGCGGCCAAATACCTATGCAAGCGCATCCTCAACGCGCATATCGGCAACCGTAAGTTCGTCCTCGAAGGGGGTGGAATCGAAGTCAACGGGCGCGGAACATTGTTGACCACTGAAGAGTGCTATTTGCACCCCGAAATCCAGGTCAGGAATGCGGGTCTCGACCGAAAAGGCTTTGAAAAGGCGCTCCACGATTACCTCGGTGCGACCAACGTCTTCTGGCTTGCAGGTGGCGTGGCCGGGGATGATACGCACGGCCACATCGATGACATCTGCCGTTTCGTCGATCAAAAGACCCTGGTTCTCGTTAAGGAGGGGAATACCGAGGACGCGAACTATGGCCCGCTGAACGAGAACTGGGACCGCATTCAGAATCTGCGGCTTGAGGACGGTTCCAGGCCGGAGGTCATCGCGCTACCTATGCCCGACCCGATCTTTTTCGCCGGCGACAGACTCCCGGCAAGTTATGCAAATTTCTATATCGCCAATCATGCGGTGCTGGTGCCCACTTTCAACGATCCCAAAGACCGCTTGGCGCTAGGACTCCTTGGCGAATTATTCAAGGATCGTATAGTAGTGGGCATCCATGCCGTTGATTTGGTGCTGGGTTTCGGCACGCTCCATTGCCTGACGCAGCAACAGCCCGCATGAGCGCAAGGCTTCGTCCAGCCCTGGGCAAATTCGAGGGTAGATGACTTCCCAGAGTCAGCCACTTGAGATTTCAGGATCGTCACCTTTTTGGACCACCCAACCTCGAAGTTCTTTTACATTCGCCATGACTGTCATAATATCGCGAATTGCGCCCGCCGACGCGGCTCGGTCTCGTTGTAAGGCCAGCGGCAGAGAACGACCAGACAGCCTCGTAGCAGGGAAAATGGATTGGAAATGTAAAGCTCCCTTCCCGGAAGGTGTATGTCAAATCAAGTGTCTCAGATAACTGTTGATACAGCCCTTACCACCAGAAATCATGCAAACTCCCCCGATACGGGGTTCTGGGAAGTCGGCGGGGCAGCCCACCCCGCACCTCTCGGACGCGTAACGGCCTACCTGGAGGAGCGCGGCCCATGCTTGAGCTCGCCGTTCGGAGGGCCGTGGAGGCTGGAGCGGTACATTGGGAATGAAAAACGTCCCTCTATGAAAGTGGGCGTAGCGATCGGGGGATCGCTAAACTGGAAAGAAGCTTGACAAGCTCCCCACCCTTGGCTAGAATACTAGCGTATGACTGGACGCGCGACAGGAGCATTGCTGAATTCAATTATGAATGGTGAATGTTGAATGGTGAATTATGAATTGCTGCGCTCCACGTTCGTATCCACTGCCTTGTGCTTACTGCCGCTGAAGGGCCGCAGGTCCGGAGAGCGGGACCTGCGCTACGCATACGAATTCAGCCCGCGGAGCGGGCGGCATAATGTAGCCCACGGCGTGAGCCGTGGGTCAACGAGGGCCTCCCTCACCCCCGTCCCCTCTCCCGCTCGTGCGGGAGAGGGGTGCCCAAGGCGGGGTGAGGGCGGTCTGTCCCAGGGCTGCCGCCCTGGGCTACATTCTTCCGCCCCTAACGGGGCTCGGCAGGTCGGCGCGACGAACTTCGTACCCAAGGGGACTCGATGGCGCTTGACAGACCGATGGGGATAGGCTAGGATTGTAAGTGGAAGAAGAATGGTGAATTGTGAACTCTGAACGGTGAATAGTCAATGGTGAACGGTGAGTTGCTTTCTTCCTTCTAACCACGGCGGACTGCGTACTGCTTGCTGCCTACTTCATGCTGCCGACTGCCTACTGTACTTGAGGGAGACGGGATGGAGAGCTCTCTTCGCAGGCATTCCAGCTTTGGACAAGATGTCACCACCGACAGGGAAAGGAAAAACTAGTAACTTCTAAAATTGAACGAGCAATGCGGGGATGTCATTGGAAACAAAGGGCCGCTGTGGAAAACTGGTGGAAAAGCGGGAATGTCTATGAAAAAAAAGGTGCTTAGCTCCATAGAGCGGGAATGTTGTTGAAAAGAAACAGGATTCAGGAGTCAGGAGTCAGAACGAAGAGCATCTGCTCTCCGCCAGCTACCTCCGCTTACTGCCTACTGCGGTCGTAGGTGGCAGGTGGGGAATGAAAGGGGCTGGAGGCTGGGGACTGAAGCCCCCCTCGTGGCTTACCAGGCTCTACATTCCGGGTATACGTTCTGCGAGCGATGCGGCTTGTGTCGTAGCGTCTTTGGGGTCCGGCATATTTGCGAACCCGCCGATATAGCGGCCCTTCCGGAACATGCACATCCCGCCCAGGTATTGGTCATAGGCCTGAAAGGCTTCGTCCGCAACCTGCGCCGGTGCGGCTTCTCCGAACCGTTGTCGCAACTTGCTCAAGACGGCTGCCGCGGACTCCGGCGATTCTTCAGTTACCACGAACGCCTGCCCCTGTTCATAGTGTGCTACGAAGCCGCGCTTTAGCAGGCGCAGTCCCAAAACACTTTCCGGAATCAAGCGCACGGAGGCCAGCTTCTCTGTGGGGAACCAGGAGAGCGCCGCCGGGGGCAGCGAACGGCCGGGTATACGTTTCTCGGCTTCCCTCACAAACGCCTGGAGCGCCGCTGTCTGGTCTTTCTCGGGGTTGGCAGCCAGCTCCACGTAATACTTGCCCTTGCAGAAGAGCGCCCGCCGGGGCATGATTTGGCCGCCCATGCCGACCTTCTCGATAGGCAAGTGGGGATCGAGATTCGCCGTAAAGACTCCGTAAGCGGAGTCGGCGTCGGTCATCTCGAAGACATCGACGAGGATGGATTCGCCCCCCAATTGGCAGGTCACCCCCTGCATTTGAACGAAGCCGTAGAGAAGATAACCTTCGGCGTTCCCATCTATGTATTCGAACAGGTTGTCGGCCGTGAAGCGGCGCGCACTGCCTTGCTGTTCCCATCCCGCCACCAGGTGGCAGTCGGCCACCTCCGCCGCCGGCGCGGCGGAGGCGACCGCCAGCATTAGCAGAGCTAATATTAAAGACTTCACGCGAACAACTCCTGCGCGCGCGCCAGCCGGCTCGAAACCTTCACTCCAAATGGACAGGTCACGGTGCAGCTTACACAATCCTGGCAGCGCACGGAGGTGACCTCAGCAGGCAGGGCCAGGAAATGCTCGCGCCCCAGGGAGAATTGCCCATAACCCTCGGCGTAGGTGAGATAACGCAGCAGGTTGGCCACCGGCAGGCGCTGGGCGCAAGCCCCCTCGCACGCATTGCACATTCGGCAATAGAGCGGGCCGATCTGCTCGAGTTGCTGCGCCAGCAGTTTCTCCTCGACCTGAGAGTAAGGCTCCGCCATGGCCCTCAGGTTCTCCTCGAGCTGGTCCATGTCGGTCATGCTCGGAATGGTCGTGTCTACTTTCGGATTCTTCAGCACCCACTTCAGCGCGGCGAGCATGGCTCCTTCCCTCTTGAGCTGCGATGGAGGTGCAGGCGGCGGTGGCGGAGGGCGCATGGCCCTGTCCCCGGGTGGCGGTGGGGGCGGGGGCTTCAAGGCCCGGCGGAAGCCGCCCGCCATCACCTTCATCCCCACCACACCCATGCCTGCATTGCTGGCCTGTTCAATCAACGCATCCATGCTTTTGTCCATGGCGAAGTTGTACGTGACCAGGACAACGTCCAGGGCGCCTTTCTTGACCAGGAATGGAATCATGTCCTTCGCGTTGTGCGTGCTGAGGCCGGCAAAGCGGATTTTTCCCTGCTTCTTGGCAATCTGCTGGGCCTCGAACAATTCATCCGGAACATCCGATGTCCTGTCCTTGCCATGCAGATACCAGATGTCGATGTAGTCGGTACCCAGCTCGCGCAAGCTGGTGTCAAGGTCACTCAAGGCGCTATCCTTGGTGCGTCCCCCGGACTTGCTGGACAGGACGAGGTCCTTGCGTTTCTTCTTGAGCGCAGCGCCGACCATCCGTTCGTTGTTACCATGCTGATAGCCACGCGCCGTATCGAAATAATTGATGCCGAGATCCGAGGCGCGCTCGATGACGCTGGCGTCGGACGTAATCATGCACCCAAACCCCACTGAAGTGACTTTCAGGCCTGTTTTCCCGATGGTGCGATAAGTCAGTTTCGGTGCGGATGTGGGCGACGGTGGCGGCGATGATTGAACCGTTGCTTTGCCAAAGCCAGCGGTGGAAGCCAGTCCGGCGACGGGGAGCGCCAATCCCGAACGCAGGAAGTCACGGCGAGAAGAATTCGATTTCATAAAGACGCCTCCTTGTCAAATAGGCAAACCGCAAACTAAGAGCACCTATTTTAGACGTTCCGACGAGTTCGCGCCAGTGGCCTGTCAGGGAATCGGGAGATCCGGCGACCGGGTGATCGGGTGAACAGAAACCTGCTGTCCCACGGAACCGGGAGATCGGGCGAGCAAGAACACCGCTAACTCGGAATCGGGTGATCGGGAGTTCGGGCGCGTGAACAAGAAACTGCCCACGAGGTCTTGTTCACCCGATCACCCGATTCCGTTGGGCCAGCTAAAAGCTAAACATTACCTGGAAGTCGATCCGGCGGTTCCCACCACCTGGGGGGCCGAAGCCGCCTCCTGCCAGGGAATTCGACTGGCCAAAAAGTGGCGAACTAAGTTGGCCAACCGGCGCACCCAAATTCACAATGTTGAAGACATTCATTGCCCCGATGCCCACGGTCAGGTTGTAACGGTAACTCACATTCTGTCCTGGGGGCCCGCCACTTCCGCCGCTGCCGCTCAGGCCTCCGGGGCCAAGACCTCCGCCTGGGCCACCACCCCCTCCCGGCGGTCCACCCCGTCCCCCGCCAGGCGGAGGTCCCATCGGACCTCCGACAGTTCTGCTCTCGGTCTTCTTCCCCAGGCCGAAAGTCTTGCTCAGCCGGAGGTTCAGGGAAAATTGCCCCGGCCCTGTTCCCAGGTTGACAGGAATGATGGTCTCGCCTGCTTGGGGATTGGTATCAAACGTTCCCCACCGGGTCTTGACGATGTTTGTTCCCGTGGCTCCGGCGGGAGCGTATGCGGGACGATCGTTGAAGATGGAATCGCCGTTATTGTCTTGGCCCGTGGTGATGTTGAACGGCGACCCTGAGTTCGCCATCATGAACGGGCTCAGCCGGAATCCTTTGGGCAGCGAGAAAGATCCTCCCAAGAACAAACGATTCCGGACGTCAAACGCGGCGCGGCCGTAATCCGACGCAACATCATAAGAATTGGAAGGGAAGGAGTTGACTCCCGATGTGTTGCTCTTAGCGAAGTTCAGGGAATAAAACCCGAACAAGGAAAACTTGGTGCCCAGACGGACATTTATGTTCGTGATGAGCTGGTTCTGATTGAAGAGGCCATCCGACTCATATTGGTAAATGTTCCCAACGTCCCCGTAGGGTCGTGTGCCGGCGGATGGCGTGCAGGTCGTATCGCCGGGGGAGCATGAGACATAAGTGCCGGGAAGCGGCGCGTTAATGTTCCTGGTCATGAGCTGATGAACGCCGTGCGAGTTGAGATAGGTGACGGAGATTGTTGCGTTCTTCGTAACTTGCCGTTCCACGCCCGCCGCGGCTTGGATGCTGTAGGGCGCCCGCAGATGGGGATCGATCTGATAGGTCGTGTTCGCTGTGGTGTTCGCGGACATCTGCGCGAGGTCGCTAGCGGACGGAATGTTGGGAAAGAAATCGGGGTTCGTGACGACATATTGCGTTTGGTTCACGCCATTCAAACGCTTTGCTTCGAGAACTTGACTCTCCTGAAACCGGTCGTAGAAAACGCCGAAACCGGTGCGTATGACGGTCTTCGCTCTACTGCCATGGCCGAGCGCCCAGGCGAATCCCACTCGTGGGGCGAAGTCGGTGCGATCGTGAATGGAATCCTGCGTCTCGTAGCGGAGTCCCAGATTGAGCGACATATTGGAGCGAATGCGCCATTGGTCCTCACCGTACAGCCCTACGTCGATCCAATTGACTGCCGCTACGGGATTTCCGGTCGTGAGCGAGAATTGACTTGCGCCGCTGGCTTGGCAAGCGCTTTGCCCGGCCTCCTGACAGGCCAAGAGGGCGGCTTCCGCGGATTGATAGGCCGCCAGCGATGCGAAGGTGAAGGTCCCGTTGAAGTTCCCGGCGGAACTATTCCACTCGTTCACATCTCGCACCCTTCCGCCGAACGAGAAGTAATGTTTCCCACTGGTAATAGACGTGAGGTTGTGGATTTCGACGTGGTTCTCCGTGTCCAAGAGCTTGCCTTGGGAAGTCCCCCCTCCCGTGAACGCTCCCTGAACTTGTATGGTGGCGCCCTGGCTCAGGGGAAGCTGATTATTTGTGTCATGTGCATACTCCAGCCGCAAATCGTTGACGGCGCGCGTGCTGATGACCTGCGAGTCGCTGACCTCTATGTTGCTCTCCCTTTGTTGGGTGTTGTAGCCTTGCGTTTGCAAGGCGAATTGGCCGATTCCGTTATTCTTGCTGTTGGTGTCAAAGAACTGATAGCGCGCGGTGAGGGTGTTGTTCGAGGTCAGTTGGTAATCCACCCGGGAGCTCAGATTCGTGTTCGTGTTGGGATTGGGCACTGCTTGGCTGAACGCTGTCTGCTGTAGATTCGAATCCAAGACCACCGCGCTGACAATCGAGTTCCCCGCCATATCCCGCCGCCCGCCATCGATAAAGAAAGAGGCCTTCTTGCCGAGCGGTCCCCCCAGGCTTCCGTCCATGAATTCTCGATGGTAGCCCGGCTCCTGGCTTACAAAGGGGTTCCGCGAGTTGAGGGCAGAGTCATTAAACATGCCCATTCCCTGCCCGTGCCACTTGTCCGTGCCCGGCTTGGTGAAAATCTCGATGCGCCCGTATCCAAGCCTGTCATACTGCGCTGAGAAGGGATTCTGATTGACGCGAATTTCCCGGATGGAGGATTTGGTCGGAAGCTGGCCACCCGTGAATCCGTCAATGTAGATTTCCCCGCCATTCGGCCCAGCGGCAGGGCCCGCCAGTGCCTGAAGTTGCGACGACAACTCGTCGGGGTCATCGGAAAGCGCATCCAGGTCCTTGTCCTTCAGCACCAGGGCGCTAGCGTTGTTCTCCGAACTGACGCTGACCTGTGTGGTACTGCTCGTGACGGTGACTTGTTGCTTTTCCAGCGCGACCACGAGTTGCGCATCGACGACCTGAACTTGGCCGGCGGTGACGACAACCTCCGCCTTGTTGAAATCGGCAAAACCCTTTACCTGGATCCGCAGGGTGTAAGTGCCGGGAGCCAGATTCTGAAAAACGTAACGGCCCTCTTCGTTCGTCTGGACCTGTTGCGCGGCGCCATTCGCCGCAACAGCGGTCACGGCGATCGCTGGGACAGCAGCCCCCGAGGGATCAGTGACCTGGCCCCGCACGCCTCCCGTGCCTGACTGCCCAAAGCTCGAGGCAACGATAATAAACATCGCCACCATCCCGAATATCCAAAGTCGCAAGCGCTTCCAAGAATCGAACATTTTCCAGTCCTCCAACGCCGGTCATTCCCGCGAAAGCGGGAATCCAGCACGCTCATAGTTCAACACCGGCAAGTAAAGAGCGTGTGTGGAAGCAAGGGGAAAATTGTAAAGCTCAGGTAAAAGTTGGCCGGGGCGCGAGGACCGCGGTGTTAGAATGCGAGTGGACGAACCATGTCACCTCGTTCAGACAATGCCTCGGACTCGCGCCTTCAGATCCTTGTGGTGGATGACGACGCAAAGCTCTGCCGTCTTATCCGTGACTATTTGGAGCCGCTGGGCTACGAGGTGCACATGGCGCACACTGGGCCTGCGGGTCTCGAGGCCGCGCTCCAAAAGCCCTTCTCGGCCGTGATCCTCGATGTGATGCTGCCCGGAATGAACGGCTTCGACGTTCTGCGGGAACTGCGCGCCAAGTCCACCGTGCCGGTGTTGATGCTGACCGGCCGTGGCGAGGAACCGGATCGCATCGTGGGTCTTGAATTGGGTGCGGACGACTACCTGCCCAAGACGTTTTCGACCCGCGAGTTGCTGGCCCGGCTTCGCGCCGTGATTCGGCGCTCCAATCTTGCACGCCTTCAAGAGGAACCACGTGCTGCGCAGGTGGTTGTGGGTGACCTCCATTTGGACCCCGAAGCGCGCCTGGCCGCACTGGGCGATCAGTCGCTGCAACTGACCGCGGTGGAGTTTGATCTGCTGCTCTCGCTGGCCAAAGCAGCCGGACGAGTGAAAACACGCGAGCAACTGTTGCTTGAAGTGGCCGACCGTAATTTCGATGTCTTCGACCGCTCGATTGACGTTCACATCTCGTCGCTTCGCAAAAAGCTCCGCGATGATCCCAAATCCCCACGCTTCATCATCACCGTGCGCAGCGCCGGTTACATGATGCGCAAACCGGGAATGGAGGCACTTCCATGAAGACGCGCGCCTCAATCTCCGTCAAGATTCTGCTGCTCTCATTCCTGAATGTCGTGCTGCTCGGACTGGTTTTCGTGGTGTTTGTCCGAGTGCAATATCGCGCTGATCTCAGCTCGCTTCTGCTCTCTCCTGGACGCGATCGCATCCTCGCTATCTCTCGTCTCATTGCCCTGGAATTGCCGGAGACGGACCGTGGCGAGTGGAACCGATTGCTGGCGCAATCGGCGTCCGCCAATCACGGCGTGTGTTACCTCTTCCTGGGCGGGGGCACTCAACTCGCGGGACCGCCTGTCGACCTGCCCTCCGGCGTGCTGGATGCGATTCGTCGGAACCAGCTTCCACCGTTTGAAACTGAAGGTCCGCCGGGCGGTAGGCCGAGCAAGTTGGAGCTAACGCCTCCGCCTCCGCCGGTGTTCCTTATCAAGACCAGTGCCCCCGCCCGGTACTGGGTCGGCGTTCGAGTCCCGATCTGGGGCGGGTCGGCGACAAGGCCTATGCACGGAGCCTTGGTCTGGACGTTCTCGTCGTTGTGGACGAACCCCCTTCTTTTCGACTATAAGCCCTGGCTGGCTGTGGTCATTGTGGTGATCCTCCTGTCCGTCGCCTGCTGGCTGCCTCTCATCCGAGGTTTGACGCGCTCCATTTCTCAGCTCACCAGTGCCACGGGAGCCATTGCCCAAGGGCGGTTTGAGACCAGGCTGTCCGTCAACCGCCGGGATGAACTCGGCCAACTTAGCCAAGCGATCAACCATATGGCGGAGCGCCTCTCTGGTTTTGTATACGGTCAGAGGCGCTTTCTTGGCGACATTGCCCATGAGCTTTGCTCCCCCATCGCCCGCATTCAGGTGGCGCTAGGTGTCTTAGAGCAACGCGCGGAAGATAACCAGAAGGAGTACGTCCTGGGCGTGCAGGAAGAAGTCGAACATATGTCCGGACTTATTAACGAACTACTGTTGTTCTCCAAGGTCGGCATGAATGCTTCGGCCACCCCGCTCACTCGCGTCAATGTCGCTGACACGGTGCGCCAAGTTCTGCAAAGGGAAGCCAACCATGAGGCGCGGATCGAGACCCATATCGACGGGCAGTTGGAGGTGATAGCCCACCCCGATTATCTATTCCGCTCCCTCGCCAATATCCTCCGCAATGCAATTCGTTATGCGGGAGATGCAGGACCCATTGTGGTTTCCGCGAGCGAAAAGGGCGGGGTTGTTTCGATCACCGTGGCGGACAACGGCCCCGGAATTCCAGCCTCTGAACTGGAGGAAGTGTTCAAGCCTTTTTACCGGCCGGAATTTGCCCGACAGCGCGAGACCGGTGGCGTTGGACTCGGTTTGGCAATCGTGAGAACCTGCGTGGAAGCCTGCGGTGGCACCGTCCAATGCCGCAACCGTTCGCCCAAAGGTCTGGAGGCCGAAATTCGACTCCCCGCGGCGAAACCGTGAGACGCATCATCTGTCATCCTGAGTCCCGCTTTTCAGGACGAAGGATCTCTGCAGTTCGTGTGCAACCTCCGCCCGCAGGGGATGGAAGGGAACTGCAGGGATTCTTCGTCCGCCAAAAAACGGCGTCCTCAGAATGACACAAGACCCGAGGTGGCGGTATAGTCGCGGGATAGCGGTTCGGGTATCAGGCTGCTTGGGCCTTAGAACCAGCAGGAAGATCGAGCCTCATTTCGCATTCATCGCCGTCACGGCTGGTAGTGTGGAAGCCGAGTTTCCGGAAAAGGCCGATAGCCCGATAGTTCGAAAGCTCCGTGGTGAGGAAAACCTTGGTGAGCCCCATCCCAAGCGCCCAAGCCAAGATCAACTCACTCAGCACTGTTCCCAGCCCTTCCTCTCGGTAGTCCTGAAGGACAAAAATCGTGAACTCGACCTCCTCTTGGCGAATCGGGCAGAGGAGGGTGTGAGCCACAATCTTCTTGCCATCAAATGCGAGGAGTGCGTGAGAGCTATGGTGAATGTGGTCCAACCAGCGGGTAATGCGCGGGACGTCCGGTGGAGGGAGTCCTTGTGCCACGCGCTTAGGTTCGAAGTTTGAGTACATTTCGACGAGTGCCCCGAAATCCTCGGAACTGTACACCCGCACCGTGAGTGTCCGTCCCTTTCGGGTTCGGACCTCTGTGGGCTTGAATAAGGCTTGCGGGACGCTCGTCATAACTTGAATCCAAGTTTAGCACGCAGTTGGCCAACAACCCCTGATTAAACTCAATCCTCAGCTTGAGCCGAGGCGCGTCACAATGCTAAGCTCGACTGTATGGGTGAAGGAACGGCCAATCAACCCGAAAGAGTCACCGCGGTTGAACAATATCGCGCCTTGCTCGAGATATCCGAGTCCATTGCCACACACCGGGACCTGCCTGCGCTCTTCCATGCCATTGCCCAGCGCCTCCACCGGCTTGTCACTTTCGACTTTATCGGGCTGACACTCCCGGACGCGGATCGCACGACAGTGCGCCTCCACGTGCTGGAGAGTTCTCTTCCCACCGAGGTGAAGGAAGGCTTTGAATTCCCCATCGAGGAGGCTACCCAGGAAATAGTGTGGGAACAGCAGAAGGCGCTGGTGGTTACCGACCTCGAATTCGAAACCCGTTTCCCCCGCAATGTGGAGTTACTGCGCAAGGAAGGCATAAGGTCGTTCTGCCTGCTGCCTCTCACCACCGCTCATCGGCGCGTGGGTGCGCTGGCCTTCGGGTCAGTAAGGAAGGGGGCTTACTACGGAGCCGACCTCGAATTCCTGCAGCAGGTGGCGGCGCAAGTTGCGGTCGCCGTGGACAATGCCCTGAACTTCCAAGACGCCCAGGTCTATGAGGAACAGCTTTCTCGTGAACGTGACCGCTTGCGGTTGCTCCTCGAAGTCAACAACGCCCTGGTGTCAAACCTCGACCTGCGCGAGCTCCTCAAGGAGATCGCCGCCTGCTTGCGGAGAGTCATACGCCACGACTACACCGCCCTGGCTTTATATGATCCGGCCACGCATGAGATGCGTCTTCGCGCTTTGGATTTCCCCGAAGGTAAAGGACTGATCCAGGAGGAAATGGCCATTCCCTTGGAAGGATCAGCCGGCGGCGAGGTGTTCACCACACGTAAGCCCTTGCTGCTGGACGCGGCGAACACAAACCGATACCAAGCCGCCATCGCCCGCTTGGCGGAGGCAGAAGGCCTTAAATGCTTTTGCATCCTCCCCTTATTCACCTCCACTCGCGACCTCGGGATCTTGGCCCTTGGCACCCTCGCCCAAGATTCATTCCGGCAGGAAGATATCGACCTCCTAGCCCAGGTAGCCAACCAGATCGCCATTGCCGTTGAGAACGCGCTTGCCTACCGCGAGATAGCGGAACTAAAGAACAAGTTGGCGGAGGAAAAACTCTACCTGGAAGAAGAAATCCGGACCGAACACAACTTCCAAGAGGCGATCGGCGAAAGCGCGGCGCTGAAGCGGGCACTGAGCCAGGCGGAAACCGTTGCGCCCACCGACTCAACGGTCCTGATTCTGGGAGAGACAGGGACCGGCAAAGAGATGATCGCCCGGGCCATCCACGACTTGAGCCGGCGGCGGGAGGGCACCTTCGTCAAGATCAATTGCGCGGCGATCCCGACCGGCCTGCTGGAAAGCGAAGTTTTCGGCCACGAAAAAGGCGCCTTTACCGGCGCCATCGCACAGAAAATCGGGCGCTTTGAACTGGCTCACCACGGAACCCTTTTCCTCGACGAAGTCGGCGACATTCCTCTCGAACTTCAGCCCAAGCTCTTGCGAGTATTGCAGGAAAGAGAGTTTGAGAGACTGGGTGGAACCCGCACGATTCGAGTTGATGTTCGCGTCGTGGCGGCTACGAACCGCAACCTCGCTCAAATGGTTGAAGAGGGCCTTTTTCGCCGCGACCTTTACTATCGCCTGAACGTTTTCCCCATTATGATTCCACCCCTCCGCGAACGCGGCGAAGATATCCCCTTGCTGGTGCGCTATTTCGTGCAGAAATACGCGCGCCTGATGGACCGCCGTATTGAAACCGTCTCGGCTGAGGAAATGGACGCCCTGACACGCTATCACTGGCCGGGTAACGTGCGGGAACTCGAAAACCTGATCGAGCGGGCCGTGATCCTCTCTCCCGGGCCCGAACTCCGCGTGCCGGTGGCTGAACTGAAACAGCCTTCCGAAGTACCTTCAAACCTTACGCTGGAAGCGGCGGAGCGCGAGCATATCCTTCGAGTTCTCCGTGAGACAAACTGGGTGGTCGGCGGCCCTCGTGGCGCCGCCACTCGACTCGCTATGAAGCGCACTACGCTTCAATCCAAAATGCGGAAACTGGGCATATCGCCGCGGAATCTTTAGCAGGCTGATGAAAAAGTCGCCGCGCCGCGCTCTGTAGCGCCGGCATCTTGCCGGCCTTTGATGATCCTAAAGGAATTGCCGGCTGGAAGCCGGCGCTACGGGAGCACCCCAAAGACTTTTCATCAGCCTGTTAGAGGTTGCTGAAAGAGTTTATCTGTATGTTATTCTGAGGCAGTATGAGCATATTTGCTGCGGTTGATATTGGGTCCAATTCCGTGCGCATCAAGATTGCGCGCGTGGTGCGCCACCGTCTCAAAACAGTTCACGAGGACCGCGTGGTGACGCGCCTGGGCGAATCCGTTTTCCGTTTCGGAACCCTATCACCCGAAGCCATGGAGGACACGGTGAAAGTGCTGCGGCGCTTCTACCGCGACATCCAGAATTTCGGTGTAGACCAAGTGCGCCTTGTGGCCACCAGCGCTCTCCGCGACGCACGCAACGCCGCGGCGTTTATCGCCTGGGTGCATTCCGCAACCGGCTGGAAGGTGGAAACGATTTCTGGGTTGGAAGAAGGGCGTCTTATCCACCTGGGGATCCTGGCCAATACCTCGCTTGGGGCCTCCCGCGCTCTCCTCATCGACCTGGGGGGGGGCAGTTGCGAGCTTACGCTTTCGGAAAAGGGACACATCCGCGAGATGGTCAGCCTGCCCTTAGGAGCGCTGCGCCTGACCGGGGAATTCCTGCCCCACGATCCTCCCCGGCCCGTGGAGATTCAAAGGCTCCGCAGAAGTATTGCGGAGGAACTCGAGCGCGTCCGCGAGCAGATCGCCGGAATCAAGCTGGGAAATGTTTTGGCCACCTCGGGGACAGCCGCGGCAATTTCGAATGCGGCACAGGTGGTCGAGCCCTTCGGCCTCAGGTCGAGAGCCGGGCACGTCTCACGCACAGCCCTCGTGCGCCTTGCTGAACACTTGGCAAAGCTGGACTTCAAGGACCGCAATAAGGTACCGGGAATCGGACCTCGCCGGGCGCAGATCATTGTGGCTGGGGCCTGCGTCTTTGCAGAACTCATGGAGCGCTGCAACCTTCCCGGTTTTCAATACTCGCCTTTGGGACTTCGGGATGGGCTGCTAGCCCAAATGCTCGCTGA
>Ga0326728_10012720_pt1 | contig 18570 bp, 11 predicted proteins | sample MB3enrmetagenome_FD_207602 | JGI IMG/M metagenome (GOLD analysis project Ga0326728, IMG submission 207602) | Lab enriched peat soil microbial communities from McLean, Ithaca, NY, United States - MB31MN | ecosystem: Environmental > Terrestrial > Soil > Wetlands > Peat | place: USA: New York... | reverse complement strand
GGGTTGGGACCTGATAAGCAAAGAGCCGCTGGTGGTAGGTGTACTCCCAGCGAGTATCACCCGGGTCATGGGTGTCGCGCACCAGATGATCCTTGATGCCGTCGCAGACTTCCATCACGTATTCCTGCAGGTCTTCGGGCCCGCCGGGGAAGTCCTTGTGGATCATCGGCTCTTTGAGAGGATCGTGGATGGTGATGAGCATGGTGGCGTCTTTGCTGGGCGGGTCGCCAGGCTTGTCGTACTGGGTTTTGACGTCGCCTCCGCACTTGTAGAGCAACAGCAGCGATTCTTCCCAGGCGCGCGCGATGCAGTCCGCTTCGACGTGTAGAACCGGTATGCCGTTCATAAGCCCTCCCTGTCCACTCTGTTGCTTGGAATGCAGCGCCGCGCTTGAGCGCTGTCGCGCATTGCTTTTTCTCAACCTACGGCGAATAATCCGAAGTAGAATAGCAGAAGTTGAGGTGGGACATGGCTCGTCGATTTACAGTGATTTTCGAAAAAGAGGAGGAAGGTGGATACCACATCTTCTGTCCCGTGCTGCCGGGTTGTCACACTCAGAGCGAGACCATCGAGGAAGGTACCCGGAACATCCGCGAAGCTATCCAGCTTTACATTGACAGCCTCGTCGAAGATGGCCTGCCCGTGCCGGAAGAAGACATCCTCATCAAGCCGATTGAGATCCCCGCGTGAGTCCCAAACTTCCCGTCGTGACGGGCAAAGACGTAGCCCGAGTCGCACAGCGCCTGGGGTTTGAGTTTCGAAGACGAACAGGTAGCCATGCCATCTACGTGCGTCCCACTGATCACGCCCGAGTTGTGATCCCGATGCACAGCGGTGTTGCCATGAAACGAAAGACGCTGCGAGGAATCATTGAGGATCTCAAGCTGACCGTTGAGGCATTCTCTCAACTGCTTCAAGAATAGGTAACTTCTGCCAGGCTTTTGTCGAGCGCGGTGAGAGCCGCTTCGACGTCGCTCCTGGAGATGTTCAGTGGCGGCGACATGCGAATCACGTTCCCGTAGAGCCCGCCCTTGCCTACCAGCAAGCCATTGACCCGCGCGCGTTCCATGACCAGGTTCGTGGCTTCTGCCGCCGGCGCCTTGGTCTGGCGATCTTTCACCAATTCGATCCCTTGCATCAACCCCATGCCGCGCACATCGCCGATCAGGGTGTGCTTCTCTTTCAGAGCTTCGAGGCCCTGGCGGAAGTGATGGCCCACTTCCTGGGCGTTATCCATCAGCCGCTCTTCCTCGATCAGGTCGATAGTGGCCTTGGCCGCAACGCAGGCAACGGGGTTGCCGCCGAAAGTTGAAATTGTGAGGCCCTTGTAGGCGTCGGCGATTTCCGGGCGTGTGAGCGTCAAGCCGATGGGCACGCCGTTAGCCATGCCCTTTGCGGAGGTGATGATGTCCGGTTCCACTTCCCAGTGCTCGATGCCCCACCATTTCTTTCCCGTGCGGCCCCACGCCGCCTGAACTTCGTCGCAAATGAAGAGCCCGCCGTAATTGCGCACGGTGTTGGCGACAATCTTGAAGTAGCCCGGCGGCGGAACAATGAATCCGCCCAAACCTTGGATCGTTTCCGCGAGCATCCCGGCGATCGCGCCGCTGGTGGAAGTCTTGATGACCTCTTCGATGTCCTTGGCGCAGTGCAGCTCGCAGCTCGGGTAGGTCAGGCCATACGGGCAGCGGTAGCAATACGGGCCGGGAGCGTGCACGATCCCATAAGGAATCACGCCCGCCTTGCGCCAGGTGTGCAGCCCGGTGAGCGACTTGGCCAGTTGCGAGTGGCCGCTGTAGCCGTGCCGCAGGGCGAGCAGCTCGTAGTTCCCCGTGTACATGCGAGCCGTGAGCACCGCAACTTCGTTCGCCTCGGTGCCGCTGTTGGTGAAATAACTCTTCTTCAACTTGCCCGGCGCAATTTGTGCGACCTTCTCCGCCAGGGCCACGATCGCCTCCGTGGGGAACAGCGTTGAGGTGTGCTGGACGCGGTCAATCTGCTCCTTGATCTTCTCTGTCACCTTGGGATTGGAGTGCCCGACGCTGATGGTGACGATGCCGCCCAGGAAGTCGAGATATTGCTTCCCGTCCAGGTCCCAAACGTACTGCCCCTTGGCGTGGTCTATCACCAGCGGGTCTTTGAAGTACGTCGTCACACAGTTGAAGAGATATTGGCTTTTCTTGCGAATGATTTCGTCTCTTGTCATGTGTGCCTTCCTTGGGTTTTTCCATACTTCGAAGAAGTCGGCGATACACCGCTGGAGTGGTCGGTCGAGAGCGTCAAGCTTGAAATGTTCCTTCTGAAGATCAAGTATGTTAAGCAGCAAATTGTGAGTGGTAATGAGCGCATCTTCTGCCTCGCTCCTTTGAGGTCCTTCATCGAAAGTGATTCCGCCTCCCCCCATCTCGCTAAGACGCGAGAGCAGGGCTGCGACGGTGCTGTGCGCTTGGCGCATCGGAAGGTAATAACCAGGAACGATGAGTCGGCCCAAGTCGCCCACCTTCGCAGCCATTGACACGAAATCAAGCTTCGTCCAGGTGTGGTGCAACCGCTGAGTCTTGCACTTCTCGCAGTTGGTAACCATGAAGCGGCTACGAACCCGCTCGAAATCGGATTTCACTTCAAGTAGCTTCTCCGGCGGGAGCACTTCGATGCCTATGGAATCCTTGATAGCTTGGGCGAGTTTGTATTGACTCACGTGGTGGAAATCGAAAAATGCCTCTGTTTCCTCGGGATGTGAGTGCAAGTAGCGAGCCGTTACAGCCCTCTCGTACATTCCCCTCAGGATTTTCAATGCTCCCACACCATATCCATTGCCGCATAGAAGAAGGATTTCCATGAAATCTTCGCAACATAGGCGGCCCAGAAAGAAGACCGCTCTGTCCACGGGCTCAGATGTGGACCCCTTCCGAATGAAGGCCACATTTAAGGCCTTTCTCAGATTAGGGAACCGTTCCAAAAACAGCCGACGGGATTCGCCGAAGGCTTGCCACTCTTCGGGTACACCAAATTGGATTTCAAAGGCATCAGCCATGGGTTGCCCTCTGGCAGGGATGCACCGTTCGAGGCCGCAGGTCACGGTGACGCCCTAAGTAATCTGCTGGGGGTGTTGCGACCCAAGACGGTCAAGCTACTGCCAGGACTGCTTTCTCGATAGCCTTCGGCAATTCGATAGGAAGGAAGAAGTCCTGCGGATAGAGGTAATCCTCCCCCGATTCGTCAACGACCCTCAGCAGGTGGTGGCGCGCGGCGCCGGTGTCCGGAATAACTTGGTAAATCTTCCGCAGTTCGAGCGAGGCCTCGTAGCCTTCGTTCCGAACGCAGACGACGAATTCATTCATGTGCTTATTCAATTCCTTACTCCCACAGGTGCTTGACCCTGATCTCCCTTCTCCCAATTCCATGCGCTTCGTACCAGTGGAGCTCAGCTTCACATATCGTACCATCGGCGAGGCGGATTTTCCCGAATCCTTTTCGTTTTCGCCACCGGCCTCCGCCGTAGCGTTTTCTCAGCCGGTCAGCTTCGCGGATCGAGTTTCCCGCCGCAATGGTTTCGATGTCCGTAATCGAGCCGAGAAGTTCAAACCACATGCCTGTGCGACCAAAGACGCCAGCCATTGGCCGGCTTTGAGATTCACCCAGCTAATCTCCGCGACAACTGACAACGGACAACTGACGAGTGACAACTGTTGACTGTCGACTGTCGACTCTCACTCACTTCACATACTTGTCCAGCCACTCCAGCACCGTCTTATACCAAAGCTGGCTATTCTGCGGCTTCAGCACCCAGTGTCCTTCATCGGGGAAGTAGAGCAGCCGCGAGGGCACGCCGCGCCGCTGCAATGAGGTGAAGAGTTGAATGGCCTGGCCCTCCGGAATGCGAAAATCGAGAGCGCCGTGGACAAGCAGCATGGGCGTCTGAATGTTCTGCACGTGATTCGATGGCGACGATTTCTCGTAGGCTTCCCGCTTCGTCCAGGGCGGTCCCTGGTGTTCCCACTCATCGAACCAGATTTCCTCAGTTTCGCCGTACATACTGCGTGAGTCGTAGACGCCGTCGTGCGAGACCAGCGCCTTGAAGCGGTTTGTATTTCCGGCGATCCAGTTGATCATGTACCCGCCGAAGGAGGCGCCCGCCGCGCCGATGCGAGTCCTATCCACGTAGGGCAGCGACTCGAGGTAGTCCGTTGCCTTCATCACGTCTTGGTAGCAGGCGCCACCCCAGTCACCCGAAATCTCCTCCACGAATTTCTGGCCGTATCCGGTGGAGCCGTGGAAATTGGTCATTATCACCACGTAGCCATGCGAGGCGAACATCTGGGCATTCCAGCGGTAGCTCCAGGCGTCGTCCCAGGCGCTTTGCGGTCCGCCATGAACCAGGACGATGGCGGGGTATTTCTTGCTCGCGTCGAAGGCGGGCGGCTTAACAAGCAGACTTTGAATTTCCGCCCCCAGCGCCCCTTGGGTGGCTACGGATTCGGCGGGGTTCAGATCGAGTTCGGCGAGGAGTGCGGCATTCGCACTGCTCAGTGGCACGGGTGTTCCACCGGACGCAGGGACGCGAAAGATCTCGGCAGGCTGCGTCAGGCTGCTGCGGGTCAGCACCAGCGATTTGCCGTCTGGGGTGACCTGTACATCATCGTTCATTCCACCCAGAACTTTCTCCACCTTGGGCTTGCTGACGGAAGTCTTGAAGACGGGCTGCTGGGCGCGTTCGGGCGCAGTGAAATAAATCGTGTCGCTGTCCGGCGCCCACGCGAAACTCGATACCCATTGATCGAAGCCTGTGGTTAGCTCCTTGATGCTCCGCGTTTGGCGGTCGTAAACGCGCAGGCGGAACAGGTCGGATTCATAGCCATCGCGCGCCTGCGAGGTGTAAGCGATGTAGCGCCCATCAGGCGAGTACTGTGGCGAAGCATCGGAGCCGGGATTATCTTTGGTGATGTTCCTTGCTTCACCACCTTGGGTGCTGACGAGGAAGAGATCGTCATTGGTGCTCCAGGCGATGCGTGAGCCGCCCGAGCGGTTGGAGGTGAAGCAGACCTCCGTCCCATCCGGCGAGATATCGTAACCATCGGGCGCGCCGAGGAACCAGGTGGGAGAGTCCACCGCGCCCGGCGTCAAGTCGCGCGGCGTGCCGCCCTGGGCGGAGACAACGAACAAGTGGGCGTACCTGCCCTCGCGCCAAGCATCCCAGTGCCGGAACAAAAGCTCATCAATGATCCGCGCTTTCACTTTGCTCTTTTCAGCTTCTTCCAGGCGCTTCTTGTTGCACGCATCGCCGCCGCAGTCGGGATAGACCTGGGACGTGAACAGCAGCGCATCGCCCTTTTTTGCCCAGGTCACGCCGTCCGCTTCGGTCGAGATGCTTGTGAGCTGCCGCGCCTCGCCGCCGTTCACGGGAATGATCCACACTTGCGACTTGCCACCGCGTGCCGAAATAAACGCGATGGATTCGCCATCCGGCGACCAACGCGGCCGCGAATCGGACCCGTTACCGGTGGTCAGTTGCTTCGCCTCACCGCCTTCGGCGCGAACGAGCCAGATGTGTTTGATGACTTTATTGGCCTCGAAATCGACCGCGCCCTGCACGTAGGCGATGCAGCGCCCGTCAGGAGAAACTTGTGGATCGGAAATTCTTTGCACCTTCATCAAATCGTCGAAAGTCATTGGACGTTTCGCTTCTGCCACATTGCCCCCTAATACCAGAAACAGAGTTACACCCATCCTCAGGAATGTTTTCATAATCATCAACGTTTAATCCTTGCTGATCCCCCCTTCATTACGTGCTTCAATTCGTCCCACGTCACCATGCTGGTGTCGCCGCGCGTACTCTGCAACAGAGCCCCGTGCGCCGCGCCCAGATTGACGGCGTCCTGCGGTGGCGTGCCAGCCAGGAAGCCGTAAATGACGCCGCTGCAGAAGCCGTCGCCGCCACCCACCCGGTCCTCGATCTCGAGTCCTTCATAGCGCGTGGACTGATAAAAGCTTCCATCGTAGTAAAGAATCGCCGACCAGTTGTTGACCAGCCCGCTGACCACCTCGCGCAATGTTGTCCCGACGGCCTGAATGTGCGGATGCTTCTCGACCACCCGTGCGGCCATGCTTTTATAGCCTTCCACGGGAAGCTTTTTGAGCGATTCGTCCACGCCTTCTACCCGGAACCCCAGTACCTTTTGGAAGTCTTCCTCGTTTCCGATCAAGACATCGATGAAGGGGACCAACTCGCTGGTGACGGCAATCGCTTTCTCACTGGACCAGAGTTTGCTGCGAAAGTTCAAGTCGTAGCTGACCACCGTGCCGGCTTCGTGGGCGGCCCGCATCGCTTCCTTTACGACCGCTGCGGAAGAATCGCTGAGAGCAGTGCAGATCCCGCCGGTATGAAACCACCGAACACCGCGTCCGTTGAAGATTTGCTCCCAATCGATATCGCCGGGTTTGATGTGGGCCGCAGCGGAGTGGCCGCGATCGTACAAAGTTACGCTGCCCCGAACCCCCATGCCCACTTCCGTAAAGTTCAACCCGATGCGGTCCGCCTTGCCAACGCCGTCGTAGGGCGCCCAGACCACATGGCTGAGGTCCATGCCGGAAGTCCGCGCGTGGTTGCGAATGAACCAACCCAAGGGATTGTCGACCAGGCGCGAAACCCACGCAGTTCTCAAGCCTAACCGGCTCAAGGCGTAGCTGACGTTGAATTCTCCGCCGCCCGCCCAGGCCTCGAAAACGGGCGTGAGTTCAATGCGCTGGTGCCCCGGCGGGCTAAGGCGAATCATACATTCGCCAAAGCTCAGCACGTCCAGTTGGCAATCCGTTGTGGAACGAAGTTTCAAGGGCATGGGCAAACCCCCAGAAAATGGATATATGGACGACGGTTCACCGTTGCGAGGTGGTCCGCATAATAACGAAACATCTTAACGCAAAAGCCAGAGGACAGGTAGGGTCGGACCAGCGTAAAATAGGTCAGGAGTCGAAACCAATTTCTACGGTCAGGGAACTCTCCATCGAGGAACTTAAGGCCCTTATTGAAGAGGTTTTCGAGGAGAAGCAGTAAGCAGCCGGCAGCAGGGAGAAGGAAGAAAGCCATTCAAAACTCAGAACTCAGAATCAGAATTCTCCTAGTGTAGTGCGTCTAACGCTTCTTTACATTTGGCGACTCCGGTCGCCTGTCCCAGAGCGCGGCTCTGCGCGCAGTGGATTTCTAATGCCCGGAGACATCAAATTCGAAGCTCGTGTAGCCCCCCTTGTGCTGGCCCACTCACTTGCCCCTTTCGACTCGCGAATTTTGACTTCGAAGCCCCACAGAAGGCGTTTTTTGGCCCCTTTTTTGGCTTCGTTTGGCCTTTTTTGCGTTCAAAAACCAGTTCGTTTTTAGCGTTTTAAAAAGCTAAGTCCCTTGTTTGCACTAGATCAGTAAGTTCGTTTCGTCAAAATAGTATCTTTTTCCCATTTCCGCGCCTTTTCCCCCCTTGCCCGGTCCATTTCGTTCCCTTGCCGCGTCCGCTTGCCGGCGCTCTCTTTCGACGACTCCAATAGGCTACCACGAGTGGGTGGGCGTGTCAAGAGAAAAGTGTAGGAGACAAAAAGGCAGGTAACAAGCGTCAGGGGTCGGGTTACGGGGGCCGGGGAAAGTAAGGATATTTATGACGCACTACACTAGCCCCCAGCCCCTAGCCCCGAGTCCCCAGCCCCCCTCTTCACTTGTCCCACTCCGTGTGGAACTTCCCTTCCTTGTCGATGCGACGGTAGGTATGTGCGCCGAAGTAGTCGCGTTGAGCCTGGAGGAGGTTGGCAGGCAGGCGCTTGGAGCGGTAGCCGTCGATATAAGCCAGCGTGTTGCTGAATGCCGGAATCGGCGCGCCCAAGTCGGTTGCCGTGCGCACAACCCTGCGCAGACTGCCGCCTGTCTTGTTAAGCAATTTGCTGAAATACGGCGCCAGCATCAGGTTTTTCGAGTCAGGCTGGGACTGGAAAGCCGCGCGGATGCGATCGAGCAGCTTGGCGCGAATGATGCAGCCGCCCTTCCAGATGCGCGCGATTTCATCGAACCTCAAGTTGTACGTGTACTCCTGCGAGGCGATCCGCAGTTGCTCAAAACCTTGCGCGTAGCAGCCGATGACCGTGATTTTATAGGCCTCGCGCAGGCAGGTGATGAACCGCTTCTTTTCGCCGAGGAATTTCTTGCTTGGGCCGCGCAGAATTTCGGATGCCGCAATGCGCTCCTCTTTGGCTCCCGAGATGATGCGCGCGATCACGGCAGCCGTCAGAGTTGGGACGGGTGCGCCCAAATCCAGGGCATCCTGCGCGGTCCATTTGCCGGTACCCTTCTGCTCGGCGGTATCCAGAACGAGGTCCACGAGCGGGTGGTTGGTTTCGGGGTCGATCTTTCCGAGGACGACGATACTGATCTCGAGAAGGAAGGATCCCAGGTCGCCACTGTTCCACTCCGCGAAGATGTCGCGAATCTCCGGTCCGGAAAGCCCCAGCACATTCTTGAAAATGTCATAGGCTTCGCAGATGGTCTGCATGATGCCATACTCAATGCCGTTGTGGACCATCTTCACGTAGTGGCCCGCGCCGCCGGGCCCTAAATAGGTGCAGCAAGCGCCGTCGCTGGTCTGGGCGGCCATCTTTGTCAGAAGAGGTTCAAGGTGGCGATAAGAATCTTCGAACCCACCGGGCATCAGGGACGGCCCGTGCAAGGCGCCTTCTTCGCCGCCACTAACGCCCATGCCAAAGAAGCGCAGGCCGGAGGCTTCCAGTCCCCGCGCGCGCCGCTCCGTGTCCTTGAAGTAAGAGTTGCCGCCGTCGATCAGGATGTCCTCAGGGGTCAAGTAAGGCTTCAAAGTCTCAAGGACGGAATCAACCGGCTTGCCGGCCGGAACCATTATCCAGATGCGGCGAGGCGTTTCCAGCGCGTCCACGAATTCCTGCCATGAACGGGTGGTCTGAATCTTGCCCCAGGTTTCCTCCCCGACCTTGTGCGATTTCTCCATGTCCAGGTCGAAACCCGCCACCGAAAAGCCTTTGCTATGGGCATTGAGACCCAGGTTTTTACCCATCACGCCAAGCCCGATAATTCCAAGATGCCGTTTGTCCACGGTCGCCTCCTGAACTGCAAGCTGTAAGAGCCAAGAATCAAGAATCAAGAATCAAGAATACCAGAACCTATGCCTTCGAGCGTGGAATGGTTAAGACAAGTCAAAAGTCGAAAGTCAAAAGCCGACCAACCGGAAATGTGTGCGCATCGCAGTCATTCCCGCGAAAGCGGGAATCCAGTCCGTAGACGGCGCATTTCCGAAGGTTTGCGAAGTGGATTCCCGCTTTCGCGGGAATGACTGTGACTTCGAGCGCCCATGTCTCGCAAATGAGTCCAGTACCGAGAATCTGTTCAGGAATCTGTTCAGCGTGTCCAGCCCTACCACAAAGTTATATAATGGCTGTTTGTTCTGAGTCCAACCGAATGATCCTGGCATCTAAATATTGTGCAGGGCACGGGCCTTAGTTTAGATTGCTCTTGGGCGGGGTTGAACTCGGCTTTATTCATTAATCAGGAGGACTAATTCCTTGGAGGGTAATGCCGCAGTGAGCCCAGAACGCAAATCGTTCGACCAAGCGCAACTCGACCAACTGTGTATTAACACCATTAGGTTTCTCGCCGTCGATGGAGTCCAGAAGGCAAACTCCGGCCATCCCGGAATGCCCATGGGCGCCGCGCCCATGGCCTACGTACTCTGGACGCGTTTCATGCGCTACGATCCCCTCAAACCTGGTTGGCCCAATCGGGACCGGTTCGTCCTTTCCGCCGGGCACGGCTCGATGCTTTTGTACAGTCTTCTTCACTTGACCGGATACGACCTCCCGCTCGCCGAGCTTCAGCAGTTCCGCCAATGGGGAAGCAAGACTCCTGGCCATCCTGAATACCGACTGGCTGACGGCATTGAGACCACTACCGGGCCTTTGGGCCAGGGATTCGGGACCGGTGTAGGCATGGCCATCGCGCAAAAGTACCTCGCGGCGTATTTTAACCGCACTAAGCACGAAATCGTAAATTACAAGATTTATGCCATCGTCAGCGATGGCGATTTGATGGAAGGGGTTGCCTCGGAGGCGGCTTCGCTGGCCGGCCACCTGGGGCTCAACAACCTCATCTACTTCTATGATGACAACCACATCTCGATTGAAGGCTCGACGCACCTGGCGTTCACGGAGGATCGCGCCAGGCGTTTCGAGGCTTATGAGTGGTTCGTGCAGCAGTTACCGGACGGCAACGATCTGGAGGCGATTGATGACGCCATTCGCGCGGCGCAGGCAGAAAAGGAGCGGCCCTCCATCATCATGATCCGAACGCACATCGGCTACGGCAGTCCGAACAAGCAGGACACGGCGGAGGCGCATGGCAGTCCGTTGGGTGAAGAAGAAGTGAAGTTGACCAAGCAGAATTTGGGCTGGCCTCTCGAGCCGAAGTTCTACATCCCCGAGGAAGCGCTTGCCCACTTCCGCAAGGCCATCGAGCGTGGTGAGAAGGCTGAAGCCGCATGGCAGACGCGACTTGCCGAGTACCGAAGGGCTCATCCGGAGCTCGCGGCGGAATGGGATCGCTTCGTCAAGGGCGACCTCCCCGAGGGTTGGACCGCCAAGCTTCCCACATTCAGTTCCGCTGAGAAACCCATGGCTACCCGCCAAGCTTCCGGGAAAGTGTTGAATGCCATCTCGCCTATCTTGCCCACGCTCTTGGGCGGGTCGGCGGACCTTGCTCCCTCGACGAATACGCTGATCAAGGGTGAAGGAGACTTTAGCAGGGGTAACTATGGCGCGCGTAATTTCCACTTTGGAGTGCGCGAACATGGCATGGGCGCAATCCTCAATGGCATGGCGCTTAGCGGGCTTATCCCTTATGGCGCGACATTCTTCATCTTCTCAGATTATCTGCGGCCCGCTTTGCGTCTGGCGGCGCTGATGGAAGTTCATTCCATCTTCGTCTTCACGCACGACAGTATTTTCCTCGGCGAAGATGGGCCCACTCACCAGCCCATCGAGCACTTGCCGGCGTTACGTGCCATTCCCAACCTGAGCCTGATTCGGCCTGCCGACGCGAACGAAACGGTGGTGGCATGGCGGGTGGCGATTGAGCAACGTGGTGGACCGGTGGTGCTGTGCCTGACGCGTCAAGGCTTGCCCATCATCGATCGCAGCAAATTTGGAGCGGCGGAAGGTCTAGCCAGAGGTGCTTATGTGCTGGCGGATGCCCAAGGGAAGACTCCGGAGATCATCCTGATTGCTTCGGGCTCCGAGGTGGCCCCCGCTCTCGAGGCTTACGAAAAGTTGGCGGGAGAGGGCGTCGCAGCGCGGCTGGTGAGCATGCCCTCGTGGGACCTTTTCGAGAGGCAGCCCCAATCATATCGCGACGAGGTTTTGCCGCCCGAGGTGACGGTGCGGCTGGCCATTGAGGCTGCGGCCCCCTTCGGTTGGGAGCGCTATGTCGGAACAAGGGGCGATGTGATCGGCATGAAGCGGTTTGGGGCGTCTGCTCCGGCTAAGGTGCTGGCGGAGAGATTCGGATTTACCGCGGAAAATATTGTGCAGCGCGCCCATGAGTTGCTGGGCCGGGCTGGGGGCTAGGGGCTGGGGACTGGGTGCTAGGGACTGCGGACTGGGTGTTAGGGGATAAGGGCTTAGCGTTGGGGTAATTCAATTCAAAATTCAGATTCACCATTCGAAATTGCCCCAGCCCCCAGTCCCTAGCCCCTTTCTTGAGGTGGTCTCCCCCCAACGAGGCAGAGAGGAAATTCTATGGCTGAGAATCCATTGAGGCAGCTTAACCGAGCTGGCCAGAGCGTGTGGTTTGACTACATCCGCCGGTGGGAAATGGTCTCCGGCCATTTGAAGCATTTGATCGATGAGGACGGGCTCTCCGGAGTCACATCCAATCCGAGTATTTTTGAAAAGGCCATCGTCGGCAGCACGGATTATGACGAGGTCATAGGGAAGCTGGCGTCTGAGGGCAGGGAAGCGGCGCAGATTTTCGAAACTCTGGCGGTGGAAGATATCCGGATGGCCACCGACTTGTTCCTGCCCACTTACAACGCGACGGATGCCAGGGATGGCTACGTGAGCATCGAGGTTTCCCCGACTCTGGCGCATGACACTCCCGGCACGATCGGGGAAGCGCGCCGGTTGTACGTCGCGGTGAACCGTCCCAATGTGCTGGTGAAAGTGCCTGGAACGGTGGAGGGGTTACCCGCCATTCAGCAACTGTTGGGCGAGGGGATCAACATCAACATCACGCTGCTTTTTGCCATCGCGAGGTACGAGCAGGTGGCGGACGCGTATATTGCAGCGCTCGAGAAGCTGGCTCGTGAAGGCAAGCCGCTGAAGCGGGTGGCCTCCGTGGCGAGCTTCTTCGTGAGCCGCATTGATACGCTTGTTGACCAGCAACTGGACGCCAAGCTGGGCGAGGCCAAGACGGACGCGGAGCGCGAGAAGATATCGGGGCTCTTCGGCAAGGCAGCCATTGCAAATGCCAAGCTTGCTTATCAGCGGTTCAAGGAGATTTTTGCCGGGCCGCGCTTTCAGGGGCTGGCGCAGAAGGGGGCGCGAGTGCAGCGGATGCTTTGGGCTTCGACGAGCACCAAGAATCCAAAGTATCGCGATGTCCTTTATGCCGAGGAACTGATTGGTCCCGACACCGTCGATACGATGCCTGCTTCCACCCTGGATGCCTTCCGCGACCACGGCAAGGTGTGCGCCACGATCGAGGAGGGCCTAGCGGAGTCGCGCCAGGTCATGGCCCAACTCGCGGAGGTGGGCATTGATTTCGCTGCCGTTACCCAAAAGCTCGAGGAGCAAGGGGTCGAGGCTTTTGCAAAAGACTATCAAAAGCTCCTCGACAGCATTGTCCAGAAGCGCGCGCAAGTCCTGGAAGTAGGGGCGGTTCGCGAACCGCCCCTACAACCCAAAGCGGGCAGCCTTCGCTCCGCCGTGGACGCCACCCTTGACAGGCTCGAGGAGCAGAAGTTTCCGCAACGGCTCTGGGACCGCGACCCATCGTTGTGGAAGAATGATCCCGCGCATCAAGCGGTGATCCGTAATGCGTTGGGTTGGTTACGGGTTTCAGATGTGATGCTTGCGCATCTCGAGGGAGTTTTGAGATTTGTTGAGGAAGTCAAGTCTGTGGGATTTACCCACGCGGTCGTACTGGGCATGGGAGGCAGCAGCCTTTGCCCCGATGTCTGCCGCGCCACGTTTGGGACGGCGCCGGGGTTTCTCCAGCTCCACGTGCTCGATTCCACAGTTCCCGGCAGCGTCGCGCAGATCGAGAAATCCGTCGATCTTGCGCATACACTGTTCCTCGTCTCCAGCAAATCCGGGGGGACGGTCGAGCCGAACAGTTTCTTCAAGTATTTCTACGAGCGTGTTCGAGCCTTGAAGCGCGAGCGGGCGGGCGAAAACTTCGTTGCCATTACCGATCCAGGGACTTCTCTCGAAAAGCTGGCGGCCGAGAAGAAGTTCCGGCGCGTTTTTCCTGGTGTTCCTGATATAGGTGGGCGTTATTCAGCTCTATCCAATTTCGGCATAGTGCCGGCGGCTCTGGCCGGGGTGGATGTGCAAACCCTGCTCGAGCGCGCGGAACGCATGGCTCACGCCAGCGCGGCGTGCGTGCCGGCAAAGGAGAATCCAGGCATGGTCCTGGGCGCAACGCTCGCGGAAGCGGCGCGGCGCGGGCGCGACAAGATTACGTTCCTGAGTTCCCGCCAGATCGAGACTTTCGCGGACTGGGTGGAGCAGCTCATCGCTGAAAGCACCGGTAAAGAGGGCAAGGGCTTGTTGCCGGTGGTGGGAGAAGCCCTAGGCGAGCCAGGGGTTTATGGCAAAGACCGGATCTTCGTTCACCTCAAGTTGGAATCGGAAGCGGCTGGCGGCGTCGAGCAGGCGCTCAATGCCCTCGCGGCGGCGGGTCATCCCGTAATCAGAATCAGCCTGCACGACACGCTGGATTTGGGTCAAGAGTTCTTCCGCTGGGAGGTGGCGACGGCGACCGCCGGCGCGCTGCTGGACATTGACCCATTTGATCAGCCCAACGTCCAGGAGAGCAAGGACAACACAAACCGTTTGCTCCAACAATTCCGGGCTCAGGGGAAGTTCGACGAGGAGGCGCCGGCGCTCGAAGCCGATGGCATCCAGCTTTACTGTAATCCGCAGATACGTGCTAGCCTGGAAGAGGCGCAGGGCCGAGAATCGGATTCACCGGAGGGTTTCTTGGCGGCCTTCCTCAACCACCACCGAGAGGGAGATTACGTGGCGTTGCTGGCTTATCTTGAGCCGACGGCTGAGAGCGGCGTTCCTCTCGAGTCCATTCGCACCCGCTTGCGCGACGCAACTCATCTGGCCACGACCCTCGGATATGGTCCCAGATACCTTCACTCCACGGGTCAACTCCACAAGGGCGGCGCGAACAACGGCTTGTTCATTCAGATTACCGCCGACGATGCCCAGGATTTGCCGATTCCCGGGGAGCCCTACACTTTCTCCATCTTGAAGCAGGCTCAAGCCCTTGGCGACCTGCGTTCACTCGAGAGCAAGCAGCGGCGCGTCATTCGGCTGCATCTTGGCAAGGACGTGCCGGCCCAATTGGCTCGGCTGGAAAAACTGGTGGAGAGCGCGGTCAAGCTGATTGACAGGGCGAAAATCCAGTAGGCAGTAAGCACATGGCTGACACCACCAAGTTGAGCAATCCTCTGCGGGAGGGGATTCGGATTCACCGGACTCCCGAACCGTGCGCCATGGTGATCTTTGGGGCTTCCGGCGACCTGACGGAAAGAAAGCTTATCCCCGCGCTTTTCTACCTGATGCGGGAGCGCATTTTGCCTGCCGGGTTTTCCGTCATTGGGTGTGCTCGGACGCCAGCCACGGACGAGAGCTTTCGGGAGAAAATGGGCCAGGCGGTTAAGAAGTATTTGAAGCTCTCCGCCGAGAGCGAGGCACTGGTGGAGAGCTTCTGCAAGGGCATCTACTACATCGCCGATAACTTCGGCGACCCAGCGGCTTACCACCAACTGAAGACCCTGCTGGATCGGCTTGACCGGGAACGCGGCACGTCCGGCAAGCGTCTCTTCTATCTTGCCACGCCGCCCAGTTTTTTCCCCGTTATCGTGAAGCACCTTGGGGCGGTGGGGCTGGCCCATCCGGAGTTTCCCCAAGAATCCTGGACGCGAATCATCATCGAGAAGCCCTTCGGGCGGGACCTTTCCAGCGCCAGGGAACTGAACCAAGTAGTGACGGAGGTTTTCAAGGAAGAGCAGGTATACCGCATCGACCACTATCTGGGGAAGGAAACTGTCCAGAATCTTTTAGTGTTTCGCTATGCCAACGGGATTTTCGAGCCGTTCTGGAACCGGCGCTACATTGACCACGTCCAGCTCGCGGTGGCCGAAGACCTGGGAGTGGAAAACCGTGGTTCTTATTACGAAGAAGCGGGCCTGGTGCGCGATATGATCCAGAACCATGTCCTGCAACTCCTCAGCCTGGTGGCCATGGAACCTCCGGCCACCTTCGATGCCACCTCCGTGCGCGATGAGAAAGCTAAACTGCTGCGCGCCATACGGCCTCTGCCGATTGACCGGATCGACGAGTTCAGCGTGCGGGGCCAGTATGCGGAGGGCTGGGTGGATGGGACGAAGGTTGCGGCTTACCGCGCGGAGCCGAAGGTCTCTCCCACCTCGACCACGGAGACTTATGCCGCCCTCAAGCTTTATATTGATAACTGGCGTTGGGCGGATGTTCCCTTTTACCTGAGGTCCGGCAAGCGGCTGGCGAAGCGCGTTTCAGAGATTTCCATCCAGTTCCGCCGCGTGCCTCACCTGCTTTTCAGAGGCGCAGGAGCGGACGGCATCGAGCCCAACGTGCTTTCGGTTCGCCTTCAGCCGAACGAGGGGATTGCGCTGAAATTCTGCGTGAAACTTCCCGGCGCCACGATGCGAATCCGCCCGGTCCAGATGGAGTTTCGTTACGGTGAATCATTCGGCGCGCCGCCACCCACCGCCTACGAGACCCTGCTGCTGGACTGCATGTTGGGTGACGCTACGCTGTTCAACCGCAGCGATGCGGTGGAGCTTTCCTGGGAATTGGTGGACCCGATCCTCAGCCATTGGCGAGAGCAAGGATCAAAGGGACTCGCTTCCTACCAGGCCGGGTCATGGGGACCAGCCGAAGCTGATGCCTTGATCGAGCGAGATGACCGCAATTGGCAAAGGCTGTGAAGAAGGCAGAAATCAGAAAGTGGAAAGTAGAAGGCAGAAAGCAGAAAGTAGAAAGCAGAGGGCAGTGGGCAGTTTCCAGCTTCGAGTTTCGGATTTCGAATTTCGAGTCCCCAGTTTCTAATTTCTGATTTTTGGGAGTGTCTCTTGGCAGGAACAATCGAACCGATTGGATTGGGCGAGCCCCGGGCGGCAGACGTGGCTGACCTGGAAGCCGAGCTCTCGGCTCTGTGGCGGTCGGCTGCTGAAGATTCCGCTGCCAAGAATGTCGTGACCCGTGCCTGCACGTTGACTCTGCTCATTTACGTGGAGAGCGATGAGGCAGCGGAAGAGGTGAACAACCTGGTTGCCGAGGTGACGCGCCAGAACCCTTGCCGGGCGATTATCATGATGCTGGAACCGGAGGCCTCGCCCGCGGGGCTTGAGGCCTGGATTTCCGCGCATTGCCACCTGCCGGCGGCGGGCGAAAAACAGGTGTGCAGCGAGCAGATTACCATTCGCGCTCGGGGTGAGGCGGTGCAGGGGTTGGCCAGCGTGGTTCTGCCTTTGACGGTCTCCGGTTTGCCTATTTTCCTTTGGTGGCGGGCCGGCGATTTTTCGCCGCCTCCCTATTTCGACCAGATCCTTCGCCTTACGCAGCACGTCATCGTTGATACCGCGCGGTTTTCGCCCAGCGGGACGCATATGCAGGAACTGGCCGCGTGGCTTCATAAGTTCTCGGGAAGGCTTCAGTTGACTGACCTGAACTGGAGCCGCATCACTCCCTGGCGCGAGCTCATTGCCCAATGTTTTGATTCGCCCGATAGACGGCCCTACCTGGACCGCCTCTCGGAGGTGAGGATTGAATACGAGCAGGATTCCGCGCGCCTGGTGACGCAGCGCGCGCAGGCCCTGTTGCTGACGGGCTGGCTCGCTAGCCGTTTGGGATGGGAGTTTTTGATGTCCGAAAGGCGGGAAGAGGCCCAGCCCCGCACTTTCTATTTCAAGTCCGCGGGCGGCATGGTGAAAGTGGAGCGGAACCTGAAAAGAGTTGACAGCGCCTGTGGTGTTTGTTTCACCATGGAGTTGAGATCTGAAGGGCCTTCTGCCGCCAGATTCTCCTTCTCGCGCGGGCCGGATGGGAAAGTGGTGAAGACGTCGGCAGAAGTGCCAGGCTCGCAAGCCATTGGGCGCTCGGTGCGTTTGGAAGTTCTGAATGAAGCTGAGATATTGAATGAAGAACTAAAATTGGAAGTTCGGGACCAGGGTTACGAAGAGGCCCTGAGTGTAGTGGCGCGCATGATCGCCTCGTGAGGCTAGTAAGAATTGCCGATTTTCGATTGTCGATTGCCGATTGACAGAGGGGCGATTCACCACACGCCTTTTTCAATCGACAATCGACAATCGGCAATCGGCAAAGGAGCAGCCTTCCATGGTCAAACAAGATGTGAAGGTTTTTTCAAGTCTGGAGGAAATGAGCTGGGCGGCGGTGTGTGCTTTTGAAGACCTGTCGCGCCTCAAGGGCGTCGAGAACAAGACGTTCTCCGCCGCGCTTTCCGGCGGGTTGACGCCTCGGATGCTCTATCAAATTCTCGGAAGTCCGGCCCTCGCCGGACGCATTGGATGGAAGAATATTCATCTGTTCCAGGTGGACGAACGCTGCGTTCCGCTAGATCACCCGGACAGCAACTATCGCATGATCCGTGAAGCCCTGCTTGATAACGCCGATATTCCGGCCGAAAACTTTCATCGCATGCAGGCCGAGCGGGCGGACCTCGACCAGGCCGCGCGAGACTATGCCCATGAACTGGCCCGCGTCCTCCAACCCCAAGACGGCGACTGGCCGCGTTTGGATATGGTATTTCTTGGCATGGGCCCGGATGGGCACACTGCTTCGCTTTTCCCTGGGACTGCGGCCTTGGAGGAGCAAACCCTGTGGGTTCGGCCCAATCACGTTGAGAGACTGGGTTTGCGCCGACTGACCATGACTTTTCCGGCGCTGAATGCCGCAGCACATGTGATTTTCATGGTGGCGGGGGCGGACAAGGCGGAAGCCCTGTGCAAGGTGCTGGAAGGACCTCCAGGGCAGTTCCCCGCCCAAAGAGTTCAACCGTTAAACGGGAGCTTGAGCTGGTTCCTGGACGAAGCGGCGGCGAGAAAGCTCAGTCCTACTACAAGAGGTGAACGGTGACCAAAATAGCGCCTTCCATTCTTTCTGCGGATTTCACGCGACTGGGCGAGCAGGTCCGGGCGGTGGAGGCCGCAGGAGTAGACCGATTCCAGGTGGACGTGATGGACGGCCGCTTTGTGCCCAATATCAGCTTCGGCGCGCTGGCAA
>Ga0326728_10012717_pt1 | contig 18572 bp, 16 predicted proteins | sample MB3enrmetagenome_FD_207602 | JGI IMG/M metagenome (GOLD analysis project Ga0326728, IMG submission 207602) | Lab enriched peat soil microbial communities from McLean, Ithaca, NY, United States - MB31MN | ecosystem: Environmental > Terrestrial > Soil > Wetlands > Peat | place: USA: New York... | reverse complement strand
GGCAAGGTGGACGATGGCATTCTGAACATGGTGGAGATGGCCTTCCGCGCCTATGACCCGTGCCTGGGCTGCGCCACCCATTCACTGCCCGGCAGCATGCCCTTGAGGGTGAATGTGCACAATCCCCGGGGAGAGATGCTGACGACTGTGAGGCGCGACAGTGACGGTTCCATCCACAGGACCTAGCCTCCGGATACTGGCCCTGGGCAACGATATCCTGGGCGACGATGCGTTCGCCTTTCTCGTGGCCCAGCGCGTGCGGGAGCGTATTCCCGGCGTCGAGGTGAGGTGTTCCTCGGCCTCCGGCTTTCATCTGCTCGACGATCTGCTCGGGGTTGAGCGTCTCGTGGTCGTCGATACGGTTATGACCGGCAATGCCCCGCCCGGCACGGTCTATGTGGTACGCGAGGGCGACCTGGAAGTGACGCCCGGCAATTCCCCGCACTACACCGGTATCTTCGAGACCCTGTCCCTGGCGCGCGCCCTGAATCTGAATGCGCCCCGCGAGGTTCTTATCATCGCCGTGGAGGCAGCCGACTGCCTTACCGTCGGAGGCCCCATGCACCCTGCGGTGGAGGCCGTGGTCCCGGTCATCGCCGAGATGGTTGAGAGCAAATCGCGGAATTTTGCGTCCGACTTTTCCTGAACAATCTTCCGTTGCGTAAACCCACCCGAGATCTTTCAGAGGTTGTGCGGTCGCCGTGGACGCGGTGTTCGGGAGACGCCCGCACTTGGCACATTCCGTATTTGATTGGCGCGATGTGAGAAGGGTTTTGTTGTGATATACATCACATCAACATCGGCCGGCATCTACTAATCTTGTTGGAGGCAGAGCATCCGCGAGGGTCCGCGCAAAGTACGTGTGCAGTGGGGTCATAAGACGAGTGCTGGCACGGCATTGCAGTGGGAGCGGCACGGGGACACGTCATGCATGAGTTCTCCATCGCGGAATCGATTCTGGAGGCCGTACGCAAGGAGTTGGCGGGTCATCCCGGAGCGCGGCCAACGCGCGTTGGCCTGCGCATCGGAGAACTGGCGGCGGTCGATGTGGATTCACTCAGCTTCTGTTTCGAGTCTGTGGTGCGAGGCACGGAATGGGAGGGCCTGCAACTGGATGCGCAGGTCTGTCCGCAGCGCCGCATGTGCAACGACTGCGGCAAAGAGTTTGCAGTGGTGGAATACAACGCGAGCTGCCCGATGTGTGCCGGGAGCAACACCACGCTGAGCAGCGGGGACGAACTGGATTTCGATTACCTGGAGGTAGAGACCGGTGGAACGCCTGCCATTGAAATCAAAGGTGCTGAGTGAGAACCAGATCGTCGCCGAATCTCTTCGCGAACGGTTCCGCTCGCACGGCGTGCTCTGCCTGAACCTGATCAGCGGACCGGGGTCGGGCAAGACGGCGCTGCTGGAGCGCACGCTGGCCAGCTTCGATCCGGCGACGCGGGTGTGCGTGCTGACGGGAGACATCCAGACAGACAACGATGCGCGCCGGCTGGCGCAGTACGGCTTTCCGGTGCAGCAAATCACGACCGGCGGCACCTGCCATCTTGACGCCCGCATGATCGAAAAGCACCTGGCGGCGTGGGACCTGGATGGGATCGATCTGCTGTTCATCGAAAATGTCGGCAATCTTGTCTGCCCGTCGAGCTACGATTTGGGCGAGGCATCGAAGATTGTGCTGCTGAGCGTGACCGAGGGCGACGACAAGCCGCTCAAGTATCCATCCATCTTTTTCAAGTCGGACCTCTTCATCCTCACCAAGATTGACCTGCTGCCCTACGTGCCCTTCAATGCGGAGGTTGTCGAGGCCAATGCGCGGCTGGTGCATCCCGGCATCGAGATCGTGCGCACATCCGCGACGGCCGAGGGAGGGCTGGATGCATGGCTCGCCTGGATGAAACATCGCTTGGCCCAGGCGCGGCAAGATGCGCTGGTTCCGCTTCAGTTGTCCTGACCCCCACCATGGCCACACTCCCCATCGCGCCGGCAGTACGCAGACTCATCCAGGTGAAGGGGATCGTGCAGGGCGTAGGTTTTCGGCCGTTCGTATTCGCCCTGGCGCAGTCGCTGTCGCTTACCGGTCATGTGTTCAACACATCGGCCGGAGTCACCATCGAGATCGAAGGCGAACTCGCCGCAGTCGATCATTTTCTGCGGGAGTTGAGCGCCAATCCCCCGTATCTGGCCGAACTCGCCGGAGTGTCCGTCCGCGAGATCGAACCTCGCGGAGATGCCGTCTTCTCCATCCTGTCGAGCCATGGCCAGCTTGGCGAATTTGCCCTGGTCTCGCCCGACGCGGGCACCTGCGATGCATGTTGGGACGACGTGGGCGATCCACTCAACCGCCGCTACGGATACCCATTCACCAACTGCACTCACTGCGGCCCGCGCTACACCATCATCCGCGACGTTCCCTATGACCGCGCCTCCACCACCATGGCCGACTTCACGATGTGTCCGGAGTGCGCGGCCGAGTACGCCGACCCTGCGGACCGCCGCTTTCACGCCCAACCCAATGCGTGTCCTGCGTGCGGGCCCTCGCTGGCGCTGGTGCGCCGAGGCGAACCACTCGGAGCAGAACTATTTGCCGGTGGCAACCAGCTTGAGACTTTGCACAAGGCACGGGCGCTGCTGCGTGAAGGCAGAATCCTGGCAATCAAAGGCCTGGGCGGCTTCCTGCTGGCCTGCGATGCGGCCAACGAGGCAGCCGTCGCCGAGCTGCGCAGGCGCAAGCGGCGTCCCGCCAAGCCATTCGCCCTCATGGTGCGGGACTTCGCCGCGGTCAAATCGCTCTGCGAAGTCTCCTCCGGCGATGAGGCAGCTCTGTTGCATCTGCGGCGGCCCATTGTCATCATGCCGCGCATCCCAACAGCCCCGATCGCCGCCGGAATTGCACCCGGCAACAATACGGTCGGCATCATGCTTCCGTACACTCCGCTCCACTACCTATTGTTCAGCGACTCGCCAGACCAGGCTTCGGAGTTCCCGGCCCTTGTCATGACCAGCGGCAACCTGAGCGAAGAGCCGATTGTGGTGTCGAACCGCCGGGCGATGCAACGGCTGGGCAGCGTCGCCGATTGGTTTCTGCTTCACAATCGCGAGATCGCCATGCGCGTCGACGATTCGGTGGTGCGCACCTTCGAGGGCCGCGAACGCGTACTGCGGCGCTCGCGCGGATACGTCCCCCACGCCATCGACCTCGGTCACAGCGTGTCGGAACTGGTTGCATTCGGCGGTGAGCTGAAGAACACGTTTTGCCTCACCAAAGGACGCCATGCCATCCTGAGCCAGCACATTGGCGACCTGCATAACTTCGAGACCGAGGAGTTCTTCCAGGAGACGCTGGCGCGGATGAAGGGCCTATTCAGAGTCGAGCCCCGCGCCGTGGCCCACGATCTTCATCCTGGATACAGAAGCACGCGCATGGCGCTCGCCTCGGGGATTGAACGCAGCTTCGCCATTCAACATCATCACGCCCACATCGCCAGTTGCATGGCTGAAAATCACCTGGACGGGGAGGTGATCGGCGTCGCCTTCGACGGCACCGGCTACGGAAGCGACGGGTGCATCTGGGGCGGCGAATTCCTTGTCGCAAGCCTCTCGCAGTTCACCCGGCGCGCCCATTTGCGCTACGTCCCGCTGCCTGGCGGGGACGCGGCGGTCCGCCAGCCCTGGCGCATGGCCCTGAGCTATCTGCGCGACGCATTCGGCCCACGAAGCCTGCCGCCGCTAGCGTGTTTCGAATCGGTCCCGCCGAGGCAGTTCGAGCTTGTCGATGCAATGCTCGCGAAGCGCATCCAAACGGTCGAGACATCCTCCGCGGGCCGGCTCTTCGACGCGGTGGCCGCGCTGCTCAGTCTGGCCTCGGAAGTTACCTTTGAAGCGCAGGCAGCCATCGCGCTGGAAACGGCTGCCGCGCCGCAGACTTCCGGCAGCTATCCCTTCGACCTGCAAGGAGGCGGGTCCGCAGGCGAGGCTTCAAGCGACGTCCTGATCGTTGACCTTCGCGCCACCATCGTCAGTATCGTGGAAGCGATCAACGCAGGGCGCCCGGTTGCGGAGATCGCCGCGCGCTTCCATAATACGTTGAGCGCGGCCATCGCAGAGGTTTGCTCCCGAATCAGAATGTCCGATGGCCTGCGCCGCGTTTGTCTCAGCGGCGGGACCTTCCAGAATCTGTACCTGTTGCAGCGCACGGCAGAAGAGTTGCGGCGCCGCGACTTTGAAGTATTTCTTCATGCCACGGTGCCCGCAAACGACGGCGGAATCTCGCTTGGACAGGCCGTCATCGCTGATGAAATCCTCCGTACCGGAGGCTGAGCTGTAGAGTGATCGTTCGCAGTCAAGAGGAGTCCGGCATGTGTCTCGCCATTCCCGGCAAGGTTCTCAGCACGTTCGACCAGCACGGCGTTCGCATGGCGAAGGTCCAGTTCGGCGGCGTGGTCCGCGAAGCCTGCCTCGAATGCGTTCCCGAGGTCCAGGTCGGTGAGTACGTACTGGTCCATGTCGGCTTCGCCCTGAGCCGGATCGACGAAGCGGAGGCGGAACGCACGCTCGAGGCGTTGCGGGAGCTCGACCAACTGGCGGAACTGGAAGCTCCTGCTGCGGATGGACCTGCCAAGCGGGCCCAGTCCCTACCGGCCAAAGCAGGCCCTGGGGGCAACCGGCGATGAAATACCTCGACGAATATCGCGACGGGAAGATTGCGGCCAGGATCGTCGACAAGATGCGGCGAACCCTGACGCGTCCATGGGTCGTGATGGAGGTCTGCGGGGGCCAGACCCACTCCATCGTCAAGAATGGCATCGACTACCTGCTGCCTGCCGGGGTGGAACTGGTCCACGGGCCGGGCTGCCCGGTCTGCGTTACGCCGCTGGAGATGATCGACAAAGCGCATGCCATCGCGCGCCTGCCCAATGTCATCTTCTGCTCGTTCGGCGATATGTTGCGCGTGCCCGGCTCGGAAGGGGACCTATTCACCATCAAGTCGCTTGGCGGCGATGTGCGCGTGGTGTATTCGCCGCTTGAGTGTCTCAAGATCGCCCGCGCCAACCCGGAGAAGCAGGTCGTTTTTTTCGCGATTGGCTTTGAGACGACCGCTCCGGCCAACGCCATGCTGGCCTGGCGGGCCCGCGCGGAATCCCTGAACAATGTCTCGCTGCTGGTCTCCCACGTGCTCGTCCCGCCTGCACTGGAAGCCATCCTCGAGGCGCCCGGCAACCGTGTCCAGGGTTTTCTCGGTCCCGGCCACGTCTGCGCCGTCATGGGCTACCGGGAGTACGACCCCATCAGCGCCCGCTACCACGTTCCCATTGTGATCACCGGCTTTGAACCGCTCGACATCCTGCAAGGCACGCTGATGACGATCCGGCAACTGGAGTCGGGCCGCGCTATGGTCGAGAACCAATACTCCCGCATACTCGATCGCGAGGGGAACCGGGCCGCGCAGCAGCTTATCGGCGCGGTCTTCGAAGCCGGCGACCGCAAGTGGCGCGGTATCGGCACCATTCCCATGAGCGGCTACCATCTGCGCGACGAGTTCTCGCGCCATGACGCGGAGAAGCTCTTCGACGTGGCCGGGATTGCGCCGCGCGAGCCCGAGATCTGCATCAGCGGCCAGATTCTGCGCGGCCTGAAGAAGCCGCACGATTGCCCGGCCTTCGGAACACTTTGCACGCCGCAACGCCCGCTCGGCGCCACCATGGTCTCAGCCGAAGGAGCATGCGCCGCCTACTACACTTATGGTCGTCACCTAAGTCCCCACGGGTCTGATCCAATGCACCCGGTGGTCCGTGAAACGGAAATTGTCCATGCCAACCGCTGATGAAACCACCAAAATCCCAGGGTCGCGCGGACCGGAGATCGTTGCAGCGCCGGCGCCGTTCGGCTCCTGCCCGCTGCCCATCTCCGAGCACCAGCGGATTGTGCTGGGCCACGGCAGCGGGGGCAAGCTAACCGCCAACCTCATCGAGAATATCTTTCTGCCGGCCTTCCGCAATCCCACGCTCGACAAGATGGACGACCAGGCCGTGCTCAAAATCGGGGACATGCGCCTTGCCTTCACCACGGACTCGTTTGTGGTGACGCCGATCTTTTTTCCCGGCGGGGACATTGGCCGGCTCGCTATCCACGGAACCGTGAACGATCTGGCGATGAGCGGCGCAAGGCCGCTGGTTCTCTCGGCCGCGTTTGTCCTCGAAGAAGGTCTCGCGATGGACGATCTTCGCCGCGTGGTCGAGTCGATGCGCGCCGCCGCCGCCGAAGCCGGCGTCCAGCTCGTCACCGGCGACACCAAGGTGGTCAACCGGGGCAAGGGCGATCAGATCTTCATCACCACGACGGGCATCGGCATCATCGAGAACGATGTCAACATCTCCGCCGACCAGGCCACTCCGGGCGACAAGATCATTCTCAGCGGCACCATCGGCGACCACGGCATGACGATCATGTCGCAGCGGGAAGGCCTCGAGTTCGAGGGCGCGATCGAGAGCGACTGTGCTTCGCTGAACGAGCTTGTGGTCACGATGCTCTCAACTTCGACCGAGCGTCGCGATTTCATCCATACCATGCGCGATCCCACCCGCGGCGGCGTCGCAACCACCCTCAATGAGCTGGCCAGGCGCGCCAATGTCGGCATCGTCATCGACCAGCGTTCCATCCCTGTACGGGAGTCTGTCAAAGGCGCCTGCGAGGTTCTCGGACTCGATCCGCTGTATGTCGCCAACGAAGGGAAGTTGCTTGCCTTCGTTGTGCCGGAGATGGCTGACGCCGTGCTCGATCGAATGCGACAACATCCGCTAGGCCGCGACGCCGCCATTATCGGCGAGGTCGTTGACACTCACCCCGGCATGGTCCTGATGAAGACGGAGATCGGCGGCACGCGTGTCCTCGACGTGATGTTCGGCGAGCAGCTTCCCCGCATCTGCTGATCGCTGGGAGCGACTTCATGCTGTTGCAGGATGCCCGAACGCAGATGGGGCCTTTTTGAAATAACCGTCGGCAATTCGCGGCGGGCTATGCCCAGTAACTGCGGTCGAGGGTGCGATACTGGATGGCCTCGGCGATGTGCTTGACGGCGATGTCGGGCTCGCCGCCGAGGTCGGCGATGGTGCGGGCGACCTTGAGGATGCGGTCGTGGGCGCGCGCGGTGAGGCCCTGCTGCTGCATGGCGCGCTCCAGCAGGCGCTCGGCGTCGGGCGAGAGATCGCAGAAGGTGCGGATCTGCTGGGTGTTCATCTGCGAGTTGGAGAAGATGGGTTTGGCGGCGGACTTGGCCGAGGCTTTGCCGCGTTCGGGCTGGGCATTCAGTGGGACGGCGAAGCGGACGTGCTGGCGTTCGCGGGCAGCCAGGACGCGGGCGCGAATCTCGGCCGAGCCTTCGGCGCTGGCGCCGCCGCGCAGCTCCTTGTACTGCACGGCGGGGACCTCGATGTGGATGTCGATGCGGTCCAGCAGCGGGCCTGAGACCTTGCTGACGTAGCGCTGGATCATCGGCGGGGTACACATGCACTCGCGCGATTTATCGTTGAAGTAGCCGCAGGGGCATGGATTCATGGCGGCGACCAGCATGAAGCGGGCGGGGAAGGTGAGGCTCATGGCGGCGCGGGCGATGGTCACCGTACCATCTTCCAGCGGCTGGCGCAGGACTTCGAGGACGTTGCGCGGGAACTCCGGCAGTTCGTCCAGGAAGAGAAGGCCGTTGTGCGCCAGAGAGACCTCGCCGGGGCGCGGAATCATTCCTCCGCCGATGAGTCCTGCGTCGGAGATGGTGTGGTGGGGCGCGCGGAAGGGGCGGTGCGCGACCAGGCCGCGGTCGGCGTCCAAGACGCCGGCGACGGAGTGGATCTTCGTGGTCTCCAGCGCCTCCTCGAAGCGCAGCGGAGCTAGGATGGACGGCAGGCGCTTGGCCAGCATGGTCTTGCCCGAGCCGGGCGGGCCGATCATAAGGATGTTGTGTCCGCCGGCGGCCGCGACCTCCAGCGCGCGCTTGGCCACCTGCTGGCCGCGCACGTCCTTGAAGTCGTAGGGAAAGTGCTGCAGCTCCTCGAGCAGGCTGGCGGCCTCGATGCGCAGCGGCTGGGCCTTGATGCCTCCGAGCGCGGCGGAGTTGAGCAGATCGCGCACATCGCTGAGGGAGTGCACGGGATAGACGTTGACGCCCTCGACGACGGCAGCCTCGCGCGCGTTGGAGGCCGGAATGACGAGGTTTTTGATGCCCTTGGCGCGGGCGGCGATGGCGATGGGCAACATTCCCTGCACCGCGCGCAGCGTGCCGTCGAGGCCGAGCTCGCCGACCAGCAGGAAGTTGGAGATGTCCTTGATGTGCAGCCCGCCGTATGCGCCGAGAATGCCGATGGCGATGGGCAGATCGAAGCCGGAGCCTTCTTTTTTGATGTCGGCGGGCGCGAGGTTGATGGTGATTCGCGTGGGCGGAATGTCGAAGCCGGAGTTCTTGATGGCGGAGCGCACGCGGTCGCGCGATTCGCGCACGGCGGCGTCGGGCAGGCCGACGGTGCTGAACTCTTCCTTGGAGAGGACGACGCCGGAGAAGTCGACCTCCACGTCGATGATGTGGGCGTCGATGCCATAGACGGCGGCGCTGCGGGCTTTGAAGAGCATAGAGGCGACCGGGACTCAGTGGATTGCGGACGGGATGAGTCTAGCATTTTGGGTCTGTTGCAAGCCGTCGAAGCTACGGGTGCAGTCTGCCGGCGAAATAATTCTTGCAATTTTGCCAGGGTGAACCTCAGGGTTTTGCATCACAATACCAGACAGACAGAGTTGAACAGGAGCGGAAGATGGAAACAGAGATGAAAGCACCAGCCAGCCGTGCGCGAACGAACCTCTTCAACTGGAAGCGGAGCGGTCTGCTTCTGCTCGCTCTCGCCTGCGTGGTGAGTGCGGCGGGGAGGGCGCAGAGTGCTGCTGCGAAGCCTGCCAGTACGGCGGCGCAAGGACAGAGTGCTCCCGCGGAGCCTGCCAGCGCGGCGAGCAATGAAGAGGAGGCGCCGCCGGTGACGCTCTTGCCCACGGCGACTGCCGGGCAGCGGAGCGACACGGCGTGGAAGATCCTGACCGATGCGGCGACCGATACGAAACATACGCAGACGCGGCTGCAGGCGCTGACGGCGCTGGGGTTGCTGCGCAGCCCACGCTCGGCGAAGCTGATCGCCGATGCCATGACCGATCCGGGCCTGGACGTGCGCACGGCGGCGGCGCTGGCCGCGGGGTTGAGCCGCGACCGGACGCTGGAGCCCAATCTGCGCAGCCTGCTGAACGACAAGGAGCCGCAGGTTGCGTTCACGGCGGCGATGACGCTATCGAAGATGGGCGACCACACCGGCGACGACATCCTGGTGGCGGTGGTGGATGGAGAGCGCAGCGCGGGGCCGACGATGATTCACGGGGCCGAGCACAGGATCGACAACGACCTGCACAATCCAGAGATGCTGGCGCGGCTGGGAGCGATGCAGGGCGCGTCGATGCTGCTGGGGCCGTTCGGCGTCGGGATCACGGCGTTCGAGTTCATCCACCAGAGCGGCGGCGACCTGGCGCGCGTCTCGGCCATCGCGCAGATGGCGAAGGACAGAACGGAGCCGGTGCACAGGAAGCTGCTGGCCGCGCTGGCGGACAAGGACCCGGCAGTGCGCGCGGCGGCTGCGGAGGCGCTGGCCGACTACCACGACAGCGCCACGTCGGCGGCGATATACCCGCTCATTGCGGACAAGAAGTACCCGGTGCGGTTGATCTCGGCGGCGGCGTACCTGCGCACGACCGGGGTCCCGGGGCCGTTGCCGGCGAGGGCTGTGCTCGCGGTGCGAGCCGGACAGTAGAGCGGGTTGCGGTTGCGGGCTCGTCGCTGTGTGTGCCCCCCCGGGGTGAATAGCGTAAAGTATTCAAAAAACGCAAGTTAAGCTCGCGCTAAGCGCGTGAGACGTATTTAAGGCGAAGATCTGGATGGTTGCGGCTGCTTCGGACATGCGGATTCTCCCCTTGTGTGCGAAAAAATATCAAAGTCTTCAAAAAAGGCATGTTAAGTCTGGACTAAGTCTGGACCAGGTCTAGACCAGGTCTGGACATGTCATGTAAAGTTTTGATTCCAGATATTATATTTTGTAAAGTCTCTGGAATCATTGGTTTGTGGCGGATTGCGGCGTCTCTGGAGCGGACGCGGTCTCGCCTGGCAACTTTCCCCCTACTTCTATTGTATGAGATTGGGGGAAACTAGTATGCCAACTATTTTTTGCAGCTAAGTGGTTGATGTGGATGGTGTTATATGGATTATCGAGGGTCGAGGGGCTTGACACGGCGATTTTACGGGGAAATTCGCGGAAAAAATCTTGGAGGGGAGGAGTGGGTGCCGGTGCTGAAACCCAGGTCTCAGAAGCGAGACCTGGGGCACCCGATTTCGTGAACTATTTCAGACCTAGGCCACCCGCCGAGACTGCGCATGAATGGGGCAGCTGACACCCGCCAAGGGTTGTGGGGAACCAGCAAATGATTTATTGACAGCCTAGCTGGTACTACTCTAGTTTAATAAAGTGATGTTATATTCATTTGTTTTCGCAGGTGGTTTAAGTGGCGGAGAAGAACCATCTCGGCGGCGTGAAGTTCGCCCTATCGGCGGCGGTGACCCTCTGTTCCATTGCTCTGTCCGTTAAGTTGACTGTTAAGTTTTTGCCTGTCCTGAACCTTCACAACCTTAAGATTGCCCTGCCAGTGACCATCAACATGCCAGTGACCATCAACCTGCTAGTGGGCATCAACCTGCCAGTGGGCATTGATCTGCCCGTGCCCATCCACAAAGAAGATTTCGCTGGACGGCAGAGCATGTCCGCGAACGCATCGCCCAGCTACGGCCAGCCCGCTGGGCAGGCTCCACTCGTTCAACCGCGTTTTTGGGGACAGATGGTCGCTCCTCCGGCAGATCGCAAACGGCCTGACCGCAATATGCCCGCCACTAACTCCATCGTTGCCGCCCATACCGACGCAGTGGCAACGCTTCCTGCCGCATTGCCCAAATCGGTTCTAGCGCCGGACTCCGGCATCGCCGCCCAGCCCTCTACGTTGCGGATACCGTTTCCGACCAAATGGCCCACCTTTTCCTTGAATCCTGTGGCTGACTCCGAGGCATACAGCCAGAAGAGCCTCGGACAAATCCTCCCTTCGGCTACCGCGATTGGCTCTGACCATCCAACCACGGATGTCGATAGCCACATCACTGTGAACTCCATTGACATCCCCGAGATCTGGTACACCTTCGGCATGAAAGACTACACCAATTATGATATGCCCGGTTTGCGCCCCTCCATCCTGCCTACCCTTAAGAAATGCTCCAGGCCCCCCCAGCCCTCCTCTCAGCATTGATTATTGAGCCGGGTGCCCCATTCATCGCGGCTTTACCGCGATGGGTGGGGTAGATGCCCTCTCGCGGCGGGTCCACGTCCAGTGCGATTCGATTTCGATGCGGTCCTGCTCGCCGGTAGACCAGTGGCGGGAGCTGCTCCAGGACCAGTCCTCGGGCTTTTCGGCGAGACCGCGGGACACTGGATTGTGGTGGATGTAGTCGATCTTCTCGACGAATTTATCTTGCGTGAAGACATTGAAGTCGTAGTACCTGGTCTGCCAGAACTGGGGCCGGTTGCCTTTGAGAAGTTTCGATGTCTCTCCCTTGAGAACACTCATGGTGGTAGCGAGCGTGTGGATCTTTGGTTCACCGAGGAGAAGATGAACATGCTCGGGCATGAGTACGTAGCCGAAGAGAAAGAAACCGTGACGGCGGCGGAGCTTTTCGAGCGTTTCCTCAAAGAGGATGCGGGCGCGGTCGCTATTCAGATACGGGAGACGCCGGTAACAACTGAAGGTGATGAAGTGGTAGTGGCCTTCGGTTTGATAACGCTTCAGATGGCTCGGCATGGTTCCATCGTAGTCTCAAGAAGGTCTGACCCCACCCATGCGACCCCACCCATGCGCAAAAAGCGCGCATGAATGGGGCACCCAAGATGGGGAGGTTTGGGCACCTGACCCCACCTAAGATGGGTACACTGGAGTCGGTTCTGGTGTAATGTTTGCAGGCCGATGGATTTTCTCAGGCAGTACAAGAATGCGCTGTTTCTGATTGCGATTCTGCTGGCGCAGGCGATCGCTCTGGCGGTGCAGGTGCGCAGGCCGATGGATGCCGCGCAGCCGGACGGCCCCAGCGTGCGCCTGATCCGCTTGTGGGCGATGACGGCGGTGACGCCGGTGGAGCGCGCGACGCACGCCGTCGGCAGCGGCGCAGGCCACGCGTGGTCGGAGTACATCGACCTGCGCCACGTGCGCCAGCAGAACAAGGAGTTGCAACAGCAACTGGCGCGGATGCGAATTGAAGAGGCGGCGATCTCCGAGGACGCGCTGGAGGGGCGGCGGTTGCAGGCGATGCTGGGCTTCCGGGAGAGCTACGTCGGCTCGACCGTGGCGGCCGAGGTGATCGGGGCGAGCGGAAGCGAGCAGACGCACATGCTGACCATCGACAAGGGATCACGCGACGGGCTGCGGCCGGACATGGCGGTGATCACGCAGAACGGCGTGGTGGGCAAGCTGCGGGATGTGTTCCCGGCGACCTCGGAGGTGCTGGAGATCAACGACCCGAGCTCGGGCGCGGGAGTGCTGCTGGCCAGCACGCGCATCCGGGCGATCCTGCGCGGCACGCTGACCGGGCGGGTGCAGATCGGCAACCTGACGGCGGACTCGCGCATCCAGCCGGGCGAGCAGGTGCTGACCTCGGGCGGCGACCAGGTGTATCCGCGAGGGCTGCCGGTGGGCGTGGTGGAGAGCATCGCTGCGGACCCGGACCACCAGCCGTATACCGCCATCCGGGTGCGGCCGGCGGTGGACCTGGACCGGGTGGAAGAGGTGCTGGTGATTACGGGAACGCAGGCGGAGCCGACGCCGGCGGCGCAGCAGGACCTGGCGGACGCCGCGGCGCAACACGCGGCCGACCTGAGCGCCGAGCGGCTGCCCGGCATTCACGATGACGAGACACCGGGCGCCGCGAATGGGACTGCGGCTGCGACGCCGCCCGCGGCCAACGCGCCGGCGACTGTTCCGCACCCGTTGCCCACCGTGCATTCGGACCGCTTCACGAGCGGATCGACGCCGCCGGCGTCGGAGATGACTCCCGGCGCAGCGAGTTCCGCGCCGAGCAGCCAGGGCGCTCCGAGCAGCCCGCAGGCACAGCCACAGCCTGGGGCAACGAAATGATGGTCACACGCAGCTACATGTCGCGCCGCGAGGTCGAGCAGCAGAGCTTCTCGATTCCCGTAACGGTGCTGGTGCCACTGGGCGCGGTGCTGCTGCAGGTGCTTCTGCCGCGAGTGTTTCATGGGCTGGCGGTCCTCGATCTGCCGTTCATTGTGACGCTGTTCTTCGCCATCAGCCGGCGCAGTCCCATCGCGGGAACGGTGACGGGGGCGGCCATCGGACTGCTGCAGGATGTGCTGACCGGGCAGCCGATCGGCGTGAATGGGATGGCGAAGTCGGTGATCGGGTACGCGGGGGCGAGCCTGGGAAGCCGGATCGACGTGGAGAACACCAAGACGCGCGCGCTGCTGGCCTTCGGCTTTTCACTGCTGCAGAGCGTTCTTCTGTACCTGATCGAGCGGCGCCTGCTGGGCATTCGCGCCTTCCACCTGATGTGGCTGCACGAGCTGCTGAGGGCGGCGGCAAACACCGCGGTGGCGCTGCCGGTGTTCCTGCTGCTGGACCGCGCCAAGCATCAGGAGTAGGGCGAGTCTGCATCTGTGCATTCGCCGCGCTCCTGCTTCCCTCAGGGCCAATGAGACTACGAAAAAGCCGTGGTTGTACTAACGACGTACCTCAGCGGCTAAAGCCGCGTCGCACTATAGGCTATTTATGGCACGGGTAAACCCGTGCCCTTAAGCAAAACGGGTTTTTCGCGCAGCCTGTATAGACAGCTCCTTTCAAAACCGGGACTTGTGCAGAGTTGTCTTAGGCGCAATTCTCCACGGACAAGGTCTGCGATTGCGGAGGCATTTCTGCAGGGATGTAAGACGTACACTGAAGGCGAGCGGTTTTGCATCATGGCGCTTATTTCTAAACCCGAACGGCACACGGACCGCGACGAGAAGGTATCTGCGAACAAGCTGCACGCGACGCAGTACATCGTTGTGCTGGTGCTGGCGGTGCTGGCCGCGGGGATGTGGCGATTGCAGGTCCTGGGCGTGGACAACTACCGGATGCTGGCCGAGGCCAATCGCGTGCGCAAGCAGCCGGTGACGGCGCCGCGCGGCAAAATCTTCGACCGCGAGGGGCGCATTCTGGTGGACAACTACCCCTCGGTCTCCTGCTTTCTGCTGCGCGAACAGGTGAAGGACTTGAACGCCGACATTCCCATGATCGCGCGCGGCCTGGACCTTACGGTGGACCAGATCCAGGCCACGTTGCGCCGCTACGCCAGCTCGCCGAAGTACGAGCAGATTCCGCTGAAGCTGGACATTACGCCGGATGAGCAGGCCTTCATCGAGGCGCATCGCAACGAGCTGCCCGAGCTGGAGACATTCGACGACCAGCGCCGGCTGTACCCGCGCGACGGCTTCGCGGCGCACCTGATCGGCTATGTGGGCGAGCTGTCGGCCGAGGACCTGAACAGCGCGAAGTTCGCCTTCTACGAGCCGGGAGACGTGGTGGGCAAGAGCGGCGTGGAGGAGACCTACGACGAACTGCTGCGCGGAAAGGACGGCTCGCGCGACGTGATCGTGGACAGCCACGGCAAGGAGGTCGGGCAGCTCGGTCAGCAGATTGCCATTCCCGGAAAAGACCTGCGGCTGACCATCGACCTGGACGTGCAGCGCGCGGCCGAGCTGGCCATGGAGGGCCATACCGGCGCGCTGGTGGCGATGGACCCGCACACCGGCGAGATTCTGGCGATGGTCTCGCGGCCAACGTACGACCCCAACCAGTTCTCCGTGCGCCTGACGCGGGACTACTGGTCGCAGATCGTCAACAACCCCGACCACCCGATGATGAACAAGAGCATCCAGGCGCAGCTTGCGCCGGGCTCGACCTTCAAGATCATCATGTCGCTGGCCGGGCTGGAAGAGGGCGTGGCGCAGACGATGCATGTGATGTGCAACGGCGGCGCCACTTTCTACGGTCATTTCTTCGCGTGCGACCAGCACCACGGCATGGTGGACATCGACCATGCGATCCCATGGTCGTGCGACACGTTCTACTACACACTGGCAAACAAGCTGGGCATCGACACGATTGCCAGGTACGCCACCGAGGTCGGTCTAGCGCAGAAGACCGGCGTCGACCTGCCGGACGAGGCCACGGGCACCATGCCTTCGACCGCATGGAAGCTGAAGACGCAGCACGAGAAATGGTACGCCGGGGAGACCATTTCCGTCGGCATCGGGCAGGGCGCCATCCAGGTGACGCCGTTGCAACTGGCGCGTGCTCTGAGCGGCATCGCATCGGGCGGCGTGCTGAAGCGGCCGCACGTGGTCTTCCCCGACGAGCTGCCGCCGGAGATGGCATCGGCCATCGACGCGAGCTTTCCCGGAAGCGGCGACCGCGTTGTGCCGATTACGCCGGAGAACTGGGAGACGATCACCGACGCCATGGCTGCGACGCTGGGCCCTGGGGGAACAGCAGGCGCCGTGCATCTGGAAGGCATCGACTTCGCGGGCAAGACCGGCACCGCGCAAATCGTCAGCCACAGCGCGGGCGCGAAGAGCCTGGGGACAGGAAGCGAACGCGCCAACGCCTGGTTCGTCGGGATGGCGCCGCGGCGCAACCCCGATATCGTGGTTGCTGTGCTGTGTGAGCATGGAGGCTGGGGGGCCGAAGCCGCCGCTCCCCTGGCCGCGCAGGTGATCGACGCATTCGTGACCAAACAGCGTAAGAAAGAGGGAAATCTTCTGCGGGTGGCGGAAGCGCCCAAACCGGCAGCCACTTCTGCACCGAATCCCGACGGCGTGCCGACCGCTTCGGCCACTCCTGCGAACCATCCCGGGACCGCGAAAGCGCTTGCGGTCAACCGGCCTTGACAATGCAGCCCCTAAGATATTGATTTATATACACGATTCCCTTTTATGGCTCGGCAGTTACGCGTTCCTTTTTGGGTACCGCGTTCGTGTCAGAGAAAATAAACAAGTTTTCATAAGGCCAACAGCGAATATAAAGAGAACAAGAAGGGAATCAAAACCGTGAGCGCCGACCCTACAACTCTAAGTGTGATTACGAACAACAGGATTCGATCCATATCAGAAAAACGGACTGAGGCCGATGCCATTGCAGTTTTCGGTCGGATGCCGAGGCTACTTGATTTGTTCTGTTGTGCCGGCGGTGCCGCTACCGGGTACAGTAAGGCGGGATTTGATGTTGTTGGAGTGGATATAAAGCCGCAACCGAACTACCCTTTTCCCTTTATTCAGACTGACGCTCTGAATCTCGACCCGAAGTTTATCTTAACGTTTGATGCCATCCACGCATCGCCGCCGTGCCAGTCTTACTCTGATCTGGCAAAGCGAAACGGCAATGCTGATGCATGGCCGCGCCTCATAGACCCTATCAGGGACGTGCTGGAGCGTTCGGGACTTCCATACATTATTGAGAATGTGGAGGGTGCACCGTTGCGCAATCCTGTAGTGCTTTGCGGCACGATGTTTAAGGGATTGAGGGTTCTTCGCCATCGTTTGTTCGAGGCGAATTTCCCGATATTGACACCGAAGCATGGGTCTCATCCGAAGGTTCACACATTCGACAAAAGGAAGTCGCACTATGGGAAGACAGACGATATGCTCGATTTTGTTCAGGTAACGGGTGGCGGCAACTGCACCATAGCCGCAGCCCGTGATGCTATGGGGATCGACTGGATGACCAAGAATGAACTAAATGAGGCGATTCCTCCAGCTTATACGCGATTCATCGGTAAGCAGCTACTTGCATATTTGTTTGCAACGGAGCAATCTAAAATCGAGTTGCTGCAAAATGCGTAAACCGGGATCAAAAGAGCGAATTCGTCAGTTTCTCCGTGCGAACATTGGACGGGTTATTACATCAATCGAGATACGGGATGCAGCAGGTTCCGATGTCAGCGAATGGGCGCGTCGTGTTCGTGAATTGAGAGAAGATGAAGGCTGGCAGATTCTTACGAATAACGATAACGCAGGTCTGAAGCCAGGTCAGTACCTACTGAAAGAATCGCCACCGAAAAAATCGAATGTTAGTTTTTCCCGGAGCATATCTGCAAAACTCCGAGCGGAAGTTTTGGACCGCAACGGCTTCACCTGCCAGATGTGCGGCTTGACGCCCGGTGAGATTGATCCTGAAACCGCACGCAAGGTTCGACTTCACATTGGACATATAGTAGACAAAAACATCGGCGGTAAAGAGGAGTTGTCCAACCTCCGGGCACTTTGCTCGACATGCAATCAGGGCGCGAAGAACATTACAACCCAGAAGCCGACCACGATTTGGCTCCTGTCCCAAATCCGGCGAGCAGGCCAGGATGAACAGCGGGCCGTCCTAAAATGGCTCCGTGAGAAGTTCAAGGATTAACCATGTATGGATCGCATCGAGAACATGCGAGCAATCCGCAGCAAGGACACACTGCCCGAAATGGCCGTGCGGAGCCTCATACACAGACTTGGTTATCGATTCCGTCTTCACCGACAAGATCTTCCAGGCAAACCGGACTTGGCATTCCCAGCCCGATGCAAGGTGATATTCGTTCATGGATGTTTTTGGCACTGTCACGCATGTAAAGCCGGTCTCATCCCTAAAACTAATCGGGATTTCTGGTTGCCGAAGCTCCGCAAGAATAAGGCGCGTGACCGCAAGAATCTCAAAGCACTGAAGCAGCTCGGGTGGGATGCTTTAGTGATCTGGCAATGTGAGCTGAAGGACAGCAGTGCGGTACGACAGCGTGTGAAGCAGTTCTTGGGCCGTTAGGGAAGTCCAAGGGAATAATGTCTACAGATCACAAACGAAAAATGTGGGAGTTTAGGCTGAGGGACACAAGTACATAATTCCCCTAGAATAGGTCTCTGACCCATGCGCCGCTTCTCCTCATTCCGCGACTTCGACTGGATGCTGCTGAGCCTGGTATCTCTGATGTCGATCATCAGCGTGCTGGAGATCAAGTCGGCGACGCTGCATACCAAGTTCCACGGCTTCGACCACAAGCAGATCGGCTTTCTGCTGGCCGGCATGGGGCTGATGTTTCTGATGACGCAGATCGACTACCACTGGTTGCTGGACATTGCGCCCTGGGCGTACGGGATCGGGCTGCTGTCGCTGGTGGCGGTAAGGCTGGTGGGGACAAAGGTGCTGGGCGCGCGGCGCTGGATCAACCTGGGCGGCGGAGTCCATTTTCAGCCGTCGGAGTGGGTGAAGCTGGTGCTGGTCCTCGCCATGGCGCGGTTCTTCTGGGGGATGGCCGGGCGGGAACTGAGATGGACCGACATCGCCAAGGCGTTCGCGCTGATTGGCGTGCCGATGGGGCTGGTGTTGATCCAGCCGGACCTGGGGACGGCGCTCACCTACTTCCCAATCCTGGTGGC
>Ga0326728_10012716_pt1 | contig 18573 bp, 15 predicted proteins | sample MB3enrmetagenome_FD_207602 | JGI IMG/M metagenome (GOLD analysis project Ga0326728, IMG submission 207602) | Lab enriched peat soil microbial communities from McLean, Ithaca, NY, United States - MB31MN | ecosystem: Environmental > Terrestrial > Soil > Wetlands > Peat | place: USA: New York... | reverse complement strand
CGTCCAGAGCCTTGAGCACCGCTTCCTTGCCCGCCGCCTGCTCCTGCGCCTCCGCCAGCACGTCCCCCGTGTTGCAGTTCACCGCCTTCAGGCCAATCACGTACTGGCTGCCCAGCCCCGCAATCGAGCCGGCCAGCATGGCCTTACTGCCCGTGCGCTCGCAGACCTCGCGGGTGACCTCCGGCGTCAGCCGGTCACCGGCGGGACGCCCCATCAGCTTCAATGTCTCATTTACCCTGCGGTCGGAAACCAGGGCGAGAAAGGGCGATTGCTCAAGCTGCACCGAGAGTCCCTGTTTGAGCGTGTCGTCGAATACCGCATCGCCCGTCTTGTTGTCAAAGTCGGAAAGAACAATGGTGTCTTTGTCGGTCAGGCGGGTCGTGCTCTGCCGCCAGCGGAAGTAGAGCGCTCCCCCGATGGCAGCCACGAGAAGTATCAGGGCAGCGGGAACAAGGACCTTCCAGAGTTTCCTGCCCACCACGGGAACTTGGGGCGCTCTCGCCTCGCTGGATGACAAAGGTCGCCCAGATTCTGTATCCCGCTTCAGGCGCTTCGGGTCGGTACATAGCTCGGCCGCGCTCTGGCAGCGGAGGGCTCGGTCTTTCTCCAGCGCCTTATTGATAATACGTTCCAGTTCAGTCGGACACTCGGAATTCAACCGCACTGGCGAGGTCGGCGCTTGGTTGATGATCGCGTTGAAGATAGCCGCTGAAGTCGCACCCGAGAACGCCCGCTGGCCCGTGGCCATCTCGTAGAGCACGACGCCGAAAGAGAACAGGTCAGTACGTGCGTCAAGTTCCTGCCCCAGCGCCTGCTCGGGCGACATATAGGCGATCGTCCCCATGGCCACGCCGGGGCTGGTGAGATGCTCCGGCTCAACCGATGCAGTGGGCAGCGCTGAGGCTCCCGCCGCTTCCGCCGCCCGCCTGGGCTTCGGTGCCAGCTTGGCCAAGCCAAAGTCCAGGACCTTTGCCTGGCCACGCTGGGTGACGAAGATGTTCGCGGGCTTGATGTCCCGATGGATGATGCCTTTGGCGTGTGCGGCGTCCAGGGCATCGGCAATCTGAATCGCCAAGTCCAGCACTTCGTCCGTCTTGAGCTGTTTCCCGGCAAGGCGCTGCTTCAGGGTCTGTCCCTCCAGACACTCCATGACGATGAAGGGCTGGCCTTCGTGCTGGTCGATATCGTAAATGACGCAAATGTTGGGGTGATTCAGCGCCCGGGCGGTCCGCGCCTCGCGGGTGAACCGCTCCAGGGCCTGATGGTCCTTGGCCAATCCTTCCGGCAGGAACTTGAGGGCCACTGGCCCGCCGAGTTTGGTGTCGTCGGCCTTGTAGACCACCCCCATGCCGCCACTGCCGAGCTTAGCGAATATGCGATAGTGGGAAACGGTCTTGCCAATCATGCGAGGAACCAGCCGTTAGGTGCCATCTTAGGCTGCGCCTGCAGCTAAGTCAACGCAAGGGGGGGTATACGCACTGAGGGGATTTTGCTACACCCGTGGCCGTCGTCGCCTGCATCGCTTGTGGAAAATTCCTGGGAGTGAGGCGGCGCGCGCTGGCGTGGTCGCGGTTTGGGTGTGCGTGCGCGGGGTAGGCGCGATGCACTTGGGGATGGGATCAGGGGCGCGAGCGGTCGACTTGGCTCAACTGTGCGGAAATCTAATGGCTTGCGCCTCCCCAGGTCCCAGACAGGAGGGTTGATCCTCGGCCGTTCCAGTTAATATGTAAAAAGGTACGAAATCTTGGAGTTGCGTTGTCTTATGTTCCAAACAAGAGTTTGATGCCGATGCCAATTTGGGTCGTCATAGGTTTGACCATACTGCATCGAGGTAACTGATACGAAGCTCATGACTCCTAGTGACAAGATGAGGCCGCCAACCTCGTCGGAACTGTCTGTGAGCATTATCGTGCTGAAAGAAATACCCCCAGGTTTAAACTGCTGCCCAACAAACGTGCGCATATAAAGTCCCAGCGGACTGGGTAAGGAATTTGTCCCCAGTAGCGATTCTAGTAATTGCGGCTGTAGCGCGTCGCGCGGTAACGTCCGCCCAGATGCGCTCCGTATCTTTTTGGCAGCAACCAATCCGCAATACACCTTGATCAGCCATCGCTCCATGTCAGTGCCTGATGATATATGGAAGGAGGTTACGCCGCGTCCCGGAGTGGCGTTGGCAAAAATATCTCTCGCGAGGTCCTCTACGGTCGAAAACGTAAGACCGACTGCAGTGTCAAGAACTGAAAGAGACGAATTATGATTGTCACATAACACCTTGGCACAAGAATCATCGATTCCGATTTCAACGAGGTTCTTTCCACCAAAGAAATACCTCGTCCAGGGGATCGATATCGATTTCAACCCGGCCACTCCTCGCGCAATTGTAGCGCAATAGGCGCGGAGATATCCTGGTTTCACTTGAACGGATTCGTAGCTTTTCATCCCGCATACTAAACTGGCATGTGGAAGATTGTTCGGAACCGCGGATTTGGAGCGTGGTGCGCACGGCTCCCCGCCAGCTGTGGCTGGCGGCGGGATTGACCCCTCGTGATCTGGTTGTTAGCCCAGTGATGTGGGGGTGGTGGCTGCCGCAACAGAATTCAGCGGAACCAATTGGATTTCGTAGGGTTAAGGTGGTAGGCCTCGCGGAGGGCCGGCCGCAGCACCTTCTCGGCCTCGGCCAATTCGCCTCTTTCGAGGGAGGTCAGCGCCTGCTCATTTACGGACGTGGGAATTTGGTCTTGAGCGATGACAGCTCGACGCGATGACATCCCGAGCAGGACTAAGTGCAGAAGAATCAGCCGGAAAGCCTTGGCGGCCATGGGCGTGCCGCCTCATTTTACACTCGGTACGGCTGTGGGGAGAGTCAAGACGCCGACTGAATGATCTGTGGGCTTGCGCCAGATCCCCGCGGGGCACGTACACGATCCCCTACTGTCCAGAGGGAGTCAGTCAGTCGAGACCCTACGCGATTGTGCCACCCCACGCCTCACCAGTACAGTTTTAGGGCTGCCTGCACTTCTCTTGGGCCGTTGGCCGTGCTGGTAATGACGCCGAAACTCCCGCCGTTGACCGTCGTATTGGGTCCAGAGAACTGCGGGTGGTTGAAAGCATTGTAGGTTTCAAGACGCACTTGGATTCTGGCGCCTTCTCGCAATTTCGATAGGCCAAACTCCTTGAAGAGCGACAGATTCGCGTTCCTTTGCCCGGGCTGCCGGCAACCTGCGTCCGTGCGCCCTGCGGTACCCAGTGTGAAGGGGGGTGGAACAGTCGCCGCGTCGGGATTGGCAAAATACTGGTTCAGAATATCCGAACTGGCGCATTTCAGAGAAGCACTGAGGTCCGGCTGCTGACCTCCATACGTCGGCAGGCTTTGGCCGCCGGAAAGGTACAGGATCTCGGGTCGTCCGTCGGTGAATCGCCAGATCCCGTTGGTCTGCCAGCCGCCCAGGAACCCGTCCACCACGGCGTTGGCTTTGCCAAGCAGGGGTTTGCCTTTTCCGACGGGCAGTTCGTAGGTATAGCTGAATTGCAGCACCGAAGGAATGTCCCAGGTTGACAAGCCGCGCTCAAGTTTCAAATTGTTCGGATCGGCCAGATGCGTGATTCCCCCCAGCCAGGTGACGGCGCCACCGGTGGACGAAGCGTTATCCAGAGACTTGGACCAGACGTAAGTCGCCAAAAACTCCAGACCGTGCGAGAAGTGTTTCTCGGCTTTAAACTGCAAAGCGTTGTAGATGGAATTGGCCCAGGGTGGATCCTCGCCACCTACGCCGGTGAATTGCGGGAACGGCAATTGGAACTGAGACGCCGGATAGGTTGCAGCCGATAACCCGCTGTTCGGGTCCGTGATGATCCCGTAGAACGGATTGTTGACATAGGTATTCAGCGCGGCAATTTGATCGGAGGTGTAGTGCTCGATCTGCGGGCCCAAGTAGTCCAGCCCTCCGGCCCCGCCAAAGTAGAGGTGAGTGCCCTTCTTGCCGATATAGCTCATATCCAGCAACACGCTGGACGGCAATTCATGCTGGATACCAAAGCTCCAGGATTGTTCGTTGGGGCTCTTGGAGTCGATGCTGGCGACCGGTCCGGCACCATAAAGACCCACGTCGTTGAGCAGGCCCAAAGAACTCCCCGGCGGGAGTTTCACGCCGTTGGGGAACGGGTTGCTCAATCTCCCAAAAGGTGTCGCGCCGTCGCTGGGATTCAGCGCAAACCAGTTCGTGATCTCGTCGTAGCCCTGCCAACCGAGAGCGCCCGTACCCGACGCGCCCGATTTGACGGTCGAATAGAAGATCCCATAACCCCCCCGTATCACCGTTTTGTGGAACACCTGATAGGCAAAGCCAAAGCGTGGCCCGATATCCGCGTAATCCGTATTGAAGTTGTTCCGGTGACTGGGGTTCATGAAGATCTCACCGCCGTGCAGGGTTCCCAGCCCCGGAGCGGTGACGGGCGACACAACGGTCAGGTCGAACCCGTTCATACGGTTGTAACGCTCGCTGCGGGGAGTGTTCACATCGTAGCGGAGTCCCATGTTCAGCGTCAGTTTCGGGCTGACCTTCCAGTTATCCTGGGCGAAGCCACCATATTGGAAGCTCTGCGTACTGACATAATTCGGAATTTCATACTCGCCCCAGGAAGACGGGCCGCCGACCCCGGTCATGAAACTGGCCATGGCGTCGCCGCCACCCGAGGCAGGAAATTCGGACGTACCGCTGAAGTCGAAATCGAAATAGCCTCCCGGAGCTCCTGGCTGCGTGTAACTGGTGCGATGCATCCGGCCGTCGAACCCGAATTTCAAATCGTGCTTGCCCTTCACCCAATTCAGGGTGGCGAGGAGTTCATGTGTCTCGGTCCCTTCCCGCTCATAGCTCCAGGGCAAGGTACCCAGATTGGAACTACTGGGTGCTGTGTAGTTTCCCAGTACGATCGCTGGAATAAACGGAATCCCTGAAGTATCCATGTACTGCGGCATCCCGAGTGTTGCGGTGGGAGACAAGCCTTTGAATTGAGGTTCTGCGGCAATGGTCTGCTCAAAAACGTAGCTTCGCGCCAGCCCATAGGACATCACCAGCAGCAACGAGGGGCTGAAGGTATGCGTATGATTGATGGCCACCAAATTGGCGTCGCCGGGAGCGGGACCGCCCGTGCACGGATCTGCGACGTTTCCGTAACAGGTAGGGCTCGCAGTGCCGGGGGACCAGGCGCGCGAGTAGCGTACCGCCAGAAGATCTTTGTCGCTAAAACGCTGATCGATTTTGACATCGAATTGGTTGTTGCTCGAAGAAGCGGCCGCCGAACCTGCCCAATTCGTGTACTGATTGTAGTTGGAGGTTCCGACGCCAATATTCGGCTCCGGGAAATACTGCATCATCTTGAGCGCAATCGGGTCAATGAGGTTGCCAGCGCGTGCCGGAAGCTGAAGATTGGTGCCGTTCAGGTTGGGGTTGCCGGGGCTCACGTAGGTAATCAGATTATTATTGGGAATGTAGCCTGAGCGCTGCGGGCCGCCCAAATCCGCGTTGTATACGCCGGTGTAAGGATCCCAGATCTGGCCGGAAGCGACAGAGCACAAGCCGTTGGAATCAAAGCTTCCGCCCGCCAGACCGCAGAGCTCGCCGAAATCGCCCGTACGTTCCGTCGCGCTCGGCACGCCCGCCGTGAAGGTGCTGAGGGTTGCCTGGCGAGTGCCCTCATAGTCGAAGAAGAAGAAGGTCTTATCGTGCTTGATCGGTCCGCCGACCGTGGCGCCGAAATTATTGCGCTTCAAAGGCGGCAGGGGCAGTCCGGCCGCGTTGCTGAAGAAGCCGTTGGAATCCATTTTCTGGTTGCGGAGAAAGTCGTAGGCGCTTCCATGGTACTTGTTCGTCCCAGAACGGATCACCATATTGACCACGGTTGCTCCCGTAAAGCCGTATTCCGCGCTGAAGTTTGACTCCTGCACCACGAATTCCTCTACCGCGTCCACCGAAGGCGTGTAAAGCGGGAACAGGATGCCGCTGTTCTGCTCGAAGTTGGTCGTGGTTACGCCATCCATGAGGACGTCGGCCGTGGCGTTGCGGCTGCCGTTCGAAATGAAGTTGTTGGCGGTGCAGAGACCGCAAACGGTGTCCACTTCGGTCACGCCCGGAGTGAGCATCTCCAGGTCGGTCACGGAACGGCTTACCAGCGGCAGGTCGTTGATAAACAGCCGGTCGACCACTTGGCCGGTCACCGCATCTTGGCTCGAAAGCACCGGCGCCGCGGCCGTAACCTCCACCATTTGCGACATCGCGCCTAACTGCATCGAGAAATTTACCATGACGTTCTGATTCACGTCCAGCCTGATGCCCGGCTGCTCCTGCGTCTGAAAGCCCGAGGCTGCAACCGTGATTCTATAGTTGCCCGGAGGGACGCTCCGGAACAAATACCGCCCGGTTGCGTCTGTGTCTGCTGTGAAGGAATAGCCCTTCTGCTCGTCGACCAACCGCATGTGGGCGTTGGGGATGACAGCGCTTGAAGGATCCGTCACTAGACCGGTTACTGTGCCAGTGTAGAGTTGCGCCGTAGCCAACGCTGGCACGAGTAGGACGACCCAGACCGCAATCGTCAGCAAACAAAGTGCGCTCTTTGACGAGCACGGCGTTGTCATGATCACCCTCCTGGTTTGGAGTTCTCGTGAAGAGATGGAAACCGGTCGGAGTAGGGATCCCGGTTGTCTGATCCCCGACGCTCTCCATAGTCAACTCATTTCACGGTAGCGTTACCAAGCAGAAATTACGGCGGACAATGCGCCAAGTCAACAACTTTCGGACGGTTCTCTGTTTTTGGGCAACGAGTCAATTAGTCAAGAGCGACTGTGGCTGAGCATGATCGCCTGTAACCTGGGGAACCTGTGGCGGCGGCTGGCATTGCCGCACAGGATCAGCAACTGGTCCCTAACGTGTTTACAGCAAAGGCTGGTCAAGACAGGTGGACGGCTCATTAAGCGCGCGCGGCGTCCGGGAGCAAGCGTGGCAAGACCCCGTCGCTGAGACCTTCGGTTCCTCCTCAGATTCGCGCTCTCGAATCCAGAGGACCGACGGGTAGCTGTGCTCATCGGTCGCTCACGCAGCCGTCGCCAGCTTGTTCCTCTCGCGCTTGTCCATCCGGGCCAGGACCTGGCCGGTCAGCAGGTCCACGGCGAACACACCCAGCACGGCGACAGCTTCGAAGACCACTCCAGCCAGATGGGTGACTGCGAGTATGGAAGCGAAGGCCGCAGTGACCTGGATGATTCTGTTTCGGAACGGACTGGTCAGCCAGATTACCACGTACATAAGCAGCAAGGCCGGAGCGTAGATGACCATGAGCATCACCAGCCCGGTGTCAATGACGGCCTTACCGAGTCTCCAGAGCGGGGACTTGTGGGGATAGCTTTGCGAGTTCTTCCAAAAGGCCAGGCCCAAGAGGGCTGCCATCAAGGCAGCCCAGAAGAGCCGGTAACGGGTTACGAGTGACATGCGGCCTCTCCTTTGACATCTGTGAGAGTTGCGGCGACCAGCGTCAGCGGGACATTCTGCTAGGCCGCTTGTTCGGTTGTCGTCTCGGGAGTGGCGCCAGCTTCGCGGGCAGCGGTGAGTTCAGTATGAAGCAGGTTCGCCGCGAGGTTCCTGACGTACTTCCTGGCGGGCGTGAAGCCAAGATCCCGGCCCGTGAAGTAGCGGAGACCAAAGTAATAGGCGACCACGGCACAAGCCGCAGAGAGAATGATGATGAGAGTTTTCATGATTCGATTGCCTCCTTGGGATTGAGTTTCTTATCGGGGACAGAGATGGGGGTGATCAGCGACGTTCCAGGTTTGACAGCCGGCACCAGATGGGCACGATGAACGTGACCATGAAGATGTTTACCAGGGTTCCGCCCAGCGCGAACGTAACGCCCAGCGGACTCGAGATGCCATGGACGGAGTAGTTGACCGCTTCGGTCAGAGTGATGGTAACGACCTTGTGAGCATTGATCCAACGCAGTACGGTCTGGCGGGGATTGGCCTTCTTGAAGCCCACGAAATGGACCAGATCATTAAGCTTGCCCAGCGTGGCCCAAACCATTCCCCAGAAGACAGCACCAGCCGAGAAGCTACTGGTCGCTGATGGGGTGAATGTCATGCTTTGCCTCCTTCTCGGCCTGCTTCTGGCCGTGCTGGGCAGGGTCCGATCGGGATTTCTCTTCCTCATCATGGCCCGAGCGAAGTTTCCTCACCACCAGCCACCCTCCCAGGATCGCCAATCCGCCGGGAATCAAAGTGACAGCGGTAATGCGCAGAACCTTCTTCCAGTTCATTTCGGTCTCCTTTTGCTGCGGAGTTTGCGACGCAGCGGGGAATTCGGCAGAGCCAGAGCACGGATAAGTTGACGGAAAGCGTCAAACATCACAAGCCTGCGGATCAGAGCGGTAAGGCCGTCCGCTAGCTTCAGGCAGAGTCGATCCTGGCGGGTGACTACCGGTCCGGTCTCCACATGAACCAGCTTATCAAAGGGAGACCTTTTGTTGTGCGGCAGGTGGAAATAATTGACCTTGCTGGCCAGGAGCCGATTACGCCACGTGGCCAGGAAGCCGATTCCGCTACCGACTTCGACGAGAGCGAACAGTTCCAGTATTCCGGTCATGCCTGACCTCCTTATCCGAACAGGTGCGAGATCCAATGGGCCATGCCGGTGCCAAGTCCAATCAGCGCACCGATTCCGATTGGCCCCAGAAGCGCGGCGACGAGGATTCCGAGCGTCAGCCCAGCCTTGTTCCGAGGCACAGTGGGAGCAGGATTGGCCAGCCGCTCAAGGGCGCACAGCGCGGGCAGCCGGGCCTTGAGAGTGTCGAGAGGATCGCCGGACTCCGTGGAATATTCCTGAACCTTGCTGGCGACCTCACTGAAGAGTGTTTTGAATTCCCTCGAACCTGGCGGCAGGCCATTGGCTTCGTGGCCTTGCGCAGCTTCGGAGGCGGCCACAACGGCCCACCTCAGCTGGCGCCAACGCCAGCCGAGCTTGAGGGATTTGTAGAGATTGGCTCCCGGCCAGCAACGGCCAGGGATGCTCGTACATTCCAAGCTTGTGTGTTTCTCAGCGTTCGGTTCGTCCATAGGCGAATCTCCTTTTCTGGTTGCTTTGCAACCTGCGAAAGCTCCATTCCGGTCCCCCTCACCTCAACACACACGGGCACGGCACTGGACAGTTGAGGTGGCTTATGTTGGGGTAACCGGAGGGTGCGGGCAGCGGAGGGTCGGTAAATGGCGGCGAATCTGGACTGAATAGAACCTGGGAGTGTAAGATGCAAATTCTGGTCAGAGTTGGGTCCGGCCTGGTTGCCCAGCGCACTTGCAACAATCCAGACTCCAATAGCAGAAGAAAGAGGGGCTGCCATGAGTTTCAAATCGGAGTGTTTCGGCATGTTATGCGCCCTGGGCCTGGCGCTGGCCTCAGCCCCAGCTTGCCTAAGTCAGGTCTCCGGCATTGCAAATCTGCCGGTGGTCCGGCCAGTGACCAATTGCGCAGCCCTTGCATCAGCCGAGATCAGCGCATCGGTCGGGTCGCCAACGCACATAACTTCGGCCACCGCTATGGCCGACGGCAAACCCGCCCCTTACTGCGATGTGCAGGGGTATGTCGATCCTCAGGTGAAGTTCGAAGCACGGCTGCCACTCTCCAACTGGACACAGCGCTATGTGCAGACCGGTTGCGGAGGTCTCTGCGGAATGCTTGGTATCCGCTTGGGCAACGACGACGGCTGTGTGCCGGCGCAGAATGGCGAGGTGGCTCTGGCGTCCACCGATATGGGACACTCCGGCGGAATGGATGGCAGGTTTGGCGAGAAGGATTACCAGCTCCGCATTGACTTTGCTTACCGCGGAGTGCATGTTACGGCTCTCGCGGCCAAGGCTCTGATTGAGAAGTATTACGGCCAGCAGGCCAGGTACTCCTACTTTGCCGGCTGCTCGGACGGCGGGCGCGAAGCCTTGATGGAGGCGCAGCGATACCCGCAGGAATTCAACGGCATTACGGCCGGCGCCCCGGCGATGAACTTCACCACCCAGAACACTTTCTACCATGGTTGGAATGCGCGGGTGAATACCGCCGCCGACGGCAAGCCCATTCTCACCGCAGATAAGCTGCCAATTCTACACAAGGCTGCGCTCGCCCAGTGCGACGCGGCGGATGGCCTGCAGGACGGGCTCATCAGCAACCCGGTGACCTGCCATTTTGACCCCGTGGTTACCCAGTGCAAGCCCGAACAGGATGCGGCCTCCTGCCTCACGGCTGCGCAGGTGAAGGCAGCGCGTGAAATCTACGCTGGCGCTCACGACAGCGAAGGCAACAAGTTCGTGCTAAGCGGTCCGCTCCCTGGCTCCGAGCTTGCCTGGGAGGGTGTCTATGTACCCCGGCAGGGCGGGGATCGCACCATGAGCGCAATGATCGCGACGGGGACGCTGAAGTATCTGGCCTATGAAGACAATCCCCCGGCGAGCTACACCCTGGGGGACCTGAAGTTTGACCGGGCTTCCTTTGCCGAGACCACGCGACTGCATTCGCTTTACGACGCAACTAATCCGGATCTCTCTGCTTTCTCTTCAGCCGGCGGCAAGTTGATCCTTTGGCATGGGCTGGCCGACCCGCATATCTCCCCGCTGAACACGATTGCTTACTACACCGCGATGGAGCAGTTGCTTGGCAAGCCCGCCGTGGAGTGGTTTGCGCGGCTGTATTTCTTCCCCGGTGGATACCACTGCGGTGGTGGCGAAGGTCCTTTCAATGTGGACCTGCTAAGCCCGATCATGGCCTGGGTGGAGAACGGCTCGGCGCCCTTCGCGCTCATTGCGTCGCATGTGCCTAGCAATGGAATGCCGAGTGGGCCGCCTCCCGGCGCTATACCCGCCGGAGGCCGTCCACCCATGGGGCCACCGCCCAGCGCGGCTGGAACGCGGCCTCCCATGGGACCGCCTCCGGATATGGATGCCCCGCCCTCCGCATTGGCCAATCCAGACCGCACCCGCCCGGTCTTTCCTTACCCACTGACGCCAAAGTACACCGGCACTGGAAGCCCCGACGATGCCAAGAACTTTGTCCAGGGCAGTGCGGAGCCGGTGCCAGCCAGCGCGCTCAACTGGATGGGCTCGTCCTTTTACAGTGCGCACTTCCAGCAATGGTGCACCGCCAGCGGAAGCTATATGACATGCACACCGAAGCAATAATGTGACTTTCAACAAAAGGTAATCAAACACCTGAAGGTAAGTGGAGGGGCGAAGGGGCCGGGTTTAGACCACAAGCACGAGGTCTTGCGGCGCAGGGCTTACTGTCATTTCAGGAACTTGCTCCTCGGGAATGCCCGCGAAGAAGCAGCAAGTCTCGCAGAGCCTGCCCCGCTTGGGTGGTGGGGCCTTGCCGAGATCACCCGGCTCAAGCTGGCCGGAGGCGCAATCCGTATTGAAATCCAGGATCCCTTCGCCCGGCAGAGAGCGATAGCGAGGGCAATACTTCCGGATTTCCTTGCGGGTTGCGAACACCATGGCGTGGAACTGCTCTTCGATCGAGCGTTTCAACTCGCCCTCTGGCGTGTCGCGGAGTAAGAGCGAAAACGAATCGATCTTTCCCGCAAGCTTTACCAAATGGCTCGATTTGTTCCTCAGAATCTCAGGAAGTTGAACCACTGGTGTGGTTTTTGGCATACGCACATCCTTTCCCGGGTCATGGCCCGGAGCTGAAATTTGAGATTTGACAAGGTTGGTCAACCCTCCGACGTGACCGAACTACTTCATGGAAGCAGCGTGATTGCGCCGTGGATTCGATCAGGCCGGCGTACCGGTAGTGTGCTAAATGTGTGTTGGTTCGAGAAACAAATGGTAGCCGTGGGTGCGGCTACGCCATAGCCGTGTTCATCGTTGGCTCGCTGAAAGCTTTAGGTAAGTCTCTGTGGCTTTGGTGAATACCTGAGTCAGGATTGTGTGTTCGGAAGACCAAGCAACGCCCTTAAGCGTTTCATAGTCCTCAAGCGCTTTTCGCGCTTCCAGCATACGGAGCCTTGCGGATTCTATGTCATGAGGTGAGGCCATTATCGGCCTGCTTTCCTCTTATATTCTACAACAATCTCAAATGCTTTGTGGCACCTCTTGCAGAGAATGGTCTTTTGCATCATGCCATCTCTCGGCCCCACAAGTAAGCGCGCAAGCTCCACGGGCAATCAGCGGTGTGCCTAAAGCAGCGAGGGCACAAAACTCCTGCTCGGGATGGCAATCTTCGCCACGCCGATCCGTTAGCAGGTAATCCTTGCCCCTGCTGCTGTTCCACAGGTCTGACCCCATAACCCAGGGCAATCTTCGCCGCCGAGTTGCGTGCCCCGGGAATCCCACTTGAGCAGGTGTTGTTTTCCATGGGTCTGACCTTGCCACCGCCGGGAATCTTCGCGGTAGGGAGCGGTCATCGAGACATTCCGTGCCGGCGGTATGTGGTGGGTCGTGGCAATCATGGCGGTGAGGACTTTCCTCCTCCCAACGGAGCTGTTCGTTCACGAAGCTCATGAAGTTCCGCATATTTCCTCCTCGCGCCTGGACTCTGAAAAGCCCGAATCCGTGAGCGCGTGTTTTGGTATTGGATTTTGTCAATCGTGGGCGCCTTGTTCAGGCAACGGGCAGAGAACCTTGAGGCTGTACTGGCCACCCGAGACCAGCACTCCCTTGAGCTCACCGGTGACAGCAGCCAAGTGCTCTTGAGAAATCCAGCCAAGTGGCTCGAAAGCGCTTTCCAGGAACACCTCAGCGCCTGCCTCGTCTTCCTCAGTCTCGGGATTACGATAGGTGACCGGCTTGATGGTCACTCCGTTACAAGCCTGAGCGCGGAAAGCCTTGAGTTCGGCCTCGATCCTCTGGCGGTCTTCGTGCTGAAGTCTCTCGTTCTTCAACCTCTGCTCGAAGCCATTCACCGCCACGAGAGCCACGGCCGGTTCTTGCGGCCGACTTGCAATCGTGTCCTCCGTGACCACCAGGCCATGCTCCATCCGATATTGGCCGTCGGGCAGGTCCACAATGCCGATCCAGCTGGCAGGATTCGAAGTACTCCCTGCCATCCGCACCAGCGTGTCTTCCACGACGATATCGAGATTCAGATCGCCATAGTCGGCGCGCACTTGGGCAGAGTCCCAAGTCAAGGGCACGTGGGAACGAGTCACGCCAGCGGCTCTGGCGATATCCAGGAGCCCGTCCAGGGTGTGTGGCCCACCCAGGATGCCATCCGCTACGGGCTTCACGGTGCCATCGGGATTGCGAGGTGGTTCCAGGGTCAATCCCCGGTCGAAGACCAGCTTGACCAGTTCCGCGTAGATATCCAGATACATGCCGCTGGCCTTGATCCGGTTGTGCACGTCCTCCTCCGCATACAGATAAGCGGCAATGCTGGCGTCTTGCTCGGTTGTAACTTTCTTGCCCCGATGGTCCTTGCCAGCTTGGAGGAACTCCGTCTTCTTGGCTTCCATGGTTCGGTTGTAAAACATCCAGAAGTCCCGTGCGGCGGTTGCGGCCTCGGGGCGAGTTGGGAAGCTGCGGATCTCGGGTGGCACTCGCCAGCAGCGCTTCCAGCTCTCCTTGTCGGCGAACCGGCGTGCCTTCTGGAAGAGTTCGATCCACTGCTCCCGGGCCACATCCATGGCCGTGGTCACGGGAATGGGCTCATTACCGTTCTCGATTCGATCACGAGGAATGCGTCCCTGGCCCTGGTAGCCGCCTTTCCACCAGAACTTCAGAGCCACCGGGCAGGTATCGCGGAATTCCGTGATTATGCCACTCGCCCAATCAATCGATCTTCCATTGATCTTGATGGCGTCGATGATTTCCTCCAGGCGGGAGGCCACCATCGGCATCCGGCTCTTGGGCAGCTCTTCCTCCATCCAGAGGATGGCTTCTGCAACCTGGGGGCTCGACTGCATCGCCCGCAGCTCCGCCACGATGCTCTCCCGGTTGAACCAGAGCAGGTTGAACCAGGTGATGGCATTGACCACGTATCCGATGCCGGTCTGACCCCGCTTGGCGTCGTAGAGCATGCAGGTTACGTAAAAGCTGTCGTATGGCCTGACTTCTGGATGCCGCTCGAACAGGGCATCACCGTCGTCGATGACCTGTACTTCGGTAGGCGTGGCTACGGCCCACGGGTAGGCAGGCAGCGCCTTCCAGTGCTTCACGATCTCCGGGTCAAGCAGGGCCAGAACGGAATCGTCGAAGTCAGCCCCGTTGAAGCTCTTGGCCATACCTGGGGTGCCTTCCGGACTGGCAGCGAAGCCGAGATGCACGAACATCACGGCGCCCCGGTCGATCCCGGCAAAGTGCTGCAGCCTGCGGCCCCGCAGCATTCCCGATTCCTTATGCGAGGCATTGGGGTTCCTCAGTGAGATGAACTCGCCCTGGAATCCACCCAGGTACAAGGATTGGACGTCGGGTAAGGTTGAGCGGTCCCAGTGTGGGTAGCCTTGCTTGTCAAAGACAAACGGCTCGGGGAAGAGATACCTTCGTACGGCTGCTCCGGCCAGGTCATTCGACTGGACCGTCATGAGGTCCTGAGGCTCCCGGAAGCGCATCCGGAAGCGATCGGGATTGTTGTTCTCAGGCGATTCCATCTGGGTGCGATAGAAGGCGTCCCGGCAGGTCCGGAACTGCATCGCCGGCAAGCCCGCGGAGTACATCTTCCAGAGCTTCCAGCGATTCTCGTTTATCACCGGATTACCGTCCTCATCGGCCCAGGCTGCGGGGTTATAAAAGCCGATCTCCTCCTTGACGAGATCATCGTCCCGCATCAGATCGAACACGTCGCAGGCATACTGCTGGCAGAGGAACTGGATCAGCTTGTGATCCCGAACCTTGGCCAGGTCGAGATTGGAGGCGGTTTGAACGTCCAGGTTGGCCGGGCCACCATGAAGCTCATTCAGAACACTGAGATAGATTTGACCCTGCCAGGCACAGAGTTCCGGTTTGACGTCCCAAACCACGAGATCATGGTCAATATCCCAGATCAGGCAGTTGGCCTTGATCTGGCCATTGGGCATAGCGTCGGTAATCTGGATCAGGTCACCGACCTGAACCGGATGCCCGGTGAGGATGGCGCCACCTCGCGGAGAGGCCAGCGCTGCTCCGGAGGTCCAAGCCTCCGGCCAGCGATTGCCGGGATTGTAGGTGGCCACTTCAAAGGTGGTCTTGCCGTCGGCAAGCATCACCGTGTGGAGAAGATCCCACTGATTGAGCTCACGAGTTTCAAGCAGCTCGCCGAAGAGGCTTGTCCTGCCCCGGGCGACATCGCGCTTGATGCGCTTGGGGACACTGGGCTTCCCGGCCGGGATGTCGAACCCAAACAGACGGCAGGCGTCCCGGTACGGCATACGTTCGCGCATGCACACGGCGTAGAAGCCGTCGTCCCGGACCCAGGGAATGACTGGATACCAGATCCCATCACCGGGACCTGCTCCTTCCATCCCGTTTGAGAGCAAGGCGTGCGCCAGTTCAAACGACCACGCATCGTTACCGAGGGCGACGCGGATGTATTCCACCCCGGCGTGCTCCAGGCGAGCCGACAGCTCCTCCACCCCGAAGTTCAGCTTCGGATCAGGCTTCTCACCGGGCGCGCGGGGATGCCGGAAGCGCAACCCGCGAGGGACGCTTCTGTCCTCGATTACGTGCCACCGCTGAAACGGCTCAGCGGGAAACTGAAAGTGCAGATGTTGGTAATTCAAGGTGTCCTCCAGTTGTCTGGTATGGGCCCCAGACGGGCTTGGAATATGTGTTCGCGATGGGGATCTCCCCTCGGACGAGAGGAGCAAAGGTGGGCTTCCGGAATGCGGGGGCGAAGGCGGGGGCCCCTTGCTCCCCGGCAGCGAGCCGGGGCTTTCCGGACTTACGGGCGATTAGCTCTGCAGCCACCGCAGAATGTGGGCGGTCTGGGCGTCCTTGGCGCGCTGGACGTCCTCACGAATCTTGTGGATGCTGATCTGAAACTGGGCTTCGAGAGAAAGCGGGGGAGGAGCAGGCAAGCGAGATGCCCGCTCGCTGGAGATCTGGTCGAGTACCCTGGCCAGCTCCCTGCGGTTCTCCTCGCGGGTTTCACGAGCGATCAAAGCACGTTCGGGTTGATAGGTTCTCAAGGCACACCTCCGGTGTGATCAGGGGAATGGAGTGAAGTAGAAGAAGTAATGACTACGGTGAGTTAAGGTCTAACGCGGGTGAGAAAGCGGTCACTTGCAGCGCGGCCAAGATAGGCCCTGTGAGATCTCTCCACTGCGATGTCCGTGGAGACCCTGGTGGGCTCGAAACGGTGACCGGGTAGGGGGCCTACCCTGTCCACCAGGTGCCCATCCACATTGACCATTTCGGTCTCGCGCGAGGCGCACTTACCCCTCCCCTCTGCCAGGGAGAGTTGGGTTTTGGGAGTGAAAGGAGGATTTGGTCAGGTTTTGGATAACGGGTTGGTCTCGCGCGGGGACTCTCTCAGTCTGCTGCTGTGGTTCCCTCCTGGCGCGGTGGAGAATCGTCCCCAGCCGCTCACAAGGATGCCAGGTCCTAGAGAAGCCCTTCATGATCATCATCGGCACTATCGCCGTGGTCGCAGTACAGCCTCCCCCACTTGGACAAGGTGCTTTTGCCGGCGCCTATTTGGCGAGCCATCAGTCCCGGCGAGAAGTCTTCCTCCAGGTACAACTGAAACGCATCGCGCCTGGCCTCCAACGGATGCTAGTGAGGGTGCGAGTGAATCGACCGCGGCGTACGGTCGCCGCTGCAACACCAAACTGACCCGCTACAAAACCTGGCCATCCTCAGGTCTGCCCATGGACTTTGTCCGCCCCCAGGGGGATGCCAAAATGGAAATCCGTCCCAAGAGCTTTCGGATATTGCCCCCCTGAAAACCTTGGCATATGCTGGCGCACAATACGAACTTGGAGTTGCCGGTCGAGGGCCACGCATCCGGCCTGGAAGGGGAACTCATGATGATTCGACGAGGCTTTTTTCTTCTGTTTTATCTGCTGATGGCATTTGCGTTTAACGTGCCATCACAGGCAGCCAGCGAAGCCACTGAGAGGTCCAAGCTCGTGCTCAAAGAGGGCTGGAGGATTCAATCCTCCGCCCAGGTGGATGTGAAGGGCGAAAGCCTCTCAACGCCCCAATTCACCCCGAAGGGTTGGTACCACGCTTCGGTTCCGACCACGGTTCTCAACGCCCTCATCGAGAACAAAGTCTATCCGGACCCCTTTTACGGAATGAACCTTCGATCGATTCCCGGGACGACCTATCCGATCGGGGACAACTTCTCGAACCTTCCTATGCTGCCGGAAAGCCCCTTCCGCGCACCGTGGTGGTATCGGAAGGAATTTCATCTACCCCCTGCCTACCGGGAGAAAGCAGTTTGGCTACATCTAGACGGCATCAACTTCCGCGCCAACATCTGGCTGAACGGGAAGCTGATTGGTGACGCTAAGAATGTCGCCGGCTCTTATCGCTTTTTTGAATTCAATGTGAGCGGCATTGTGAAACCCGACGCGGCGAATGTGCTGGCGGTGGAAGTGTTTCCTCCTCAATCCGACGATCTCGCCATCACTTGGGTAGACGTTAATCCCTCGCCTGCCGACAAGGACATGGGCCTTTGGCAGGATGTCTACCTGACGGCAACTGGGCGGGGGGCGCTGCGTTATCCCCAGGTCATCTCGCACCTTGATCTGCCTTCCCTCGAGAAAGCCCATTTGACGGTCACGGCGCTGCTCCAAAACACAACTCAGGCTGAAGTGAAGGGAGTTCTGAAGGGTGAGATCGAAAAGATTTCATTCCAACAGGAGGTCTCTCTGCAACCCCAAGAGACAAAGCTCGTCACTTTCACGCCCGACAAGTTTCCTCAGCTCAACATTTCGCATCCACGCGTTTGGTGGCCATGGCAACTTGGCAAAGCCGAACTCTATCAGTTGCAAATCGCGTTCGAGTCCCAGGGGAGCGTCTCCGACTCGCAACTAGTAAACTTCGGGATTCGCGAAGTCACTTCCGAACTCACGGATAAGGGTTATCGCGTATTCAAAATCAACGGCAAGTGCCTGCTGGTGCGCGGTGCGGGATGGTGGTCCGACATGTTCCTGCGCTCCCCGCCGGAAAGGCAGGAGGCCGAACTCCGCTATTTCCGCGACATGCACTTGAACGTGCTGCGCATGGACGGAAAATTCGAGAACGACCACTTCCTCGACCTCGCCGACCGCTTGGGCCTGCTTCTTATGCCAGGCTGGTGCTGCTGCGACCACTGGGAAAGGTGGAGTACCTGGAAGGAGGAGGACTACAAGATCTCGGTGGAGTCCCTGCGTGACCGCATACGCTGGTTCCGCAATCACCCCAGCATCCTGTCCTGGCTCAATGGTGACGACAACCCGCCTCCTGAGAAGGTGGCTCAGATGTATGCCAACGTTCTCAAGGAAGAGAACTGGCCGAATCCCTATCAAGCCTCGCCCACGGGCAAACCGGCTGCTGTCACCGGGCGCACAGGCCTGAAGATGACGGGCCCGTACCAATGGGTCCCGCCCGCGTACTGGCTGACGGACACGGAACATGGCGGGGCGTTC
>Ga0326728_10012714_pt1 | contig 18574 bp, 17 predicted proteins | sample MB3enrmetagenome_FD_207602 | JGI IMG/M metagenome (GOLD analysis project Ga0326728, IMG submission 207602) | Lab enriched peat soil microbial communities from McLean, Ithaca, NY, United States - MB31MN | ecosystem: Environmental > Terrestrial > Soil > Wetlands > Peat | place: USA: New York... | reverse complement strand
GACCTCGTAGAGAGACGCGGAGCTCGCAAAGGTCGAGAGGTGACCTCCGATGCCGGGATCGCGCGTGTTCGCCCGCGTGACCATGACGGCCGCGTTCCAACGTATGTATCGACGAATCTTGCGTTCGAGGTCCTCGTCGCCGGGGAACCAGGGCTCCGAGCGGGCCGGGATCGAATTGATGTACGGGCTCGAGACCGTCGACGGGAAGCCGACCTGGTTGGCACGCGCTCGCTCGAGCAGCTTCATCAGGAGGAACTGGGCGCGTGGCCGACCGCCCGCCTCGACCACGGCGTCGAAGGAGTCCAGCCACTCGGCGGTCTCCTCGGGGTCAATATCGGGAAGCTGGTAAGAGAAACCATCGATGATCACCCGACCAGTTTCGCGCCCCCGGCGAGGCTTTCCGGCCGCGTGAGTCGCGGAACCACTTGAGCCTGGTCACCGGCAGGGCCGTCGGGGGAGTGAGCAGGCACTCCGAAGCCCGACCAGAGCGGGCAGAATGACTCCGTGACGCTGTTCGAGGATCCGAACCCTGCCACTGTCGTGTTCACCGACGGCGCGTGTGTCGGCAACCCGGGTCCGGGCGGATGGGCATGGGCGGTCTCAGACGAGGTGTACGAGAGCGGCCATGCGGAGAAGACGACCAACCAGCGCATGGAGGTCACCGCCGTTGCCCAGGCGCTTGGCGCCATCAGCGGCCGCGTGCACGTCGTGAGCGACTCTACCTATGTCGTCAACTGCTTCAGCCAACGGTGGTGGATGGGGTGGCGCGCACGAGGGTGGAAGAACTCCCGCGGCGAGCCGGTCGCCAACCAGGACCTGTGGCTTCCACTCATCGAAGAGGTTGTCGATCACAGGCGCGGGGAGATCAAGCTGACTTGGGTCAAGGGACACTCCGGCGACCCCATGAACGAGCTCGTCGACCGGCTCGCTGTCGAGGCCGCCCGCTTCCAGCGGGGCGTCCGCGCGGGCTGAGGCGTCGTCGGTGCAAGCCACTCGACACCGAAGTTCCAGATAGTGTCAAAGCTGATGCGATATGTAGAAGTGGCTGGCGAGAAGGTGTCGGCCGTTGGCCTGGGCGCCTGGCAGTTCGGGTCGAAGGAATGGGGATACGGCTCCCACTACGCCGAGCACGACGCGATCGACATAGTCCATCGTGCCCTCGATCTCGGCGTGAACCTGATAGATACCGCGGAGATGTACGGTCTCGGCCGCTCGGAGCGGATTGTCGGCCGAGCGATCGCCGACCGGCGAGCGGAGGTGTTCCTGGCCTCAAAGGTCCTCCCGATCCTTCCTTTGCGGGGGGTCGTGGCCCGACGGGCGGCGGGGAGCGCCCGTCGCCTCGGCGTCGCCCAGATGGACCTCTACCAGCTGCACTGGCCGAATCCGTTGGTCTCCCTAACCGAACAGATGGCGGCGATGCGGAACCTGCAGCGCAGCGGCGTCATCCGCCACATAGGAGTGAGCAACTACTCACTCGAACGCTGGAAGGCCGCGGAGGGCGCCCTCGGTGGCCCGGTGTTGTCCAATCAGGTCCGGTTCAATCTTGTCGACCGTCGACCACTCAAGGGCCTGACCGAGTGGGCGGCAGCGAACGACCGCGTGGTGATCGCGTACAGCCCTCTCGCGCAGGGCCTGCTGTCGGCGCGTTACGACGCGGAGCACCGGCCGACCGCGATGCGCGCCAGGTCGGCCGCCTTCCTGCCCGAGAACCTGGAACGTGCCCGACTGTTGCTCGATGCGCTGCGCGAGATCGCCAGCTGCCATGACGCCACGCCGGCCCAGGTGGCCCTGGCCTGGATCATCGGCCATCCGAACGTTGTGGCCATACCAGGCGCCAGCACGGTCGCGCAGCTCCAACGCAACGCCGAGGCGACGGACCTCGATCTCACCGACGATGACGAGCATCGGCTCATGGACGCCGCCGAGGCGTACCGTCCCCTCCACGGAGTGGAGGCTGTTCCTTCGCTCGTCAAGTTGTGGGCTGCGAGATCCGAGCGCGGACGATGACCCCACCGACCAAGGGGATCGAACCGGGGGTGTTGTGGACGAACAGCTGAGCTGGAAGGACGCGACGGCGCAGGCCGACCTGGTAAGGCGCGGGGAGGTGTCGCCGCTCGAGCTCGTCGACGCGGCCATCGAACGGATCGACCGGTGTGACGCCACGCTGAACGCGGTCATCCACCGCCAGTTCTCCACTGCCCGCACCCAGGCGGCCGCGGAACTCCCTGACGGGCCGTTTCGGGGCGTGCCGATCCTTCTCAAGGACCTCGGTGCCCCACAGGCGGGGGAGCCCTACTGCGAAGGGACTCGTTTTGCGAAGGCCGCCGGCTATCGGGCCAAGCGGGACAGCTTCCTCGTACAGCGGTTCAGGCAAGCAGGCTTTGTCGTGCTCGGCCGCACGAATACCCCCGAGCTCGGGACAACGATCACCACTGAGCCGGTCGCGTTCGGGCCCACGCGTAATCCGTGGAACATCGAGCACTCGAGCGGAGGGTCGTCGGGTGGCTCCGCCGCGGCCGTCGCGTCCGGCATGGTTCCCGTGGCCCACGGCAACGACGGCGGTGGCTCGATCCGGATCCCGGCAAGCTGTTGCGCACTCTTCGGCCTCAAGCCGAGCCGGGGCCGGGTGAGCACGGGGCCGGGAGGGGGTGAGTCCTGGAACGGTTTCTCTATCGACCATGTGCTCACCCGCAGCGTTCGGGACTCGGCAGCCGTGCTCGACGAGATCGCCGGCTACCGGCCTGGTGACACGTACGTCGCGCCCGCGCCCGCCCGGCCCTTCGCCCACGAGGTGGGTGCCGATCCTGGCAGGCTCCGTGTCGGTCTCCTCGACCGCCCGGCGCAGCCGGCGTATGGGGCCGATCCGGAGTGTTCGCGGGCGGTACAGCTCGCTGGCGCGATGCTCGAGTCCCTCGGCCACCGGGTGGAGGTCGCCCACCCGAGCTCGCTCGAAGATCCCGAGATGTACCGGCACTTCCTTGTTGTCGTCGCGACCGCCGTGGCCGCGGCGTTGACCGAATGGTCGCAGCTGTTGGGCAGGGAGATCTCCGCTGAGGAATTCGAGCCGACCAACTCGCTGTTCACCGCCTTGGGCCGGTCCATCTCTGCTCCGGACTATCTCGAGTCCGTCCTATGGTTCGAGGGCTTCAGGCGCCGGACCATCGCCTTCTGGTCAGAGCAGGGCTTCGATCTCCTGTGCACCCCGGTCCTTGCACAGCCCCCGGCCCGGATCGGTGAGCTCTCCGACCCGGTAACCGGCGGGGCCAAGGAGATCGAAACCCTCCAGTTCACCGGCCAGTTCAACGCGACCGGCCAGCCGGCCGTGTCGTTGCCGCTTCACTGGACGCCGGAAGGACTTCCGATCGGCGTCCAGCTCGTCGCCGACTACGGGCGGGAGGACGTTCTCATCCGCGTCTCCAGTCAGCTCGAGGAGGCGAGTGGGTGGGCGGACCGCCGCCCGAACCTGCACGCGTGAGCTCGCGGTCGCGTCCGCGGCAAGCCGATTTCGCCTCGGAACGCGAAATGGTGACTAGTCTGCCTACTCTCAATGGCTCATCGTCTCTCCCACCTCGACACGCTCGCGTCTGAGGCGATTCACATCATTCGTGAGGTGGTCGCGGAATTCGAGCGTCCCGCGCTCTTGTTCTCCGGGGGCAAAGACTCTGCTGTCTTGCTCCATCTGGCCGTGAAGGCCTGCTGGCCCCAGCGGGTCCCGTTCCCGATCGTGCACGTCGATACCGGGCACAACTTCCCCGAGGTCCTCGAGTATCGGGATCAGCAGGTGGCCGAGCTGGGTGTTCGGCTCGTCGTCGGCTCGGTGCAGGAGGACATCGATCGTGGCTCGATCGTCGAGCAGCCGGTACCTGGCGCCACCCGCAACCGGCTGCAGACCTTCACCTTGCTCAGGGTGCTGGAGGAGAACCGATATGACGCGGTCTTCGGGGGAGGGCGGCGCGACGAGGAGAAGGCGAGGGCCAAAGAGCGGGTGTTCTCCCTGCGTGACGAGTTTGGCCAATGGGACCCCAGGGCGCAACGGCCGGAGCTGTGGGACCTCTACAACACGCGGCACCAGCCCGGTGAGCATTTCAGGGTCTTTCCGCTCTCGAACTGGACCGAGCTCGACATCTGGCAGTACGTCGACGAGCAGAACCTCGCGCTTCCCGCGATCTACTTCGCACACAAGCGAGCCGTGTTCCGCCGCTCCGGCATGCTGTTGGCGGTCGGACCTTGGACCCAGCCGCGCGACGGCGTCGCGAGCGAGCAAGCCTTTGAGACCACCGTGCGGTACCGGACGGTTGGTGACATGACCTGCACGGCGGCTGTCGAGTCAACGGCGAGCACTCCCTTCGAGATCATCTTGGAGACGGCGGTGACGAGGGTGAGCGAGAGGGGCGCGACGCGCGCGGACGACCGTTTCTCCGACGCTGCCATGGAGGACCGCAAGCGGGAGGGCTACTTCTAGTGGAACTGCTGCGTTTTGCGACCGGCGGTTCTGTCGACGACGGCAAGTCCACCCTGATCGGGCGCCTGCTCTACGACTCGAAACAGATCTTCCAGGACCAGCTCGAAGCCGTCCAGCGCACGAGTGTGGCCCGGGGCGACGAATATGTGAACCTCGCGCTCTTGACTGACGGGCTCCGGGCCGAGCGCGAGCAGGGCATCACCATCGACGTTGCGTACCGCTACTTCTCCACTCCCAAGCGCAGGTTCATCATCGCCGATACCCCAGGCCACACGCAGCACACCCGCAACATGGTCACGGGTTGCTCAACGGCCGATCTCGTCCTGCTGCTCATCGATGCCCGTGCCGGGGCGACCGAGCAGACCCGACGGCACGCGATGATCGCGTCGCTGCTCGGCATCCGCCACCTCGTGCTATGCGTGAACAAGATGGACCTGGTCGGCTACTCGAAGGAGCGCTTCGAGGAGATCCGCGACGACTTCATCGGGTTCTCCGAACGCCTCCAGGTGTACGACCTCACCTGCATCCCGATCTCAGCGTTGGCGGGCGACAACGTCGTGGACCGCTCGTCCGAGATGCCTTGGTACGGCGGGCTCTCGCTCCTGGATCACCTCGAGACCGTCCACATCGCCTCCGACCGCAACCTGATCGACTTGAGGTTCCCAGTGCAGCTCGTCATCCGGCCGATCTCGAACGAGCATCACGACTTTCGTGGCTATGCCGGCAACATCGCGAGCGGTGTGCTCGAGGTGGGTGACGAGGTGGTGGCGCTCCCTTCTGGTTTCTCGAGCCATGTCGTGAGCATCGACGGCCCTGATGGCCCGCTCCAGGAGGCATTCCCGCCGGAGTCGGTCGTCGTCCGGCTCGAAGATGACCTCGACATCTCGCGCGGCGACATGCTCTGTCGACCGAATAATCGGCCGAATGTAGGTCAAGACGTCTCAGCGATGATCTGCTGGATGGCCGAGAGACCACTTCGGGCAGGCTCGACGTTCGCGATCAAGCAAACGACCCGCTGGGCTCGGGCGCTCGTGCGCTCCCTGCAGTACCGGCTCGACGTGAACGCTCTCCATCACGACAGCCGAGCCAGCGAGCTCGAGCTCAACGACATCGGCCGAATTCATCTGCGCACGACCGCGCCGCTGTTCTACGACGAGTACCGGGACAACAGGGAAACCGGCAGCTTCGTGCTGGTGGACGAGCAGACCAACGCAACAGTCGCTGCGGGGATGCTGCGCCGTCCGACAGGCTGACTGCGCAACGCTTCTCGGAGGCGCCCCGGTGTTGGTCGGAACCCAGCGTTGGCACGGCCCACGAGATGTTCGGAAGGCTTTAGGCTGATCTTGATGTTGCGTCCTGAAAACTGGACCAGACCAGCTGGTGCAAGTCCCGCCTAGCCGCGCGGGGGAGAGCGCCCGACCGACCGGCGGCCGATCAAGCGGTTGAATCAGTCATTGAACCTAGGAGGTGGTCCGTCTGCCAGCGAACCAAGCTGAGCCGGCGCAGTACGACATCGTCGTGATCGGTGGCGGGCCCGGTGGGTATGCGACGGCTCTGTACGCGGGGGCGGCGGGACTGTCGGTGGCCGTGGTGGAGAAGGACAAGGTGGGCGGCACCTGCTTGCACCGGGGTTGCGTGCCCGCAAAGGAGTTCCTCGAGACCGCGACGGTGTTCCGCTCTGTCGCGGGAGCCAAGGAGTTCGGCATCGACGCCGGCCGACCAGTCGTCGAGTTCGGCGTCAGCCAGGACCGGAAGAACCTGATAGTCGACCAGCTTTTCAAAGGGCTTTCGGGACTGCTGCGCCAGCGCAAAGTCATGGTTCTCGCCGGCGTGGGCCGCCTGCTCCCGGGCAAGGTCGTCGAGGTCACCGGATCCGATGGAGCGGTCAGCGTGTTGACGGGGACCAACGTCGTGCTCGCTTCGGGTTCAGTTCCCAGGACTCTTCCCGGTTTCGAGGTGGATGGCCGTTATGTTCAGACTTCGGACGAGTTGCTGTCTTTGCGCGAGCTTCCGCGCTCAGCGGCGGTGATCGGTGGGGGAGCCATCGGTTGTGAGTTCGCTTCGATGCTGGCCGATCTCGGTGTGCGAGTCACACTTCTGGAGGCCCTGCCCAAGATCCTTCCTGGTTGCGACCAGGATGTGGCGAACGTGATCGTAAGGTCGTTCACCAAGCGCGGGATCACTGTTCGTACCGGTGTCACGGTCACCGGACATGAGCCCGATGGCGACCACACCGCGGTGGTCTTCGAGGATGGGGAAAAGCTCGAGGTCGAGACGATCTTGATGTCGATCGGCAGGCGCCCGCTCTCCGACGGGCTGGCGGCCGAAGGCACAGGCGTCGAGATCGACGAGCGCGGCTATGTCCGCGTGGATGAGTGGATGCGGACGGGAGAGGCGGGGGTCTTCGCTGTCGGCGACCTTGTAGCGACACCGCAGCTGGCCCATGTCGGTTTCGCCGAGGCGATTCTGACCGTGAAACAGATACTCGGCGAACGAGCCTTCCCAGTCGACTACGGCAAGGTCCCGTGGGCCATCTACTGCCACCCGGAGGTGGCCTTCGTGGGAATGACCGAGCAGGACGCGCTCGACGCAGGCATCGAAACGATCACGAAACGGGACCCATTCGGCGGCAACAGCCGTGCCCGCATCCTGGGCGAGACCGACGGGCTCGTGAAAGTCATCTGCGAGAAGACGCCGGACGGACATGCCGGGCGCCTGCTTGGCGTGCACATGGCCGGCCCGTGGGTGACAGAGCAGCTGGGGCAGGCCTATCTGTCAGTGAACTGGGAAGCCACACCCGAGGAGATCTCGCCGTTCCTGCAACCACATCCGTCGCTCTCCGAGACCTTTGGGGAGACTGTTCTGGCCCTCACGGGAAGGGGTCTCCACGTTGTCTGACATCACGATGCCGCAGCTCGGTGAGACCGTCACAGAGGGGACGATCACCCGCTGGCTGAAGAAGGCAGGCGACGAGGTCGCCCAAGACGAGCCGTTGTTCGAGGTCTCGACCGACAAGGTCGACTCCGAGGTACCGTCGCCCGCGTCGGGCTACCTCGCGGAGATCCTCGTTGCAGAGGGTGAGACGGTGGAGGTCGGCACGAAGCTCGCGGTTGTCACCGACGAGGCTCCTCCGGGCGACTCCCCGGCCAGTGCGGCCGCCCCGGCCAGTGCGGCCGCCCCGGCCAGTGCGGCCGCCCCGGCCAACCTGGCGCCATCCCCGGCGGCGTCCAAGCCTGCGCCGGAGATCGCCGCCCCGGCCAACCTGGCGCCATCCCCGGCGGCGTCCAAGCCTGCGCCGGAGTCGACTCCGCAAGGGGCAACCGGGTCTGTCGGGACGAAGTCGAGAGGCAAGGAGCTGGAGCTGTCCCCCGTGGTCCGGCGGCTGGTTGCCAGGAACGGCATCGATCCGGCCTCGGTACTGGGCACTGGGAGAGGTGGCCGGATCACTCGGGCGGACGTCCTCTCGTTCATCGACCGTCGCACGGCCGGAGGCGGGGAAGCTCTCGAACCAGCGACCTCGCCAGCTCGGGCCGAGCCGACGGCGAGCTCGCCACGGTCGGCCGCGGCCGCGCCTGGCGCGTCAGCGACCGGCTCAGACAACGTCGCTACCCGCTCGCACATGCCCGTCGTCGGAGCGCGCGACGAAGTCGTGCCGTTCACGAACATCCGGCGCCTCACGGCCGAGCACATGGTCCGGTCCAAGGCGACGTCTGCTCATACCCTTGCGGTGATCGAGGCCGATTACGAGGGGATCGAGCGGGTTCGCAGCGCGCGCAAGGACCGCTTTCGCGAGGAAGAGGGGATCGGTCTCACCTACCTTGCCTTCATCGCTCGCGCACTGGTCGAGACGCTGCGGGACTACCCGCAGCTGAACGCGTCCGTAGGAGACGACGCGCTCATCATCCACCGGGACGTCCACCTCGGCATCGCAGTCGACTTGGGCCAGCGCGGGCTCATCGTCCCCGTGGTCCGCAACGCCGAGGGTCAGTCGCTTCGGGGGCTTGCCCGCGCAATGGCTGATCTTGCCGAACGAGCCCGCATGCGCAAGCTGTCGGCCGATGAGGTCGTGGGTGGGACCTTCACGATCACGAATCCGGGCCCGTTTGGCACCTTCTTGACCGCGCCGATAATCAACCAGCCACAGGTGGCGATCCTCTCGACCGACGGGATCAAACGCCGCCCGGTCGTGATCACCGCGCCCGATGGGACTGAAGCCGTCGGGATTCATTCGGTGGGCCTGCTGGCGCTCTCCTTCGACCATCGCGCGGTCGACGGGGCGTACGCGTCGGCATTCCTGCACGAGCTGGCCCAAGTCATCGAGTCGCACAACTGGGAAGCCGAGCTTTGAGCTCTGCTGGCAGGGAGCTTCGCGTTCGCTGGCTCGGGCGTGTCCGGTACCGGGACGCCCACGCCTTGCAGCAAGCCTTGTACAAAGCGGGCGGAGCGGAGTACCTGCTTTTGCTCGAGCACCCGCACGTGTACACGCTGGGGGTGCGCGCGATCCCCGAGCACGTCCTCGTGGATCCGGAGTCGGTTGGCGCGGAGCTCGTGCATGCCGATCGTGGCGGTGACGTCACCTACCACGGGCCCGGTCAGCTCGTCGGCTACCCCATCCTCAACGTCCCGATGGGACTGCGCGCCGTGCCTGCACATGTTCACGCGATCGAGCAGCTCGTCATCGACGTCATCGGTGATCTCGGGCTCGGTGGAGCGGGCCGGCTTCAGGGCTATCCAGGAGTCTGGATGGACCCGGAAGGCCCCGAGCCCAGGAAGATATGTGCCATCGGGGTGAGGGTCAACCGGGGAAGGTCGATGCATGGCTTTGCCTTGAACGTCCAGCCTGAGCTCTCCATGTTCGGCCACATCGTCCCTTGCGGTCTGACTGACATGGGGGTGACCTCGCTTGCTGCTGAGGGTGTGAACGTGACGATGCGCGAGGTTGTCGAGACGGTCGTGCGCCGGGCGCCGGAGCAGCTCGTCCCCGGCGCGTTCATCGAACGTCAGGATGCGTCATGGTGGCCGGGTCCTGCGCGGACCGCGCTGTCGAGCGACGTCGCGGACGGGGGGTCGCGCTCTGCGCGGGCGCTCGATCGTAGGCTGGTCGACGCCGGCGTGGATCTTGCGCACGGGTTGGCGATCTCGAGTCCCAAGCCCGAGTGGGCACGCGCTCAGGCCCGTATCGGCCCGGAGCTGATCCGGCTCCGCTCGACAATGCGTGAGCTCGACCTCGTGACCGTCTGCGAGGAAGCAGGTTGCCCGAACATATTCGAGTGCTGGGCTGAAGGCACGGCGACGTTCATGATCAACGGTGAACGCTGTACAAGAGCTTGCGGCTTCTGCCTGATCGACACGAGGCGCCCGCTTCCGCTCGATCCAGGCGAGCCGGAGCGGGTCGCCGAGGCGGTTGCCCGGATGAGGTTGACACACGCCGTCGTCACGGCCGTGGCGCGCGACGATCTCGCTGATGGCGGTGCGCTGGCCTTCGCCGAGACGATCGCGGCCATTCGTCGACGCAGTCCTGGTACAACCGTGGAGGTCCTCATTCCCGACTGCAAGGGCGATGACGCCGCCCTCGGCATCATCTTCGAGGCCCGTCCCGACGTGTTGAACCACAACCTCGAGACTGTCAACCGGCTCCAGCGTGCGGTTCGGCCTTCGGCGTCTTATGCACGCAGCCTGTCGGTGCTGGCTCGCTCGGTATCGGCCGGCTGCACGACCAAGTCGGGCATCATCCTCGGCATGGGTGAGACCATGACCGAAGTGGTGGCGGCACTTGGGGATCTTCGTGCTGTTGGAGTCGAGATCGTCACGCTCGGCCAGTACCTGCGTCCAACAGCTCAGCACCTGCCGGTGGCCCGCTGGTGGACTCCGGCCGAGTTCGAGGAGCTGGCGGCGACGGCCCGGGCGATGGGTATTGCGCACGTCGAAGCGTCGCCTCTGACGCGCTCGAGTTACCACGCGAAGCGGGCAATCGCATTGTCAGGCGCTGCCGTTACCTTGTCGGGCGCTGCCGTTGCCACGACAAGAAACGGGGAGGTGTCGTGAGCGTCGGTAGTCCGCTCGGTCCTCCGATGGACGCTTCGCTCGCAAGGCCGGCGCGGTTGGCACGCGTGCGCGACCGCATGAGGGAGATGGACGTCGACGTCCTTCTCCTCTCGCTCGGGGCTGATCTTCCATGGCTGACGGGCTACGAAGCGATGCCGCTCGAGCGGTTGACGATGTTGGTGCTCCCGGCCGACGACCATGCGACCCTGGTTGTTCCCGAGCTCGAAGCGTCGCGCGTGGACCACGATCCGCGTCTGTTCGACATGCGCGTTTGGGCAGAGCACGAACAGCCGATCGAAGTCGTAGCGGGACTGGTCGGTAACAGGACGCGGCTCGCCATCTCGGACCGGTGCTGGGCTTCACACCTGCTCGAGCTCGAGCGTTCGATCCCACGAGCGCACTGGCGCAATGCGCGCGAGATTGTCGGCCCGCTACGGGCTGTGAAGGACGCTCACGAGGTCGCCATGTTGCGCGCTGCAGGGGCAGGGGCGGATGCCGTGGCCGCGGCGCTGTTGAACGGCGAGATCGCCCTCATCGGCAGAACCGAGGCCGAGGTCTCCGCTGAGATTTCGAGACGGCTTCGCGAAGCCGGTCATGATCGCGTGAACTTCGCCATTGTCGGAAGCGGCCCCAACTCTGCCAGCCCGCATCACGAGCCTGGCCTGCGCGTGATCGGCCGTGACGAGGTCGTCGTATGCGACTTCGGCGGTTCTTTCCGCCTCGGCGACAGCGTCGGGTACTGCTCGGACATCACCCGCACGGTGGTCACTGGAGAGCCCGAAGCGGAGTTTCTCGAACTGTTCGAGGTCCTACGGCTCGCACAAGCCACCGCGGTCGCGGCCGCGCTGGTCGGCACACCGTGCGAACAGGTCGACAGCGCCGGGCGGAAACCGATCACGACCGCTGGCTTCGGCCGAGGCTTCATCCACCGCATCGGGCACGGGATCGGGATCGAAGAGCACGAGGACCCTTATCTGGTGGTCGGGAACGCGACGCCGCTCGTTGCCGGCCACGCCTTCTCGGTCGAGCCGGGCATCTATCTGAGTGGTCGTTTCGGGGCCCGCATCGAGGACATCGTGATAGCGACCGATGAGGGCCCGCTCGCTTGCAATCAAGTCAACCACTGCCTAACAGTGGTCGAGGCCTGAACGTGTGAAGGTCCCGGTGCCGTGTCAATTGGTGCGCACCGAGTCGGCGGCCGAGTCGCCTCGCCAACAGAGAAAGGGAGGTTGGTGTCATGGATCTCGGTCTTGAGGGACGGGTTGCAGTCGTCGCGGCGTCGTCCAAGGGTCTGGGTCGCGCTGTCGCCGACGCGCTTGCAAGTGACGGCGCCCGCCTTGTGATCTCCGCCCGAGGCGCCGAGGCGCTGGCGAGCACTGAGGAGGTGCTCAGGTCGCGTGGTACCGACGTGGTCGCCGTCCGGGCAGACGTGACCGATCCCGGGACGCCCGAGCACCTCGTCTCGGCGGCGATCGACCATTTCGGTCGTCTCGACATCGTCGTGGCGAACGCGGGGGCCCACCACCCGCAGGTGCGCTCGACCTCGACGACGATGCCATCTTGATGGCGATCGAGGCGAACCTGCTTACGAGCATCCGGTTCGTGCGGGCAGCGTTGCCCCATCTGAGGGCAGCGGGGTGGGGCCGGATCTGCTGCATCGCCTCGTCGACCATCGTGCAGGCGTCCCCGACGCTGGCGCTGTCCAACCTAGCGCGGACAGGGTTGTGGGCATGGGCGAAGACTGCAGCCGCGGACCTACGGGGCACGGGCGTGACGCTGAACCTCGCCTGTCCCGGGTTCCATGCCACCGATCGCATGATCGAGCTCGGCGCCACCGGCAGCGGACGCCCTATGGGCGATCCGGCCGAGTTCGGCAAGGTGGTGGCATTCCTGTGCTCACAGGCGGCAGCCAACGTGAACGGTGCGAGGGTAGTTGTCGACGGTGGGGAGTCCCTCGCTCTCTGAGAGCCGCTCGGCTGTCCTCCGATCCCCGCGGCGGACCGATAGCCTTCGGTAGTGCAAGGCATCGACGTGGGAAGGAAACATCAATGACTGTCCCATCGTCCCTTTATCGACTCACGGGTGAGCCGGCTCCGCCCTCCCCCGTGCTCGTCGTCGCGCTCGAAGGATGGGTCGATGCGGGTCTTGCCGCTGCCACTGCCATGACCAGTCTTCTCGAGGCCGTCGAGACGAGGCCGTATGCGGTCTTCGACTCCGAAGAGCTGCTAGACCAGCGTTCCCGCCGGCCGAAGCTCAACGTCGCCGATGGGATCATCGAAGGGCTCGAGTGGCCGCAGGTGGTCCTCGGCGTCGGAGCCGACCGACTTGGCTCGGGTATCGCCATCCTCGCCGGTCCTGAGCCGGACATGCGTTGGCAAGCGTTTTCGGCCGCTGTCACGGAGCTTGCTGCAGAGCTCGAGGTCCGCCTCATGGTGGGGCTCGGCGGCTTTCCCGCGGCCGCTCCGCACACGCGGCCGGTGAAGCTCGCGGCGACAGCCTCGAACAGCCAGTTGGCCCAGCAGGTCGGGTTCATCTCGGGGACGATCGATGTCCCAGCAGGGATTGAGGCGGTCATCGAGCGCGCATTGTCGAACGAGGGGATCCCTTCTGTCGGATTGTGGGCACGGGTGCCGCACTATGTCGCCGCGATGCCGTTTCCTGCGGCTTCGGTCGCTTTGCTGGACGGGCTCGCGAGCCTGTCCGGCCTCGTGATCGATTCCCACGTGCTCACGGAAGCTGCCAATGCGGCACGCCAAAGGGTCGACGAGCTCATCGCCCAGAGCAGCGAGCACCAGGAGATGATTCGTCAGCTCGAGCAGCAGATTGACGAGATCGAAGGGTCACCTGCGGTGTTCGACGACCGGACGGTTCCTTCGGGAGACGAGATTGCCGCAGAGCTCGAACGTTACCTGCGCGGCCAGTGAGCGGGTGACGCCCTCCACGTTGTGGTGCTAAGTTGCTAAAACTGATGATATAAGTCATCATTAGCTTTTTGTTACGAGGGGGGATTGCGATGAGCGTGATCGAGGAGCTTCTGCGCAACAACGAGGCCTACACCTCGTCGTTCGACAAGGGTGACCTGCCTCTGCCGCCGGGCAAGAGGGTGGCGGTGCTGGCCTGCATGGACGCGCGGTTGAACCCGTACGGGGTGCTCGGCCTGAAAGAGGGTGATGCCCACGTCATACGCAATGCCGGTGGGGTTGTCACCAGTGACGAGATCCGCTCGCTGGCGATCTCCCAGCGGCTGCTCGGTACGGAGGAGATCATCCTCATCCACCACACCGACTGCGGGATGCTCACGTTCACCGACGACCAGTTCAAGAGACAGATCCAAGACGAGGTGGGCATGAAGGCGGAGTGGTCGGTCGAGGCTTTCGGTGATCTTGACGAGGACGTTCGCCAGTCGATCGCTCGCATCAAGGCGAGCCCGTTCATTCCGAGGAAGCACTCGATCCGGGGTTTCGTCTACGACGTGTCGAACGGGAGACTGCGCGAAGTCACCTAGGGCCCAGGTTGTGGGAACCTGGCAAGCACCGGTCCGGCGAGACCGGAGAGGGCTCGGCGGGACTTCCGCTTGGTCTCGATGACGGCAAGCAAGAGGGGACGATGGATATCCGCATCCAGTGTTTGTGCGTCGACGCTCGCGATCCCGCATCAATCGCGAGCTTCTGGGAGTCGGCGCTCGGGTGGCGACGGACTCACGAGAATCCTGACGAGATCGTGCTCGAACCGCCTGCCGGCAGCCCGGAGGACGGGATCGTCCCGGACCTGTTGTTCTTGAAGGTCCCCGAACCGAAAACCTTGAAGAATCGCCTCCATCTCGACCTCCGCCCTGTCGACCAAGCCAAGGAGGTGGAGCGTCTGGAGGCGCTTGGTGCCACACGCGTCTCGGTGGGCCAGACGGCCGAGGCAACCTGGGTTGTTCTCGCGGATCCGGAAGGCAACGAGTTCTGTGTCCTGAGGGCTTTGCGGCCCTGAAGACCGGCTGCCGGCCAACGCGCCGTCACATGCCCGACCCGAGACGCGAGCCGTCCCGTCCGGGTGGCGACGAAGGTCCCCGAGCTCGATTGCAACCGGGGGCTCAGATTCGGGGCGCGAGCTCCTCCCGGGCGGCGAGCATCGTGGCAGCTTCGCGGACGAGCGCTTCGAGCACCGACATGTCGTCGTCCGCCTCGGCGTGCCATTGCACCCCAATGAGGAAGGGCCTTGTCCGGCTCTCGATCGCTTCGACGGTGCCGTCATCGGTCCAAGCGACTGCCGAGAGGTCAGACGCGAGGTGCTCGACCGCCTGGTGATGATGGGTCGGCACGTATCGCTCGTTCCAGCCGATTACCTCGTGCAACAGGCTGTCGGGCGCGATGTGGACAAGATGCGTGGACATCGCGCCCGGCGTCGGGCTGTGTTCCTCATGGCCCACGACGTCGGGGAGGTGCTGGATGAGCGTGCCGCCGTGAGCCACGTTGAGCAGCTGCATCCCCCTGCAGATCGCGAGGACGGGCAGTCCCGTGCGCTCGGCGGCACCGAGAAGGGCGATCTCGCGCGCATCGCGTTGCAATCGCGGTGGTTGTGAGCGGGGATGGGGCTCGGCGCCGTAGCGGGCAGGGTCGACATCGGGGCCACCTGTCAAGAGCAGGCCGTCAAGGCGCCGAACGAGCGCGTCGAGCGTGTCTTCGGGCTGTTCGTGGACCGGCAGGATGACAGGGTTGGCACGCAAGGCGGCGAGCGTGCGCACGTAGTCGGCCGGCACGAGCGAGGCGTCGGTGTGCCATGAGCCCCAGGCTGCTTTCTCGTCGTAAGCGGTCACCCCGATCACAGGGCGTTCTCGACCCCCCATAGCTTTCACAGGGGCGTTACGTAGGCGGCGTTGATGCCCCCGTCGACGAGGAAAGTGCTCGCGGTGATGAAGGAGGCGTCGTCGGAGGCGAGGAAGCACGCCGCGGCCGCTATCTCTTCCGGTTCAGCGAAGCGGCCCATCGGGACGTGCACGAGACGTCGCGCGGCGCGCTCGGCGTCCTTGGCGAACAGTTCCTGTAGCAGCGGTGTGTTCACCGGTCCCGGGCAGAGCGCGTTGATACGGATCGACAGGCGGGCGAATTGCACGCCGAGCTCGCGAGAGAGCGAGAGGACGCCGCCCTTCGAAGCGGTGTAGGAGATCTGGGACGTGGCTGCGCCCATGAGGGCGACGAAGGAAGCTGTGTTTATGATGCTCCCGCCACCGTGCTCGAGCAGGATCGGGATCGCCGCCTTGCAGCACAGGTAGACACTGGTCAGGTTCACGTCCTGCACGCGACGCCATGCGTCGAGCCCGGTCTCGAGGATCGAGTCGTCGTCGGGCGGCGAGATCCCGGCGTTGTTGAAGCAAATGTCAAGCGTGCCGAAACGGTCGAGGGCGGCCTCGTACATCGACGAGACGCTGGCGGGGTCGGTCACGTCGGCGTGGACGTAAAGGCCACCGACTTCGTTGGCGACGGCCGTGCCCGGACCGTCTGCCAGGTCCGCCACCACGACGTTTGCTCCCTCGCGGGCGAACTTGACGGCACTTGCGCGGCCGATGCCGCTCGCCGCGCCCGTGATGACGGCTACTTTGCCCTCGAGCCTTCCTGACATGGTCCTTCCCCGATCGTTTGGTGGTTGGCGGGCCCGGAGCTGCGACGATCAGCTTCCGGTGGCGATGAACACGTTCTTCAGCTCGGTGAACGCCTCGAGGGCATCGGGCCCGAGCTCGCGCCCGATGCCGGAGCGCTTGAAGCCGCCGAACGGCGTCCAGTAGCGGACAGAGGAATTCGAGTTCACCGAGATCGTGCCCGTCTCCACGGCGCGGGCGACCCTGAAGGCGCGCCCGATGTCACGGGTCCAGATCGAGCCCGAGAGCCCATACGGCGTGTCGTTGGCGATGCGGATCGCGTCTGCTTCGTCTTCGAACCGCAGCACCGCTGCGACCGGGCCGAAGATCTCCTCGCGGACGGCTCGCGCCTCGGGTGAGACCGGTGCCAGCACGGTGGGCGGGTACCAGTAGCCGGCACCGTCCGGGGCACTTCCCCGGAACGCCACTGGAGCGTCGTCCGCCACGAAGGAGGCAACAGCCTCCTGCTGCTCGGCGCTGATGAGCGGCCCCATCTCGCTTTGCTCATCGGAGGGGTCGATGACCCGCACCTTCTTGACCGCTGTCTCGAAGTGCTCCATGAAGCCCTCGTAGGCGCTCGCCTGTACGAGGATGCGTGAACGCGCGCAGCAGTCCTGGCCTGCGTTGTCGAAGACCGCGTAGGGAGCGGCGGCTGCCGCAGCCCCGAGATCAGCATCGGCGAAGACGATGTTGGCGCTCTTACCGCCGAGCTCGAGGGTTACCCGCTTCACCTGCTCGGAACAGCCCGCCATTATCTTCTGGCCGACCTCGGTCGAGCCCGTGAAGCAGATCTTGCCGACAGCTTGATGGGTGACAAAACGCCAACCGACGACGGAGCCCCTGCCCGGCAGGACCTGGAAGACGCGCTCGGGGATGCCCGCTTCGAGGGCAAGCTCTCCGATGCGGATCGCCGTCAAGGGCGTGAGGTCGGCCGGCTTGAGAACGACAGTGTTGCCGGCGGCAAGTGCCGGGGCGAATCCCCAAGAGGCGATCGGCATCGGAAAGTTCCAGGGCACGATGACACCGACGACGCCGATCGGCTCTCGGAAGGTGACATCCACGCCCCCGGGTACGGGGATCTGGCTCCCGAACAACCGTTCCGGCGCGCCCGCGTAGTACGCCAGTACATCGCGGACGTTGCCCGCTTCCCAGCGCGCGTTCGAGATCGTGTGACCCGAGTTCGCCACCTCGAGCCGTGCCAGCTCCTCGTTGGCCGCGCCGACCGCTTCCGAGAAGCGCCTGAGAAGCCGGGCACGGTCGACCGGGGCGATGGCACTCCAAGCCGGGAACGCTGCTGCGGCGCGCGCGATCGCCTCGTCGGCGGCTTCCGCGTCGATCTGGCTGATCGTCGCGATCGTCTCCTCGGTGGCGGGGTTGACGACCGCACGGGCCGTACTCACAGTCGTTCGAATCCCCGGTAGCGCTCCCAGTCGGTGACGGCGGCATCGAAGGCCTCGAGCTCGACGCGCGCCATGTTCGTGTAGTGGTCGACAACCTCGTCACCAAAGGCGTCACGGGCGACCTGGCTGGTGGCGAACAGCCGGGTCGCATCTCTCAGAGTGGTGGGCAGCCGTGGCTTGTCCGACGCGTAGGCATCGCCGACGAACTCCGGCTCGAGCTCGAGGTTGTGTTCGATCCCGAACAGCCCGCCTGCGATCACCGCCGCCAGCGCCAGGTAGGGGTTCACGTCACCACCGGGCACCCGGCACTCCACGCGCAGCGAAGCCGGCTGATGGCCGACGACGCGGAGCGCGCAGGATCGGTTGTCATGGCCCCAAGCTAGTGCCGTCGGTGCGAACGATCCTGTGACAAAGCGCTTGTAGCTGTTGATGTTCGGTGCGACGAACAGTGTCAGCTCCGGCAACGTCGCGAGCAAGCCGGCCATGAACTGCGCGAACACCTTCGAAAAGCCGTGGCCACCCGGGCCGGCGAACACCGGCTCATCCGATTCGTCCCGCAGCGATATATGGATGTGGCAGGAGTTGCCCTCCCTGGCGTCGTACTTCGCCATGAAAGTGATGCTGCAGCCCTCCTGTGCTGCGATCTCCTTGGCTCCGGTCTTGAACAGCACGTGCTCGTCCGCCTTGGCGACGAGATCGCTGTAGCGGAAGGCGATCTCGTGCTGGCCCAGGTTGCACTCCCCTTTTACGGACTCGACCCGCATGCCGGCCAGGGCCATCTCATTTCGGATCCGTCGCAGAAGGGGCTCGACGCGGCCCGTGCCGAGTAGCGAGTAGTCGACGTTGTACAGGTTCGCTGGGGTCAGGTTCTTGTAGCCGGACTGCCAGGCTTGCTCGTAGGTGTCCTTGAAGACGATGAACTCGAGCTCCGTGGCAGCCAACGCGTTCCAACCGCGCTCTTCGAGGCGTTCGCTCTGGCGCTGGAGGATATGTCGCGGTGAGGCCACGACGGGACTCCCGTCTGGCCATCTCATGTCAGCGACA
>Ga0326728_10012713_pt1 | contig 18577 bp, 13 predicted proteins | sample MB3enrmetagenome_FD_207602 | JGI IMG/M metagenome (GOLD analysis project Ga0326728, IMG submission 207602) | Lab enriched peat soil microbial communities from McLean, Ithaca, NY, United States - MB31MN | ecosystem: Environmental > Terrestrial > Soil > Wetlands > Peat | place: USA: New York... | reverse complement strand
CGTTCCCGTCCTGCAATTGGGCCTGCAAAGCGATAGCCTGGCCGAGCAGGAGCTGTTCGACCTCGGCCAGAACTTCATCCGCACCCAGTTGGCTACCATTCAGGGGGCCGCGGTCCCGCTTCCGTTCGGCGGGAAATTCCGCACGGTGATGGTCGATCTCAATCCCGACGCCTTGTTCGCCAAGCAGCTCTCGCCGGCCGATATTTCCAGCGCCCTGGGCAATCAGAACCTGATTTTGCCGGCCGGCACCGCTAAGATCGGCGACAAGGATTACCAGATCAAGCTCAACAGCAGCCCGCGCCTGCTGGACGAGATGAATCGCATGCCGATCAAGGTGGTGAACGGCGCCACGGTCTACCTCGGGGATGTCGCGCAGGTCCGCGACGGTTATACGGTGCAGACCAGCATTGTCCGGACCAACGGCCGCCGCGGCGCTCTGCTGACCGTGTTGAGAAACGGGAAGGCCTCCACGCTGGCGGTGGTGGATAACGTCAAGAAAACTCTTCCGAGGATACTGGCCGGGCTGACTCCAGAGCTGCACGTCCGGCAGTTGTTCGACCAGTCGGTGTTCGTGCGCGCGGCCATCAGCGGCGTGGTCCGCGAAGCCGTGAGCGCGGCGTTTCTCACGGGCCTGATGATCCTGATGTTTCTGGGGAGCTGGCGCAGCACGGTGATCGTCTGCATTTCCATCCCGCTATCCATTCTGGCGTCGCTGATGGTGCTGAGCCTGTTCGGCGAGACGGTCAACGTGATGACGCTGGGCGGCATGGCGCTGGCGGTCGGCATCCTGGTGGACGACGCCACGGTGGCCATCGAGAACATTCACCGCAACATGGCCATGCGGAAACCGCTCATCCGGGCGGTGCTCGACGGCTCGCAGCAGATCGCCGTTCCGGCTTTCGTCTCCACCCTCGCCATCTGCATCGTGTTCGTCCCGGTGCTGCTGCTGACGGGCGCGGCCAGGTACCTGTTCACGCCGCTGGCCATGGCGGTGGTGTTCGCCATGATGGCATCGTACTTTCTCTCCCGTACCCTGGTTCCCGCCATGGCGCACTACATGCTCCGGTCGGAAGTGAACGCGGACGGCGGCAGGGGGCTGTTCTCGAAGTTCCACTCCCTGTTCAACCGCCGGTTTGAGCGGATGCGGGAGTCCTACGTCTCCCTCTTGCACTGGTGTCTGGACCATCGCGCGCCGGTGCTGGCGGGGTTCGCGATATTCGTGGCGGCGTCTCTGGGTCTGTCGGTGTTTGTCGGGGAGGACTTTTTTCCGACCGTCGATTCCGGCCAGATGCGCTTGCATGCCAGGGCGCCCTCCGGCACGCGTATCGAAAAGACCGAGACCATCTTCGCCGATATCGAAAACGAGATCCGCCAGGTCATCCCGCCGCGCGAGATCGACGACATCATCGACAACATCGGCATCCCTTATGGCGGTTTCAACCTGGCATTCGGAGACGCCCCGACCTTGGGGGTGAGCGACGGCGATATCCTCATCGCGCTGAAACCCGAGGAGCACGGTCCCGTGGCCGAGTACACCGGCCGGCTCCGCCGGCGGCTGCACGAGAAGTTTCCGGACATGGTGTTCTTCTTTGAGGCGGCCAACATCACCAACCAGATTTTGAACTTCGGCCTGCCCGCTCCCATCGATGTCCAGGTGGTCGGCCGCAACGCCGCCGCCAACTACCAGATCGCGCAACGGCTCCAGACCCAGATGGCCGGCATTCCGGGGGCAGCCGACGTTCACATTCACCAGGTGGTGGACTATCCGGAGATCCGGGTCGAGGTGGACCGCAGCAAGGCCGGATTGGTGGGCCTCACGCAGAGGGACGTGAGCGGCAGCCTGCTGGTATCGCTCAGCTCCAGCAGCCAGGTTGCTCCCACTCAATGGCTCGACTGGAATACCGGGGTCACCTACAACGTGGCCGTGCAGACGCCGCAATACCGCATCGATTCGCTGGCCGCGCTGATGCGGACACCGCTGACCAGCCCCATCGGCGGCATCCTTTCCACTACCCCGGCATCGCAGGCGGGAACCGCCAACGCGGGGGTCTCCGCGGTGGGCGCCGGGCCGAGCCAGGCCACCGCCGCCTATGGCAACCCTGGAACCATGACCGGCGGCGTGCAACTGCTCGAGAACCTGGTGGAGGTGTCGCGCGGGGTCGCGCCCGAGATCGTCAACCATTACAACGTGCAACCGGTCTACGACGTGTACGCCAACGTGGACCGCCGCGACCTCGGCGCGGTCGGCTCGGCGGTCGAGAAAATCCTCCAGCAGGCTTCGCAAAACCTGCCGCGGGGCACTACCCTGGACCTGCGCGGCCAGGTCGCCACCATGGAGTCCTCGTTCTACCGGCTGGGCCTGGGGCTGATCTTTGCCGTGTCGCTGGTCTATCTCCTGATGGTCGTCAATTTCCAGTCGTGGCTGGACCCGTTCATCATTTTGATGGCGCTGCCGGGAGCGCTGGCGGGCATCGTCTGGATACTCTTCATTACCCAGACCACCTTCAGCGTGCCGTCGATGATGGGCTCTATCATGTGCATCGGCGTAGCCACGGCCAACAGTATTCTGCTGGTGGTGTTCGCCAACGACCAGCGGGAGGAAGGCCTGGACGCGCGCGCGGCCGCGCTTTCGGCCGGCTACACGCGCATTCGTCCCGTGCTGATGACGGCGCTGGCCATGATTATCGGCATGTTGCCGATGGCCCTGGGGATGGGCGAGGGCGGGGAACAGAACGCGCCGCTCGGCCGCGCCGTGATCGGAGGCCTGATCCTGGCGACCATGACCACGCTGTTTGTAGTCCCCTTGGTGTACAGTTTCTTACGGAAGAAGCCGCCCGTCGATTACGCGCGCAGAATGGTCGAGGAAGAACACGAATACCTGCGGGACGAGATGCCGCCTGAGGACTTGCCATGAACGAGACCCATCCCACCGAAGACGTGAAGCGCCAGCCGGCGGAACATAGGAGGCCGTCGGGCCGCACTCTGCTGGCGATCGGCCTGCTGCTGGTGGCGCTGGTGGTTGCCGGGTTCTTCGCCGGTTACCTGCCGCGGCGCCGCCGCGAATCGGTGCTGGCGGCCGAATCGAAAGTCGCGGTGGACAGCCTGCCGGTGGTCAACGTGCAGAAAGTCAAGCGCGCGGATGCCAAGACCAGCCTGGTCCTGCCGGGCAACATCCAGGCGGTCACGGAAGCCCCGGTGCTGGCGCGCGCCAGCGGGTACATCAAGCGGCGCTACGCCGATATCGGCGACCGCGTGGCGGAGGGGCAAGTTCTGGCCGAGATTGAAGCTCCCGAGCTGAACCAGCAGATCCGCCAGGCCAAGGCCACGGTGGACCAGGCCAACAGCACGGTCGAGCAGGCCGAAGCGGCCCTCCAGCAGGGGCGCAGCAACGAGAACCTGGCGCGCGTGACCGCCCAGCGTTGGGAGAATCTGTCGAAGAAGGGCGTGGTTTCGCGCCAGGAGAACGACACTTACCAGGCGCAATGGGTTGCCCAACAGGCCAACGTGCAAGCGCTCGAAAAGGCCGTGGCGGCGGCGCGAAACAATGCTTCGGCGGCGGAGGCCAACGTGGCGCGGCTCAATGAACTCCTGGGATACCAGACCGTGCGCGCGCCGTTTGCGGGCGTCATCACGCTGCGCAACGTGGATGCCGGAGTGCTCGTCAACGAGGGCAACACGCTGCTCTACCGCATCGCCCAAACCGATCGCCTGCGCACCTATCTGAATGTTCCCCAGTCCGATGCGGGGTCCGTGCGGGTAGGGCAGCAGGCCACGCTCGTCATCCCCGATCTGCCGGGCCGCGGATTCCCCGGCGTGGTGACCCGTACCGCCAATGCGCTCGACCCCGCCACCCGCACCCTGTTGGTGGAAGTGCAGGTCCCCAACCCAGGCGCCTTGCTGATGCCCGGGATGTACGCGCAGGTGGACCTCTCGGTTCCCAGGAAAGATCCTCCGCTGCTGATTCCCGGCGACACCCTGGTGGTGCGCAGCGATGGTCCGCAGGTGGCGGTGGTCGAGCCCGATGGGCGCGTGCATTTCGCGCGCATCCAGTTGGGCCGCGATTTCGGCGACCGCCTCGAAGTGCTCTCGGGTCTCGAAGACGGGCAGCAGGTGGTGGTCAACCCCAGCGACGCCATCCGGGAAGGCGCCAAAGTGAAGCCGGTGGCGGCAAAGGAAACGGCGGCGCCGGCAAATCGTTCGTAAGAAGTCTCCGACCATGTGCAAATCAAGTATCGGCATCTTGCTTGCGTCTCTTCTGTTCGCGGGCCCAGGCCTGGCCGCGCCGCAGGAGAGCTTCCAGAACTCGCCGCGGGTCCACGAGCTCGTTCGCGCCGGCAACCTGTACCTGTCGCTTCAGGATGCGCTGGCGCTGGCCATCGAGAACAATCTCGATATCGAGCTGGAGCGCTCCGCTTTGCCGGCCGCGGATGCGGAGATGCTGCGCGCCAAAGGCGGCGGCACGCTACGCGGGTTGAATTTCACCCTGGCGGAAGCGCCGGCGGGCGTGGGCGGGACGCTCAGCCCCGTGGTGACCAGCGCCGCCATCGCCGGGCGGGCGACGTCGGGAAGCTCGGTGGCGACTAACGCGCTCGAATTGGGAGTGCTGGCCACGCCGCAGACCAACCTCTCGGTGCAGGGCGGCATTCCGCAATCCAGCGGAACCGTCGTGCCGGGTTACGATCCGGTGGCCACCGGACAGTTGAACTGGACCCACCAGACCACGCCGGAGGTGAGCATCCAGACCACCGACACCCCCACGCTAGTGAGCAACACGACACTCGCCAACGCGGGAATCCAGCAGGGCTTCTCCACGGGCGCGCAGGCGGCGCTGAGCTTCGGCAACAACTACCAATCGGTGAACGCGCTGAGTTACGGGTACACTCCGTTCACCACCTCCAGCCTCGGCCTGACCGTCACCCAGCCGCTGCTGCGCGGTTTCGGAATGGCCCTCAACCGGAGGTTCATCCGGATCGCCGGAAATGAACGCAAGATCACCGGCCTGTTGTTCCAGCAGCAACTGGTCGCATCGGTCTACGGGGTGATTCGTCTCTATACCGATTTCGTGGCGCTTTACGAAGACCAGAAAGTGAAACAGGAGACCTTGGCGCTGGCCGAGAAGCTGTATTCCGACACCAAAGCGCAGGTGGACGAAGGCACGCTGGCCCCCGTCGAAATGACCCGCGCCAACGCGCAGGTCTTCTCCACGCGCCAGGATCTGATCAATGCCCGCGGGCTGCTCCAGGAGGAAGAGGCCATCCTTAAGAACGTGCTGACCCGGAGCGGGAATGAAGACCCCGAGGTGCGGGCCGCGCACATCATCCCCACCGATACGCTGGCCATACCGGAGAAGGACGAGATCCGCCCCATTCAGGACCTGATTTCCGAGGCGCTCGCCAATCGCCCCGACCTGGGGCAGGCGCGCCTGCAAATCGAGAATTCGCAGATCGGCCTGGAGGGCGCCCGGAGCGCCACCCGGCCGGAAGTGGACTTGGTGGGCGTGATGCAGAATAGCGGCCTGGCGGGGACCGTGAACCCTTTTGCGCTGCCCAACCCCGGGTTCGCCGGCGGATACGGCACGGTGCTCGAACAGGTGCTGGCGCGCAAGTACCCCACTTACGGCATCGGCCTGCAGATGACGCTGCCGGTGCATAACCGGATTGCGGAGGCCGACCTGGCGCGCGATGAGCTGCAACTCAAGCAGTCGCAGATCCGCGTGCGGCAATTCGAGAACCAGGCGCGGCTCGAGGTGGAGGACGCGCTCATCGCCATGGGCCGCGCGCGGTCGTCCTACGAGGCGGCGGTGCAGGCGCGCAAGTTGCAGGAGGAGTCGCTCCAGGCCGAACAGGCCAAATTCGAGGTGGGGGCCTCCACCAGCTTTTTCGTGATCCAGTATGAGAGCCTGCTGGCCCAGGCGCGGTCCACCGAAGTCGCCGCCATGAGTTCGTATGTGAAGGCGCGAGCCGCTCTGGAGCGCGCCACTGGAACCATTCTGGATGAGAACAAGATCTCGCTGGACGCGGCCGTCAAAGGCAGCATGTAACTGGGTGGGGCACGCTTTAGCTTGCCCGCTCCATGGTTTACAATCACTACACGATGGTAAAGTTCACCGTTTGCCTGTTGCTGGCGGTGTCGGCTTTCGGCCAGAAGAAGCCGATTACCCTCGAGTCGATGAATGCGGAAGGCCGCGGCGGCCGTGGCGGCGCGGGTGCGGCCACTTGGGCGCCGGACGGCAAGACCTTCGTCTTCCGGCAACGCGGCAGGCTCATGATCTACGACCCCGCCACCAGGAGTTCCAAGGACCTGGCGGCCGCCGATGCCATGGACGCCGCCGCCGCGATCCCCTCGCCCGCCGACGGGCCGTTCGATTGGACCAACCGGCGGGTGCGCGCCGGCGGCCTTCAATTCTCATCCGACGGCAAGGAACTGCTCTATGTTGGCGGCGGCGACCTGTTCCTGGTTCACGTCGATACGGGCAAATGGGGCCAGCTCACCAAGACGCCGGTTGCGGAGGTGGATTCAAAACTCTCGCCGGATGGCAAGATGGTGGTCTTCCGCCGCGGATGGGACCTCTACTCCATCGATGCCGCCACCGGTAAAGAGACGCCGTTGACCACCCACGGCGCCGAGACCCTCCGCAACGGCGGCCTGGACTGGGTCTATCCGGAGGAGCTCGAGCTGGGCACGGCCTTCTGGTGGTCGCCCGATTCCAAATCCATTGCCTATCTTCAGTTCGACACCAGCCGCGAGCCGATCTTCCCGCACGAGGACTTGCTCCGCACGCGGGCGCTGTACGAGCCGGAACGATACCCGCAGGCCGGCGAAAACAACGCCGACGTCCACCTGGGCGTGGTGCCGGCCTCGGGCGGCCCCACGCGGTGGCTCGAAGTGGGCGACACCCGCAATTCCTATCTCATCGCGCGCGCCGGCTGGATGCCGGATTCCAAAAGCGTCTACGCGATTCGCACCAACCGCGTGCAGAATCGACTCGAGATGCTTTCCATCAGCGCCGAAACGGGCGCCTCTTCCACGGTCTTCCGCGAGTCCGATCCTTACTGGATCAATCTCCGCGGCGACGTGGAATTTCTCAAGGACGGAAAGCGGTTTCTGTGGACCAGCGAGCGCGACGGCTTTCGCCATATCTACCTGTACTCCATCGACGGGCAAAACGTGCGCCAGTTGACCAGGGGTCCATGGGAAGTTTCCGGCGTTGCGGCAGTGGATGAAGCCGAGACCGGCGGGCGCGTCTTCTATAGCTCCGACGAGCCCACCCCGCTGGAGCACCACTTCTACAGCATCGGGCTCGACGGCCAGGGAAAGCGCCAGCTCTCGGCTGCGGGCTTCACCCACGCCATCTCGATCGGTCCGGGCGGCGCGTACTATCTGGATACGTTTTCCAACCTGGGCAGCCCGCCGCAAACCACGCTGCACTCCGGCGATGGCACGGAACTAGGCGTCTATCGCGAGGCCGACCGCACCCAACTGGAACAGTTCGAGATTCTTCCTACGGAGATTGTGCAGTTCAACCTGCCCGATGGCACGCCGCTCTACGGGCGCCTCATCAAGCCAGCCGGCTTTGAGGCGGGCAGGAAGTATCCGGCCGTCGTCACCGTGTACGGCGGGCCGGGCGTGGAGGGCCCCATCCACAATTCCTGGGCCGGCGTCACTCTCGACCAGGTGCTGGCGCACAAGGGCTACGTGATCTGGGAGACCGAGAATCGGGGCATCCTGGGGCGCGGGCACGCCTTCGAGACGGCCGTCTACCGCAATTTGGGTGTGACCGAGTTGGCCGACCAGGTAGCCGGAATCAAGCACCTCGTCTCACTGGGCTTTGTGGATGCCGGCCGCATCGGCATTCACGGCTGGAGCTATGGCGGCTTCATGACGCTGAACGCCATGCTCAATGCTCCAGATGTGTTCCGCTGCGGTTTCTCCGGAGCGCCGGTCACCAGTTGGCTCAACTACGACACCATCTACACCGAGCGCTACATGGGTCTGCCGTCGGAGAACCCGGAGGGCTACCAGCGCACGGCCCTGCCGCCGAAAGCCGCGAACCTCAAGGGAAAGCTCATGATCGCCCACAATTTCGAGGATGACAACGTTCTTTTCCAGAACACCCTTCAGGCCATCGACGCGCTGGAGCTGGCGGGCAAGCAATTCGAGTTCATGCTGTATCCGCAGAAGGCCCACGGGGTGACCGGCGCCGCCGCGCGCCAATTGAACCAGATGATGGTGGATTTCTTCGACCGGAGTTTAAAATAGAGGGCACGTGAGACGCCATCGCCACCGCCGCGTATCCAGATTCGAGCTGATGCTGCCGAACATCCTGATGGTGGCGCCAGTCGTGGCTGTCGCAGTGCCCGCATTGTGGCTGTTCACGGTGGGTCCCATGCGCGATCCGGCCAGCACCCTTAAGGACTTTTATCAGGGAGAAGACCGGAGCGAGGAGCAATTGTGCGATCCCCTGATTCTGGTTGGCCCGCGGGTGGTGCCGCTGGTAATCGCCGACCTGCCCAAGAAGGGGACGCCGCGGCGTTTGTACGCCATCCGCTTCCTCGGCAACGGACACTACTCACGGGCATTGCCGGTCCTCGAGCAACTGCTTGAGGACGACGAAGAAAGCGCCGCTTTCCGGGTGGAAGCTTTCAAGGCGATCGACCAGATTTCGGCGGAGCGCGCGCGCCAATTGGCGCCGGTCTACGGCTACGGCCGCGACCAACTCGCGCGCGTGGCCGCGGCCATCGCCGCCAACCGCGACCCGGGATGCTGGACGCGGACCTATTGGCAAGCTTTCTGGCACGAGCGGAGCGAGTAGAGACCGGATCGCGTGCTCCGCGGTCCGGCAACGGCCCCGCCCAGGTTATACTGATATCGATGACGGTCCAACTCACACCCCACGGGCAGCGACTGCTCGAAGCGGCGCTGTCTCGCGGTGTGGGCCGCTCGCCCGAGGAAGTCGTCGAACGGGCTCTGGAAGCGGCTACCGGCGAAGTGGCCACGCTTTCCGAGGAAGAGCGGGAACGGCGGCGACAGGCGGTTGCCAGCATGGCCGCTTTTCGGGAAGAGTACCATCTCACTCTCGGTCCCGGCGAGCGCATCCAGGACCTGATCCACGAGGGCCACAAGTATTGACCGGTCCGTTCGTCATCGACGCTTCGATGACTCGGCATCAACCGTGCCGCTCAGTACGATGCCGATTCCGAGCCGCGACCGTCAGAGAGCGGTTGCCCCGCAAACAGTAAAGGCGCCCGACCCCTCCGGGACGGCGGTTAACTATTGGGAATAACCCGGTCCTTAACCATCGTTCTCTTGGTAATCGCCTCCGGGCCTCGTATAGTAGACGTGACGGGCTTGCCGCTGTGCAGCATGTTCCCCAACCACGAGAGCGCGCCAAAATGGACCAATCGCAAGCTTGCCGGCCGAATACCCGAGCTGGACGGAATTCGAGGTTTGGCGATCTTGCTGGTCTTGATCTTTCACTACATCGTCGAGGTGGCCAGCTTCAATGTCGATGGGCGCATCAGGACCACTATCCTGTGCTTTGCGCTTACCTGGAGCGGCGTCGACTTGTTCTTTGTCTTATCCGGCTTTCTCATCGGCGGCATTCTGTTGGATGCAAAGCATGCCGATAACTATTACCGAACGTTCTACTTCCGCCGCATTTCTCGAATCGTACCGCTCTACGCTGTTCTGATTGCCACATTCATCATAGGCGCCTATTGCGTGCCGAGTGCTTCAAAGCCGCTGGCGGCGATGTTCGATACTCACATCCCGACCTGGTCGTATTTCTTCTTTTTGCAGAATGTGTTTATGACGCTGCATCGCAGCTATGGATCGGGGTGGATGTCCGTAACGTGGTCGTTGGCGGTAGAGGAGCACTTTTACCTTCTGCTTCCATTCGTAGTCCGCAGGCTGAGTTCCAAAGGAATTGCGGCGTTTGCAATCGGTATGATTGTGGTTGCGCCCGCGCTTCGCGGCATACTAGCGCATTATGCAGTCAGCGGTTTGGCAATGTATACTCTGTTTCCCTGCCGGGCCGATGCATTGGGCGGCGGGCTGCTTGTGGCAATCGCCTGCCGCAACCGGACTATGTGGACATGGCTGACTTCTCACCGAAGATACTGTTACGCCGCCTTTACAATATTTGGAGTTGGTATTCTCGCCTGGACGGTGGTGTACTACAATTTGGGGTATGGGTGGATGGCGGCGTTTTACACGTCTCTATTAGTTCTTGTGGTAGCGAATCCGGGGTGTGTCGAGAGGCGGGTGTTTCGTAGTGCCGTATTGGTGAAGCTGGGGACCGTGGCCTACGCAGTCTACTTGTTTCACCCGGGCATTTTGCGGCTGTGTCACTACCTGTGTTTCGGTGCGATTCCAATCAACGACAACTGGCGGACGGCAGGCACGACGGCTCTTTCTCTAGCGGCGACACTGCTCGTGGCCGGGATCTCCTGGCGGGTGCTTGAGAAGCCGCTCATTCAGCGTGCGCGACTCAGATATCGGTACGGGACTGAACCGTGACACCGGCTTCCGCCGGCCGGTAGTACTGTTTTCAGTTTGTGGATGGTGGGCCCGCGGCGACTCGAACGCCGGACCTCTACCGTGTCAAGGTAGCGCTCTAACCAACTGAGCTACGGGCCCTTCGGTGGGGCGTGAGAATCGAGTATACCATGCGCCCGACGGCGCCTGCTCGGGCCGCAGATATCGTGTGGCCATCTGTCTCGATCCTCTGGCCCTCGCGCCCGAGCGCCCGTCTGCCGGCCTGCTCCACTGCCGTGATGTCCGGCTCAATCCGTTTTTCCCGGATTGGCAGCAGCATAAAGATCCGGTTTAGGATACCGCGCCTTTTACGGCTCCACCAGCGACAGAATGGTCAGCGGCGCATTTCCCTCCAGGCGGTTGTTCACAAACAGGAACAGGAACTGCTTGTTCTCGCGCGCCCGCCCGATGAGCGCACGCATGGATTCCCTGGCCTCCGGATTCGGGTCCTTTACCTCGGTATACGGGGAAAACATCGCCACCGCATCCTCGTAAGGCCGGCCGCGGCGCAGCAGGGCGCGGCACACCAGAAAATCCGCGGTCGCGGAATCGGGAATCGCCAGTTGGTGGCGCAATTCCGGCATCCTCGACCACGCGTTGTACACGTGCGCCACGCGGTGGGTGCGCAGGCAGGAGAAGTAATCCCGGGCCAGGAATTCGGGATTGCGGATTTCGATGGCGTAGCGGAACTCCGGCGGCAGGCTCGCCAGGAACGGGTCCAGCCGGTCGAGGAATTCGGCCGCATCCGGAAAGCTGGTGCGGCCGAAGGCGCCGAATTCAAAGATCAGCACCGCGGTCTTTTGGCGGTGCGGCAGCAGCGGGCGCAGGAACAGTTGCTCCAGCGCGCGGGCGTCGAGGAAGGCCTCGTTCGGCTTGCCCGCCTGCGCCCCGTAGCGCGCGTGCCGCGGAAACACCTTGCAGGTGATCTGTTCCGGCACTTTGAAAGCGAAGCGGAAGCTCTGCGGCGCCTGGCGAAACAAGTTGCGCCAAAAATCTTCCGTGGGGAACTGGTAGAACGCGAAATCGCCGCACACCGTGGAGAACGTCTCGGCATATTCCCTCAGGCACTCGGTCTCGAAGAGCCGCTTGGAAAAGCGGCCGCGCGAGAGGTAGCGCCCGCGCGTGTACACCTGCCCCAGCCAGCCTTCGTATTTCCAGGAACTGCCGCCAATGTAGATGTTCTCGGATGCCGCCGACCGCAGCTTCGCGGCGAGTCCCTCGCGGTCGAACCCGCCCGGCTCCTCGAATAGCGTTCCTGCCACGCCTGTGCCCATATGAAGAGATTTCATTGTAGCGCCGGCGGCGTTTCCACCACCGCGCTGCGCGGTTTACCATGGATGTCGATACCATGTCCGACATACCAGCGCTATTGGAACGATACCGCCGCGGCCCGGAACTGCTGGCCGTGGTGCTGACCGGGGTGTTTGGGGAGGAGGAGGATTTCGTAACCGCCCCGGGGAAGTGGAGCATCCGGCAGATTGCCGCTCACCTTGCCGACGCCGAACTGGTGGGCGCGCATCGTTTCCGCCAGGTCGTCGCCGAAGACAATCCCACCCTGGTGGCCTTCGATCAGGATGCCTGGGCCCGCAACCTGGATTACGCGCGCCGCAAGCCCAAACAATCGCTCGAGACCTTCCGGCGCCTGCGCGCGGAGAATTACGAGCTCCTCAAGGGGCTTCCCGAAACCGCTTTCGGGCGCTCCGGCAACCACACCCAAAATGGGCCGATGACCCTGCTCCGCCTGCTCCAGGGCTACGCCGGCCACGATGAAACGCACGCCCGCCAGTTGCAGGAAATCCGCCAGGAGTTCAAGCGAGTGAAAGGCAAGGCGTGACGGCGCGGCCCGCGCTGCCAGCCTACTTACTGAAAAACGGATGTCCAGCCACCGGAGGAGTGGGCGTTTCACCCCTGGTTTTGCGGACGGTCACATCCTCGAACAGCAGCGAGGGCACCGCCAGCGTTAGAGCGAGCGAACCATTATCCACCGCCGAGTATGTCGGAAGCACCGAGCGCGGCCGGTATTGCACGGTGAGAATGTTCTGGTCTTTGGACGCCGCCACAATGTCCTTGAACGCGGCCGCGTTGAGTCCGGAGAACTGCACGCCCCGAATCAGTTCCTCGCGCCCATCCGGAAATACTTTGTAAATCATCACCGGAGACGTGGCGTTCCGCATGCGGCGCACCAGAATACCGAATTCCTTGTTGCGCTGTTTCAGCAGGTCCAGAAACTTCGCGCGAAGTTCGGCCGCGGTGAGGCCATTGTCCGCCGTGACGAAAATGTTGGACGGAGAAGCCTGGCCCAAATGGCGGCTGCCGCTGCTGTGCGCGCTGCCACGCACCGGATCGCGCGTGGTCAGCAGCGTCTTCAAAATGCCCTTTTCCACCAGCTTGGTTTCGCGGGCCGGAATTCCCTCGTCATCCACCTTGCAGTAGCCGCCCAACTCGATCCCGCCGAATTCGGCCAGCGTGGGGTTGTCGGTGACGCTCAGAAAATCCGGCAGCACGCGAGCGCCGATCTTATCGACAAACGGATTATCGAATTGGTTGGCCATCTGTTGGTAGTTGGAAAGATCGGTGACAAAGCGGCGCGTGCCCAGTAAACTGGACAGGAATTCCAAGCGGAACAGTTGTGCGGCGGCATCGGATTCCGCCAGCACCGGACCGTTGTAATTCTCCAGGGTGGAAGCGGCGCGCAGATCTTTCAAGCGCCCGGCCAGGCTGCGCACGCGGCCAGCCAGGTCTTGTTCGGAGGGCAGGCCGGCCAGCGACCGGCCGTGCAACCATACGAAATCGTCCAACTGCGTTCCGTCCTCGGCCTGTGTGGCGGCGTGTGCGTTGAAGTTTATACTGGGTTGGCGGCGCGTGTACGACGTCCCAAGGCTATTGACGTAGCGGGTGTAGCTGTTCTCGGCGGACAGGCCGACGCCGGACGTGTTGACGTCGGGCGTCTGCCGGAACAAGCCCGACAGGCTGCGCACCAGCGCCTCCCACCTCGCGCGGTCTATCTTCACGGGAGGCGCGTCTTCCGCGGTAGTGGCCGGACTTTCCATGGTGAAGTCTGGAGGCTCGTCGCCGCGGCTCTTGTTTTGCAGGGCCGATCGTTTCCTCGAGAGGTCCTCCAACGCCTTCTTATAGGTGGCGTCGGTTGCCAGCCAGATCTGCCGTCTGAGTTCCCTGTAGTCGTCCTCGAGCGTAAGCTGCGCCGAGCCGTTGTACACCTGTGCCATGTTCCACGTGTTGTAGTTCGGAGAGAAGAAGTTGGTGTTATCCAACTGGTAGCTGCCCACCCGCACCTCGATGCCGATCATACGGGAGCGGTACTGGGAGCTTTGCAGCAAAGCTCCGAAACTGGCGGAGACGCTGGCGCTCTCGGTGTCTATTACGCGATAGGAGATGAAATAGGGTTTCTCCAGGTTCTCCAATTGAAGCTGTTTGATGGAACGATCCAGTTCGTCGCGCATGGCCTTCATGACCACGTCGTCCTGCGCGCCGAGCGGGCACGCAGCGGCGAGAACGCAGCAGGCAAGCGATGGAATCGCAATCCGCATGTCAATTGCTCCCTTCAAAAGGCGCAGGCAGAACGGGAAGCCGTTCCTGCGATTTCTGTTTTCTCTGCACTTCGATTTGCGAAACGAAGATTCCGGGAGAGACGGCCGAAACCGGGACGCTTCCCGACTCCGCGCCGCAAGTGCCGTTGAACACCGCCAGGTTCTTGTCCGCGGCCACGATTTTGCTGAACGCAGTCAATGGCGTGCCGATCAAATCCACGCCGCGCACCAACTCCTCGCGCCCGTCGGGATAAATGCGGTAGACCATCAAGGGCAGCACGTTGAAGGCGTTCGGAATGGTACGGCCGGTGAGCGTGAAACCGCCCTGGATATCGTCGAAATAGAGACCGAACGGCAAGCCCTGCTTCTGGACTTCCTCGATCAGCAGTTTCTTCAAATCGGGCCGCACGGCTTCCGGCGCCACCTCGACAATCAGGTTGGATTGCCGCGCCACCGGGTCCAGCCCCACCTGCTTACGGCCGTGGCCGTTCGACTTGGGAAAGCCCTCGATCGGCGTGCGCGACATCAGGAAGGTCTTGAGAATGCCGTTTTCCACCACCCCGACACGCTGCGCCTTCACGCCCTGGTTGTCGAACAGATAATGGCCCATCAGGTCGGTGTTGGCCATACGCCGCACGGTGGGGTCGAAATACACCGAGAATCCCTTGGACAGCACCGGCTCGCCGATCATCTTCTTGAAGGTCTGCGCCTCATTTTCGAGCTTCTGCCGGTGTCCTTCCAAGCGGTGTCCGAACACTTCGTGAAAGAACACGCCGCTGGCGCGGCCGGAGAGCACCGCCGGTCCCGTATAGGGGTCCACCATCGGAGCCACGCGCAGGGCCTCCAGGTCCCTGACCATCTTGTCTACCGCCTTCAGCACCGTGGCGTCATCCGGCAGGTCTTTTTCCGTGAAACCGAAAAACGTTTCGTACCGGGGCAATTCCGACCCGTCGTCGGCCTTGGTGTAAGCCACCACAATAAGCTGATAGGAGGGCTCCGAGGTTTGGATGCGGGCGCCCTCGCTATTGACGAACCATCGAGTCTGGGCCGTGGCGACCAGCGCCGCGAGGGCCTGATAGATGTTGGCGTGGTTTGCGAAGGGCGCGCTATATTTGCGGATCTTCTCTTCCCACGCCTTGCGGTCCACCTGGAAATCCACCGCGGGTTCACTGTATTGCTGCGGCTCTTCGTGCGAAAAATCGGTGGACTTGTCCTCTTGCGCCACCTTCACCTGCACGTTGGTCTTGACCTTCGTGAATTGTTCCAGCGCGCGCTTGTAGCGCTCATCGGTGTGATACCACAGAACGCCCCGTATGGCATCGGGATCGTTGTCAATCGGCACCTCGATATTGGAGAGGCCGGCATAGGGCGAGACCGGCGTGCCGCCGCGGATCTCGCGCGTATTGTCCATGTCATAGCTGCCCACGCGCAGATCGATATCGAGCTGGCGCCGCCGGTTCTCGATGTTGTTGGTAATCTTTCCGAAGGCGCCATAGACGGCAACCGCATGGCTCTCGGTGATTTCATAACTGAGGAAGTAGGGTGGCACCGGCTGAGTCTTCAGCTTCTCCATGGACCGGTCCAGTTCGGCTTTCATGGCCTGCAGCACCGGCGACGAAGCCTGCTGGGCGGCCGCCGGTCCGATCGCTAATGCCAGGAACAGGGAGCAGAACGTCAACCGCCGATGGCGTGTGGCAGCGCGGTTGTGGACCGCGAAGGATGCTCGCATATATTCGGATCTCCCGATCTCTTCAAGTATACCCGGCTCGGTTCCCCCCGAGAATTGTCCAATGCGGGATGAGGCTGAAACGGGGTTTCGATTCCAACGCGAGATGAGCCTGAAAACCAAACTGTAGGATGCTGCGGATGAAGGACAATTCGCATGAGCAATTTGGAGCAACTGACGCTCGCCGAGATGGAGGAATTTGTGGCGACCAGTCGGCACGTGACCTGGTCGGCGGTGGAACCGGGGTCCGTCTACAGGCTGGTCGAGCGGGTGCTGAAGGCACAGCCATACCGTCGATTGAGCCAAGGGCAACGAGCAATCGTGAAGCGCTTTCTGGCGAAGATCACCGCTTTGAGCCGAGCCCCACTGACGCGACTGATCCGGCGCTGGATGGATACGCGGCGGATCGCGCGAAAGCCCGCACGGCACCCGAGCTTCCACCGGCGTTACAGCGACGCGGATATTGCGTCACTTGCCGAGGTGGACGCGGCCCACGAGGATCTATCGGGGCCGGCGGTCCGGCACCTAATGGAGACCCGCGAAAAATGCGGAAGAGTAGATCCGATTAAACAACGTCACCACCCCTCAAAAGGTTACCGCTGGCTCCTGCTGCGCAGCGTGAAATCCGCAGCCTATTTGAAGCGCGGTCCAAGCATCGAGAAGTAGCAAGCCGAACCACGCGAAAATGCACGCGCAAGCCCCTGGTAACTGCCGGGGCTTTCCGACTCCTGCCAATTTCCGCAAAATCAGCGCTAAGTTGAAGCCTCCCGCGTGCACCAACAGCCGCTTCAGAATGTTGTCCCTTCCTTACCCATCGGAATACCGCCGTGTGCGTTTCCACCGCAAACAACCGTCGTGTCCGGGTGATGCTGGAGTGATCCGGCGTCTCCTCCGTTAGTGCGTAAGCGATGAACCGGCGCATGGAAAGCGAGCCGGCCAAGCGCCACGCAATTCCCCGTTCTGAATCGATCCCTTCGAAGTACCCCAGCAGCAGCGCACGAAAGTAGACGCCCGGCGCGATACTGGGGCGTCCCAAAGGACCCTTGTAATAGCGCCGGCACAGGTGCTCTACGTTACGGTCGAAGTGGTGCCGGTCGAGAATCTCATTCAGGCGGTCATAAAAGGCATGCGCCGGGGTGCCCACGATCTCGCTGCTGACGACCCACGGATCTTCCTGCCGCTCTCGCTTCTTCCGGGTTCCCATGGCCATGCCGTATAGACGACCAGAACATTCGCCGGGTCACCTCTCTTCCGGACTATTACGACGGGCTGCTAGCGCACGAGTTGATGGGTCTCCAGTATGATCCCGACCGGAGTGCCCTGGAGGAAGCGCGTTCGCTGGCCGCCCGGTTGCCCGCCTCCGACGAGCGCAGGGACGACGCCGACGACGAGCGTGTCCTCGTGTGGCTGCATCGAAGCCGGCGGGAGCAAATGGAGCAGGTACGACTCTCCGACACGGCGCCGCCTGCTCTCATTTGGGAAGAGATGTTGCGGAAGGAACCGTACTGGCGCGGCACCCTGGAAGAGGCGAGAGAAAAGGTTGGGGATCAGCTAAGAAAGCTGCTGGAATCCAACATCGGCCTGCGCAGCCGATTGAGGGCCGCCGCAGGGCGGCGTGAACTCGCGACCGAAGGCCTCCTAAACGCCTATGAGGGCGCGGGCCGCATCGAGCTGTACCCAGCGGTGATCGCCGCTGCGGCCGAGGTGCTTGGTCTGTCACCCCGTCACCTTCAGAGCGTTGTTTTTATCCACCTCTCGGCTTGGGCCCTGGCCCACGAAGCGCGCGATCTCGATGGGGAGCGGGGCTACGGCTTTGCGCCCCCACCGCGAACGGGCCCCTTGGATCGCGAAAGCCCTGCCCATGTGACTCTAGCGCAGGCGTTCACCGATCGTCTCATTCGTCTGCTGAAAGACCCCCATCTGCAGGCCGCCTTCGAAAAGCTCTCGAAGCGCCAGCCGGAGCCACATGCCCAATGGGAGCCAATGCGAAAGCTGTCTCTAGGGAAGCTGCGGATGCTCCTTCTCACGGCGCGGGCGAGTGCTTCGGCATTGGGCTTACCTGGGGCCGGTGACAGTCAGTAGCTCTCCACGCAATCTGAAGCCGCCACCCCCGCCCATCCCCGCGTGATAATGAAAACACATGCCGCGCCTCTTCATCCTCTGTCTCTTCCCCTGCCTGCTGGCGGCCGAAGACCATTGGGTGAAGTTCGCCTCGGGGCCCTTTGAAGTGCTCACCGACGCCGGTGCGCGCGCCGGGCGCGAGACCATGGTGCGGTTCGAAGAGTTCCGCCACGCGCTGGGCGACATGGTCGGCGAGCCGGACCTCCAGACACCGGTGCCCGTGCGCATCCTGGTTTTCCGCAATACCCAGGGATGGGCCTCGCCCACGCCCCTGGCCGAAGGCCGCGACTGCTATGCCATCGTGCTGGCCGAAAAGGGCGCCGTCCCGCCCGCCGTCTTTAGCGAGCTGACGCGCCTGTTTCTGAAATCCAATACCGCCCAAATGCCGCCGGCCTTCGAGCACGGGCTGGCCGAGTTCTTCACCACCTTCGAGGTGAGCGGAATTCACATCACCGTCGGCGCGCCGCCCGGCCCAGGGGGCACCCCGCCCGACCTGGATTGGGCGCGCGTCGATCTGCTGGTGGTGGACCCCGAATACTCCGGCAAGCTGCGCGTGCTGCTCTACAACCTCCGCAAGGGCGTCGACCAGGACCCCGCCTACCGCAATGCGTTCGACAAGCCCGCCGCCGAGGTCGAGGCGCAGGCC
>Ga0326728_10012710_pt1 | contig 18582 bp, 14 predicted proteins | sample MB3enrmetagenome_FD_207602 | JGI IMG/M metagenome (GOLD analysis project Ga0326728, IMG submission 207602) | Lab enriched peat soil microbial communities from McLean, Ithaca, NY, United States - MB31MN | ecosystem: Environmental > Terrestrial > Soil > Wetlands > Peat | place: USA: New York... | reverse complement strand
GTCGTCAGCTTTTCGTACTGGTGTACCGATTTCGTGGTCGTGCAGCGAGCGTTGACCGCACGAGGCGTGGAAGAAGCGCGCAAGGTCCCCATTCTGGCCGGGTTTGGCAAACTCGCCATCGCGTTTCTCATCGTGCTGCCCGGTGCTGCCGCGCCCATGCTTCTGCATGGGGCACACGCCGCTTCGCACGATGAAACAATGCCTGCGCTGCTGTCACTAGTGTACGGGCCCACGCTGCTCGGGCTGGGTGTCGCGGCGCTGCTTTCGGGCTTGATGGCAGGGTTCGCCGGCAATGCCGCGGGCTTTGCAGCCGCGTGGACCCAGGAAATCTACCGAGTTCGCATTCGGCCCGGCAGGCCAGAGCAACATTACATCCGGATGGGCCGCTGGGCCGTGGTGATGTGTTTTCTTCTGGCCGGGCTGGCGGCGTATCTTGCTGCGCAATTCCGTGATCTGATGGAATTTCTTCAACTCATTCTTTCGCTCTTCTATGCCCCGTTGCTGGCTGCGGTTCTGGCCGGCATGTTCCGGAAGCAGGCGAGGGAGCGCGACGCGCTGGCCGGAATTCTGCTGGGAGTAATGACCGGAATTACGCTGGAAGTCTGCGTGCGCCTGGAGGCGATTCACTTTGGCAGCCAGATGAACGCCAACTTCTACATCGCCATCCTCAGTTTCACGGTTTCGATGCTGGTCGCTTTTCGCGTCGGCAGTCGCACGCGTCAGGGAAGCGCCGCCATGGTAGAGCTTCCTCTCGAGCCGATGACGGTCTCCGCATTGCGCCCAACGCTCATCACGGGAGTCCTGAGTGTCTTACTGCTAGCAGCGTGTCTGGCTCTCAACCTGGTCTGGTGGTAGCTGCAGCAGGGCGCCTTGGCGACGGAAATCCTGGCGCAGTGGAGCCGGAAAACAAAGCAGTACCCCCGGGGTCGGGACTTGACAAGCCGCTAAGCCGGGGGTAAGGTTCGTGGGAAAAGGTTTTCTCTCGCATAATAGAGGCCTATCGTGTACGTCTCGGCCCATCCGTTGAAAGTCTCCTGCGCTGCCATCCTCATTCTGATCCTTCACTCAAATCCAGTTACGGCTGCGCAAAGCGCTGTCGCTGCGCTTATGTTTCCCGGCTCACAGGAAGCCTCGGCCGCCAGCAGCAATCGTGACAGAACCGCGCCCGATCTCGATCTGCACCTCGTGCGGGGTGGGCATTTCCGGCTGAGAGATCACCGCGGCAAACCTGTCCTGCTGGCGTTTGTGCAAACACAACCGGATGCAGGTGCGGGGAATTCCTCCCGCGCGCTTATTCCGCAGCTTGCAAGCATGGACCGGCAGTATCGCGCGGCTGGACTGGAAGTCGTGCTCATCGATGCGACGCGGCTTGCGCGACCCGATGTAGCCGCACCACGCCGCGAAGATCTCCTGAACACGACCTACGATTGGAGCTTGCAAGTACCTCTGGCTGAAGACCCTGACGCCAACGCGGCGTCGAGCTACGCGGTGAAAACCGTGCCCACGCTGGTGTTGATCGACAGAAACGGACTGATTCGTGATCGCTGGATTGGCGGGGTGCATCCCGGCGATTTGGCTGCGGCCATTCTACAAGTGATTGGCGCGCCGGCTGATCGGGGCGCCTCGAAGGCGCATTGAGCAAAAGAACGGAAGACTGCGTGACGGACGACGCGAAAGGAAGGAGCAGATCAATGAAGGGAAGAAAGCACGTTTGGAGCGAAGTCAAAAAGGGCCTTCTCGGTGTTGCGCTGGCATCCTTCCTGACCTGTGCCATGGCCGGCGCGCAAACTGCCCCCGGCGCTGCGCCGGCGGCCGGTCCCGATCTCGACCTTCCCACTGTCCTCTACGGCGCCGCTTACTACAACGAGTACATGCCCGGCGATCAAGGAGCGCGGCTCGACAAGGATGTTGCGCTGATGAAGACAGCTGGGCTGAACGTGGTCCGAATGGGCGAGTCCACGTGGAGCCTCTGGGAGCCTGAAGACGGCCGCTTCGATTATGCCTGGATGGACCATATCGTCGACGCCATGGGCAAGGCGGGCATCAAGGTGATTCTGGGTACGCCCACGTACTCGATCCCAGCATGGATGGCGCGCAAGCATCCGGAGATTCTCGCCCAACGCCTGAGCGACAGCATGTATGGCGGTCCGCCTCTGCAGAACACCTACGGCATGCGCCAGAACATGGACACTGACTCGCCGGTTTACCGCTTCTACGCCGAGCGGCTCATCCGGCACATCGTTGCGCATTACAAAGACAATCCCAACGTAATTGGTTGGCAGCTCGATAATGAGACCTCCAGCTACGATGCCGATAATCCTGATGTCTTTGCCGGCTTTCGGCAATATCTCGAGAAGAAGTTTGTCAGTCCCGAGGCGCTCAGCAAGGCATGGTTTCTCAATTACTGGGGCGAGAACATCCACTCCTGGGAGGATCTGCCGCGGCGGGAGGGTGCGCAAAGCACGGGCTACAAGCTGGAATGGACACGCTGGAGCCAGATGCGGGTGACGGATTTTCTCGGTTGGCAAGCCAGACTCGTACGCGCCTGCGCTTCACCGCGGCAATTTGTCACCACCGACTTTGCCGGCGCCATGCGCCACGACGTAGACGAAAACGCCATCGCCTCATTTCTCGACATCTCCGCCGTAAACAACTACCACGGCACACAGGACCACTTCGACGGCGCATCGCAATCTCTCACAGGCGATTTCACGCGCTCGCTCAAGCACTCGAATTACCTTGTGACGGAGACCAACGCGCAGACGACCGGATGGAGCTCGGCCTTCCAGTTCCCGCCCTACGACGGCCAAATACGCGAGGACGTTTATACCCATCTTTCCAACGGTGCTGACATGGTTGAGTACTGGCACTGGGCGTCGATCGCCGCCAACCAGGAAACCTATTGGAAGGGCGTCTTATCGCACGACCTCGAACCGAACCGGGTGTATGCCGAGGTGAGCCGCACGGCGCATGAATTGGAAAAGATAGGCCCGCATCTCGTGGGCCTGCAGATTCACAACCAGGTAGCGATCCTCTACAGCCGCGACTCAGCCAACGCCATCGGTTTCATGCCCTTCACGTCCGCCGGCAAAGAATGGAGCGGGGCCGGGCCCACGGCCGATTACGGCTCGCTCGTACAGCAGCTTCATCGCTCCCTCTACGAACTGAATGTGGGGACGGATTTCGTCTTTCCCACCACGACGGATTTCTCAGCATATAAGCTGCTGATCGTGCCGGCGCTCTATATTTCGGACGACGCCCTGCTGCAGAGATTATCGAATTACGTCAAGAACGGCGGCCACATCGTGATGACCTTCAAGAGCGGCTTCGCCAATGAGAACTCGGCTGTCCGCTGGGTCCGTGCACCTGGCCCCTTGCGCGATGCTGCCGGCTTCACCTACCAGGAGTTCTCGAATCTGGAACATCCTCTATCTCTCAAAGGCGATCCGTTCCAGGCAGGTGCCGACAATCAGGTCCGGTACTGGGCTGAGTTCCTCATGCCTGAACACGCCAAGCCCCTCGCGTTCTACGATCACCCCTTCTTTGGAAAGTGGCCGGCGATCACCGAAAACCAATATGGCACCGGCACCCTGGTTTACGAAGGGACCTATCTCTCCGACGGGCTGCAGAAGGCCGTGCTGCGCCGCGAAATCGAAAGGGATGGCCTAGCCGGCCCAGATCAGCAGTTGCCCGTTGCGATTCATGTTCAACACGGCATCAACCGTCTTGGAAAGCGCCTTCACTATTACTTCAACTACTCCGGCGCAACGGTGCAAACGGCCTACGGTTACGGCGCAGGAACCAATCTCATGGACGGCAAGTTAGTAACTCCGGGAGAGGAGCTAACGCTCGGACCATGGGACCTGGCCATCGTCGAAGAGGACGCCGTGGAAGCCGCGGGCCGGTAAAACCTCTTGAGCCTGAATAACATGAGGAGACCGCAAAAAGCCCTTGACAAGAAAGAGGGGCAGGTTCATAATTTCCGCCAGCTCCAAGAAAAGGATTTCTCCTCACTCCAAGAATGTGCTGATTAGTGTGCGCTTTGGAGAGTAAGTTGGATGAATTCGCGGCAATTGTGGAGAAAACCTTTTCTTGACAGATTCTCAGGCAAGACAGCGATGAGCGCTCTACGCAAGTTCGCAAATATGCTCCGCTTGAAGCCACTGCCGCACCCCTCAACGGCTCCCGTTTCCTATATCAGCCACATGCGGCGATGCGCCTGCTCCGAGGGCTTTTCCGCCGCAGGCAATCGATCCAACTCAGCAATCACAAGCGAACGCAACCCGTGGGACGGCCTGCGATTCGGGGAAATCCACCGATGACGACCGTTACAGAACCTTCTTATGGCTTTGGCCAGTCGACAAACGAGGTGAGACGATGATTTCAGGAATCTTCAAACATTTTCAGGCGTGCATCTTCCTGCTCTTGTTGGGCGCTTTGCCGGCGCTCCTTAGCGCGCAGGTCGACCGCGGAACCATCAACGGCACCGTCAAGGACCAATCGGGCGCCGTCATCCCGGGCGTAACTGTCTCGGTCGCCAACGTTGATACGGGCGTGACGTCAACCACCGTCACCAATGCAAACGGTTTTTACCAGGTGCTCAACGAACCCGTCGGAAGGTATTCTCTCCGTTTCTCCAAAGCGGGATTCCGTGAGCTGCTGCGGAAAGGCGTTACTCTCACTGTCGCGCAAGTCGCGGAGATCGATGAAGCGCTGCAAGTCGGCGCCGCCACTGAGGTGGTTCAGGTGACGGATGATGCTCCGGTCATCGAAACCGAGACCTCCGACGTCGCCTCCGATATCAAGGCTACAACGCTCACTGATCTGCCGTTGAACGTCTCTGGGGGCCGTAACGTAGAGGATTTTGCGTTTGCAGTGATGCCCGGTGTCGAAGGAAATTGGTATACCGCGGACATCAATGGAACGCAAAACTTCACTAAAGAAGTGAAGATCGACGGTCTATCACTCACCTCCACAATCACCGGCGACCAGGGCGAGACAGGGCCAACCATGGAAGCCGTAGGGGAACTCAACACCCAGACCAGCGGGTTGTCGGCGGATAACGCCAGCACTTCTGGCGGCGTGGAGATGTTCACTATCAAGTCCGGCACGAACGTCTTCCACGGCAGCGCCTTCGGGTACGGCCACAACGAGTTTCTCGATGCCAATTCCTGGTACAACCCGAATAAGAGTCCAAAGCCCAAGGCCCGCTTCTGGGATTGGGGCTTCAGCGGCGGCGGCCCAGTCTCGATTCCAAAGATCTATAACGGCAGGAACAAGACTTTCGTCTTTGGGGCGTTTGAGAAGTACCAGCAATTTGACTTTACTACTGGGGGGCTTGGGCCCACAGTGCCCACTCCCGCCTTTCTCGGCGGAGACTTTAGCGCGCTGATTACCGCGGGCGGAAACTCTGTTCTGGGAACCGACGGCGCCGGTAACACGATCTACAAGGGCTCCATCTTTGATCCCACAACCGGCAATGTATTCGTCGGCAACAAGATCCCCACCACGCGCTTCAGCAAGGTCTCGCAGCAGATCATGGCTTTCTACCAGAAAGATTACGTGCCTGCGACTACCTCGGCCGTCCAAAACGAATTGACCCCTGCGGGGAATTCACCCTCGCAGACACACTATGAATACACAATGCGCGTGGATCACAACTTCACGGCGAAGAACCACATCTTCGGTGACTATATTTACCACTACAGTCCCCGTCTGCTGGTTGACAATGCTTCGCCATGGCAGCCGGGCAGCACCAATGGGGGTCCGCTGGCCAACAATCGCCTCCAGATCGTGCGCGGTTTCTCTTATCGGATAAGCGACTCACACACGTTCACTTCCAATCTTCTCAACGTGGCGAGCGTTGCCTACAATCGCTACTGGAACGGCAGCGTCCCGCAGGACAGCACTGATTATCCGCCGCAGTTCGGCTTCGGCGAAACGGGGGCCAGCAATTTCCCGGTCGTCCGGTTTGATGGCAGCGTGAACGGGATTGGCGAATCGCACATTGGGAACCAATGGAGCGGCCACTACATCGGCGCAACCTACATCTACAGCGACACGGTGACCTGGATTCACGGGCGCCACAGCCTCAAGATGGGCACTGAGATCTGGCACCAGATCTTGGGAGATGAAGGCTCCAATGGCGCACTCACTTTCCAGTTCGATCCCGCGCAGACTGGTGCGCCCAAGGCATCCTACGCCAGCAACGTTGGATTTGCCTTTGCCAGCTTTGAATTGGGCGCCGTCCAACTGGCAACGAAAGCAGTGAGCGTGTGGACGCACAGTCGGCGCGATGAGCCCAGTTTCTATTTCCAAGACGACTACCGCGTGAATCCCAAGTTGACTCTGAATCTTGGATTGCGCTGGGATATTACGACTCCGCTGACTGAGCGGCAAGGCCGCTGGACAGCTTTCAACACGAACGCCATGGATACCGCCTGGAATATCAAGGGTGTGGACCAATATGCGATGAATGGTTCTACCAGCTTTGAAGGGAGCCCTGACCTGCGGCAGTTCGGACCGCACGTCGGATTCGCGTACCAGGTCACCCACCGACTAGTGGCCCGGGGTTCGTACAGCATCACCTATGTGCCTATCGGCACGGACACCTGGGGCGCGGTTCCATACAACACCATCGCTGGTTTCCAGGGCTCAAATACCGTCCCGCAGACCAGCAACTTCGCGCCTGCGTTCAACTGGGACAGCGGCTATCCGGGAGTCTACACACCGGGTGTCCTGAGTCCGCATGTGACCGAAACGGCCGCGGCCAATGGTTATTGGGAAGCGGCGATCGATCCACACTCGCTGAGCCAGGGATATATTCACCAGTTCAACGCCGGCGTGGAGTACTCCATCACGAAGGACACCCGGTTGAGCGCCAACTATGTGGGCAATCGCGGGCGACGTTTGCACGACGGCAATCTGGCTACCACTGAGCCATCCGCCGCTACGGAGCTGGCTCTTTGGAACAGCGGCAACGAATGGGACTGGGTCTATGACGCCCCCTCCGCCGCCGCCGCGGGAGTCTCACTCCCCTACAGCGGATTCGGTGGCTTCGCAGAGGCAGCCATTAACCAGTTCCCACAACTTGCGTCGCAGTATGTCACCCTCTACTACGTCGGCACCCACCTAGCCCAGACCAACTACGACGGCCTGCAGCTTGAGGGGATGCGGCGAACCGGCTTGGGCTTTACCTTCGACATGAGCTACACGCTCTCCCGTGCGATCGGTGACACCGGAGACAACTTTGCGGAAACCTGGACCACGGGCGCCTTCCAGGACTTCAGCAAACTGAACCAGGAAGCCACGCTACCCGAGACCGGCGATACGCGCAACGTCCTGAAAGGGTACGTCACGTATTCCTTGCCCTTCGGTCGTGGACGGAAGTACCTGGCCAACAACAATATGGCCGACAAGTTCATCGGCGGCTGGGACGCGACGACTTTGTTGCACTACAACAGCGGACAACCGTTGCCGATCTTTGCTAACAATCCCTATTACCAGTGGGCGGCCGTGTATCCCAATGTGAACTTGAAAGGGGATTTCAGCAGAAAATTCCACTACGGCAACTTCGTTGCACCGTCGGGATCCTCGGCGGCGCCGGCGGGCGATCAGTATTTCCTCGGAAGCAACTTCACTCAACCGGCTTATGGCACGCTGGGGACGGGACCCGAGATTGTGGGCGCGCTACGCGGTTTTGGCTATGCCGACGAAGATGCCGCGCTCTTGAAATACACCTCGTTCGGCCCGGAGAGCAAATTCAAGCTGTCCATCCGAGTCGAGTTCTACAACCTGCTGAACCGCCATTACTTCAGCAACCCAAATACGAACATTTCGAGCAGTCAGTTTGGCTATGTTACGTCAAGCACCGGCACGCCTCGCCAAGGGCAGTTCGGCGCTCGCTTCACGTGGTGATTTCCTCCAGCTCGCGTCGGGCGGCTCGGGATTCAACCTGGGCCGCCTGAGGGACAAATGCAGGTTGCAACTCCCCACTTGGCACCATCCCTTGGACGCATCGGCGCTCCGGAGAAGCGTGTTTAACTTCAACGAATAAACTGAACCGGGAGCAAGCCGCACTCAGCGTGGGCAAGATCCATGAAACTTCCCCTCAAAATCGCTCTCTTTTGCTGTGTCGGGGCATGTGCTTCCACTCCTGCACATGCGGTCTACTACCTCGACTGTGGTAGCGGCAGCGATAGTCACGACGGCCTTTCTCAGCAATCGGCGTGGAGGACGCTGGCCATCGTCAACAGCCACACGTTTGCGCCCGGCGATGCGCTGCTGGTGAAACGCGGCACGGTATGCACCGGCATGCTCTGGCCCAAAGGTTCCGGTACTGAGGGCAAACCCACTCGCTTGGGAGCATACGGGGTCGGCGCTCTGCCACGCATCGTGGGGACTGGGAGCCCAGCGGGGCTCAAGCTCGACAATCAGCAGTATTGGGAAATCGCGGACCTCGATGTAACCGGCGGAAATCCCTACGGGATCGTGATTGGCGGCAATCTTCCACGGTTGGCGCACTTCCACATCACCGATGTTGTTGTCCACGACGTAACCGGCGAACCGAAGACCAAGCAAAGCGGCCTGGTTGTAATTGCACAAGATGAAAAGGCACAAACCGTATTCGACGACATCGTGATCGATGGAGTGACGGCCTACAACACAACGCAATGGGCCGGGATTCTCGTCAGCGGTGCGAGCTACTCACCCCATCCGGATAGCCTGCGCGGATCCAATGTGATTGTGCGCAACTCGATCGTTCACGATGTCGCGGGCGATGGCATTCTGGTGTTAGAGAGCCGGCACGTGCTTATCGAGAGAAATGTGGCGTGGGATACCGGCCTCCAATATACCGAGAGCATTGGAACTCCCGATGGCATCTGGGAATGGATGTGTCAGCAGTGCACTGTCCAATACAATGAGGGATTCTTCACGGATTCTCCTGGCGTCGATGGCGGCGTCTTCGACATCGACTACGGAAATATCGACAATATCGTGCAATATAACTTCGCCCACGACTCGCAGGGATACTGCGTCTCAGTGTTTGGCGCCGATGGCGTGAATGGAACCAGCCGCAACAGCATCGTGCGCCGCAATCTGTGCCTCAACAACGGCCGCAGTCCTCGCGAAGCCCGGCGCCAGGGCGCAATCTACCTCAGTACCTGGGATGGAGGCAGGATCAGCGGTGTACAAATATACGGCAATACCGTCTTCTGGGATCCACCCGCCGATAGCCCGGCGATCGTGAACGAAGCAGACATCGATGCGAGTGCACCGCGAGCCTTCTCCAACAATCTTGTGGTCTCACGATCCTCGTCCCTGATGCGATCCAGCGCCACTCTGGATTTCAGCGACAATCAGTATTGGGTGTTTGGAAGCGCATCGCCTCACTGGACTCTTGGCGCCAAAGACTACGTGAGCCTCCAAGACTTGCAGGCTGCCACCGGCCAGGAGCAGCGCAGCACGTATTTGGATCCGAACCTGGGCATGTACTTCGAGCCGTCGGCCACACCGCGCGCATGCAATCCTCCTCCGGCCCAAACCAGCGATTTGTATGGACGCAGTGCCGCCCCAGCCGTCTGCGAGCCGGGCGCGATTGCACTGTCTGCGCTCCCTCGTCAGCCGGAACGGCCACTCGGAGCGCTGTCGCTGAACGCCGATGGCAGGGCCTACTCGCCTCGCGGATGGACGTTGCTGGCGCTGCTGGCGCCCGAAGGCCGCGCGGGCTTTGATCCGTCGCGCAGCCAGCTCGTGGTATTGCAGAGCATGTTGCAGCAGTTCTCGCCTCTTGGATTACATGTTGCCGTCGCGCCCAATGTGAGTCTTGAAGATGAGGCTGCGGTCAATTGGTCAAAGGACTGGAATTTCGGGAGTGTCCAATTACTTGCCGACATCGATCCTGCAGCAGCGCACCGGGAGTTGGGGCTGAGCGCACCCATAGGGACGCTCTTGATCTCACCTGCCGGAAAGGTCGTGCATGTCTGGAACGGATTGGTCGCCGCTCCGGAGGTCGAACTCACGCTGCGCGCACTTCTGGGCACACCCGTCGGCATGCAGACACTGACCGAGCGCACGCAAATACAAGGTAAGCGATGACGAAGAAGGAAAGAAACGGGAGGACGGGAGCCGTCGCAATAGCCAGCTTGGCGGCGATGGGGATATTGCTGACGGCCGCTGCTTGTGGCAGCGGGCAAGCCTCTTCATCGACCCCCACGCAACCTACGCTCCCTCCACCGGTCATCTCTCCATCGACCGCCTACTACGTGAATTGTGCTGCTGCCAGCAACGGCAGCGGCACGCAGACCAACCCCTGGAATAGCCTGGCGACGCCCAACGCCGTCACCTTCCTGCCCGGCGATCAGCTGCTGTTCATGCGCGGGACAACGTGCAGTGGCATGCTCGCGCCCAATGGCTCAGGCACCAGCGCCGCGCCCATCACGATCGATGCATATGGAACTGGTGCGTTACCCATTCTCGATGGCGGCACAACCAATCAAAACACCATCAGCCTGAGCGGAGTGCAGTATTACAACATCCAGAACCTGGCAATACGAGGCAGCAGCTACGCGGCGATCCAGGTCAGTGCTCCCGCGGCAAATACGACTTACGAGCACATTCACTTCTCCAATCTCGACGTCAGCGCCGTAAATCACGTGGCGACCAAGCGCGGCGATGGCGGAGGAATCCTCTTCGGCGTAACAGGGTCTGGGAGCCACTTTGACGACGTACTGATAGACGGCGTGACTGTCCATGACATGACTGCGGCACAAGGCATCGATATTGAGGGTTACTATAACGCCTTCACCCCGGGCTACAACACGAATGTCACCGTGCAGAACAACACCGTCCATGACGTTTATGCTGACGGCATTCTGCTTGGAGAGGCAAAGGGCGCGCTCATGCAGAACAATGTGGTGTACCGCTCAGGAATGTGCGCAAATTGCACGGGAAGTACGCCTGTGGGATTGTGGAACTGGTTTTCAGAAAACGTCACCGCACGCAACAACGAAAGCTACGCCAATCAGACTTGGGCCGCGGCGAACACTGATGGTGGCGACTTCGACATTGACATGTGGAACCAGAACACAACCTATGAATATAACTATGGACATGACTCCCAGGGATACTGCTTTTTGATTGAAGGCTACGATAATGTCGTCTCCGATACGTCCGTACCGTCTACCTCAAATACCATCGTGCGCTACAACATCTGCGCCAACAACATCAGCCATGACACAGGCACCGGCGAAGTTCAGATTTTCAATTATCAGAATGGCCTTCTGAACGGCGTACAGATCTACAACAACACAATCTATGTATCCGGAGTTCCGGGCTCCTATGCGATCATTCAATCCAACTACAACGACCCGGCCAGTTTTACCGGCACTACGCCGAACTTCATCGAAAACAACCTCATTTATTCGACGCAGCCGTACATGATCAGCACTTCCAGCGTCATGACGCTCGATCATAATCTCTACTGGAACGCATCGGGCGCCGGCTATAACTTCGTCTTCAATGGCTCGACTTACACTAGCTTTGTGGTTTACCAGCAGGCAACTGCGCAGGACGCGCATGGAATCGGCGCCGACCCGCTTCTCAACGGGGCCGGATATCACAGTCCGGGAAGCCCTACGCTGGCCAGTGGCGCCTACACACTTAAGCCGGGCTCTCCGGCGGCGGGCGCGGGGGCAAACGTGTGCGCGGCCGCCGCTGACTGCATTTCAGGCAGTATGGGAACACAGGACTTTTTCGGCCAGCCGCTTTCCTCAACCCACAACATTGGAGCATTCGACTGAGTGGATGGATTGGCCGCAGTTTGTTGAATCAGGAAAGAGTCTCTTATGACCCCGCAAAGCGCCGAACTCAAAAAGAGCCGGAAAACCGGCGGCGATATTCTCCAGGTTGCCAAGCGCGCCGGAGTCTCGCCCGCTACGGTTTCGCGCGTCACCAATGGACGGGCCTCCGTGGACCGGCAACTTGCAAAGCGCGTACGGAAGGCCATTGAGGAACTGGGCTATTCCCCTAATCCGCAGGCACGGGCGCTGGTCTCAGGCCGCAGCCGCACGCTTGGCTTGTTGATTTCGGAGATGACCAACCCATTCTTCCCAGAACTAATCCAGAGCTTCGAAGACATTGCCGGCGCCCACGATTTCGAAGTGATGGTGGGTTCCACTAACTACAACCTGGAGCGCGCCAGGATTTTCATCCGGCGGCTTGTGCAGCGTCGGGTTGAAGGCGTAGCGGTGATGACCTTTCGCGCCGAGGCGCATCTGCTCGATGAATTGATTGATCAGGACATTCCATTGGTCTCCATTGACGAAAGCACCAATGCTCCGCGCTCACAGGTGCTGGAGGTTGATTACGCCCGAGGGATCAATGAAGCCGTGCAGCACCTGGCGATTCTTGGACATCGCCGTATTGGTTTCGCGAGCGGGCCCGTGCCCCATCTCACCAATTTGCGGCGCAAGGCAGCCTTCGAGCACGCAGTACGCAAGATCCGTTTGCCCGAGCGTGCCACGCCAGTTTTCATTGGAGAGCACACCTTTGAGGGCGGAACGCAGGCTGCTGAGTATTTCCTTGGACTCGAGGAGCGTCCCTCGGCAATTGTTTGCTCCAACGACCTCATGGCAGTTGGTGTACTGCGTGTACTCGCAGAAAAGAAAATCGAGGTGCCCAGAGAGATCTCAGTGGTGGGATTCGACGATATTCACCTGGCGGAATTCGCGAACCCTCCGCTAACAACTGTTCGTATGGCCCGGGAGGATCTGGCTCGCTGCGCCTTCGAGGCGCTGGATCAACTGCGCCTGGGCAAGATTACGAGCGCCTCCAGGCCGATGCGAGTGGAAACCCGCCTCGTCCTCAGACAGTCGACAGATTCTCCGAGAGAGGCGATCAAAGCTCTGCGCAGAAATCGTCGCTAAGCAGTGTGAACAGAGCCACAGGGCCGGTCGCTAATGCCGTACCTGCACCACAGTTCCCCCGTCGCAAGAAAAGGGGTACCGCATGTCAGCTATAAGCAGACCAAAAGAACAAATCTGGTGTTTCTCACGCAAAAGCCATCGCAACCTTATGGTGGGCATTGCATTCACTCTATTTCTGACTTCGTTTTCTTTTGCGCAGGACACAGCTTCAGTCGGTGTGTGGCAAGTACCAAAGAGTACGGAAGCGATCCCGCATTTTCAAACGGTGAATGGTCACCAAGTTTTGTATGTCGATAATCAGCCGTATTCCATGCTGGCGGTGGAAATCCCGTGGTGGGACCTTCGCGTGGGCCATTACCGGGAAGACGAGACGGTCTATGACGACCTTTACGCCAAGGCCAAGGAACTCGGAGCCAATACGCTGAAGGTTCCCGTCAAATGGTCCATGATTGAGCCGGAAAAGGATCAGTACGATTTCTCGTACGTCGACCACGCCATCAAGATGGCCAGTGAGAATCATCTTCATCTGGTGCTGGATTGGTTTGGACACTACGCGAGTGGCGATGGCAACATCTACGGGAACCTCAGCGGAGAACTCTATGCCCCCCTCTACATTGTGAAAGATGAGAAGACCTATCCACGCGCGATCGATGGAGACAGCATCCCCCACCACAACGCGATTTCGTATGACTCGCCGGAGGTTATAGATCGGGAGATCAAAGCATTTCGTCGGTTCATGCTTCATCTCAGGAACGCCGATCCTCAGCATGTAATTGTGGGAATCCAATTGGAGAATGAAATCTCCGTATTCGGGTCCGATCGCCACAACCCGAAGCTCTTTCGAGACCATTCCCCCGAGTCGAACCGCAAGTTCGCAGCGCAGGGATTCACGGACGATTTGAAGTACAGCGTCTGGGACATGAGCACAACCTGGATCAAACCGCTGACGGAGGCCGCCCATGCCGCTTATCCCATCCCGATCTTTCATAACTACGTTGGCGGCTCAGTAGAGGAGGGCTTGATTGGAGGTTCGCCTGGAGAGGACGTCCAGACATATCTGAACAATTGTCCCTACCTGTCTTTCATTGCTATCAACGCATATTTCTGCGCCGAGTGGCATGGAGATAGTTGCGGAGCGCCGTCGCAGGCGGCAACCGATGAGCTTCGGGCGGTATTGAAGAGATATGCCATTTCACGGAATGTGCCGGCGGTGACTGAGACCAACAGTGGAGCCTCGCTGGTGGCGCCCCGGTTTGCCTTTATTGCGCTGGGAGAGTTTGGAGTGCCAATCTTCGCGCCGTGGTCGCTCACCATGTCCTATCCCGAATCGAGGGAACCATATGTTTTGCCAGACGGCCGGCTTTCGAACGGCGCTTTTCAATTACGCGACGCGTACCAGTCTCTGGAGAAGGCTCTTCCGCAGATTCTCCTTTACGCGGGGACTGACAAGCTCAAGGTTTTTCAGGCACCCACGAGGGGGCAGCAACTGTCGGTGACCGACACGGTCAATGGGCTGCCGCTGCACATAACAGGATCCAGCGACGGCCAGGCCATCGTCATTCACCCCGCGGAGAAACAGTTCCTCATTGTTGGCTACAACATCGATGTGTCTCTTAAGCAGCCGGAGCTGGTGTGGCCGTCAATCCAGGCCTTGCATGTGCAACGAGTTCATTGGTCAACTGCCGGCTGGGTAATCGATGGCGATCCTTTCTATGGCATTGACCAAGCCAGTCATACGTTGTGGATGGGGCTGGAATACCCAGAGGCAGTTCTGGTCACGCTTCCATAGAGTCCAGGCAGCTTCTTATCGTCTCTTAACGCTCAAGGCAGTCAGGAGGATGGTTCATGCGTATTTTGTCTGTTGCTTTCTGGGTAAGTTTGCTTGCGTCGCCCTTTGTGGCTTCCGCACAATCTGCGCCGATGCGTCCACCAATCACGGGGGTCTCGCACATTTGCCTGTACGCGTCGAATGTTGCCGCCACCGAACACTTTTTCGTTTTCAACATTGGAGCGGCTAAAGCCCCTGATCCGGAAAATCCCGCTGGGCAACGTTATTACATAAATGCCACACAATTCATTGAAGTTCTGCCGCTGCCCCCAGGCAAAACTGCAACATTGCTAGATCATGTGGCCTTCATCACCACAGATGCCGAGGGCCTGCGAAATTATCTTGTGGCTTATAACGCAGCACCGGGAGACCTCCAAACCGGCACAGATGGCAGCCATTGGTTCAAGGTTAACGACCCCGAGGGGAATGTTATCGAGTTCGTGCAGTATTCAGCTCAACGGCCATCGCTGCCAGCTTATGACCCCGTTGGTCGCCACATTATCCACGTTGGTTTTGTGGTAAGCAGCTACGAAAGCGAAGATTACTTTTATAAGGGGCTGCTCGGATTTCGACCCTATTGGTATGGAAGTAGCGCACCTGGAGCCATAAGCTGGATGATGCAGCAGGTTCCGGACGGCGCAGACTGGCTGGAATACATGCTGTCCAGCGGGGCTCCTGGAACTCCGCACCCTCCGCAGGCACTGGGTGGATCCAACCATGTGTCGATCGGAATAGTCGACATGGCAACCACAGCAGCAACACTGAAGAAAGCTAACCGGCTCGGTACAGGTTCGAATGGTCCAAAGATTGGCCCTGATGGAAAGTGGCAGCTCAACCTATTTGACCCGGATGGGACCCGAATCGAACTCATAGAATACGGTAACGTTCAGCCACCGTGCTGTTCGCCGTTTACCGCCCCAAATCCGAAGCCACCAACGGATTAGGACGAGAGATAAAGGACTGACGAACGATGCCAAAGATGGCTCAACTGTTGACTTCAGACCAATGCACGATTCGAGAGCGAGCAGCATCGATTGGTCCTGATAAACCCCGTAGCGTCTTGGTGTTTTCTAGGCAACTGACGTTGCCCGTTAGTGTTGTTCTGTTTCCGAAGGTATACCTTCGCATACAGGACAATTCACAGGGGCAACGGCTTTCGCTCGAAAGATTCCTCAACCCAGCGGCGTTTTCGGTACTAATCCAGAATACGGCTCCATGGACCGGCAGATCGGTTTCCTGTGAGTGCTCAATTCGCGATTCGGTGATTAATCTTTGCATGAGCCCACCTAGAATCTCTCTGCAATACAAGCGCCAACTCTGGACCTTTGATCGCTGGCTGAATGCGGAGGGTGTCGTGACTATATATCGTGCTACGATATATAGATGAACACTCGATCTGCGAAGGACGCTTCTGAGTCGCTGGTCAGGACCTTGGCGGAGTTTCGCTATGAGCTGCGCCGCTTTTTACACTTCAGTGAGTCGGCAGCGCTGGAATTAGGATTGCAGCCAAAGCAACATCAGCTTCTTTTACAGGTTGCAGGCGCTCCTGAGGGAGCGGCTGTGACAATCGCGTACGCGGCCGAGCGACTTGGGCTGAAGCATAACAGTGCAGTTGAACTTGTCAATCGGTCGGAGCGCGAAGGTCTGCTGGTGCGATTAGCCGACGCAGGCGACAAGCGGCGGGTGGTTTTGAGAGCAACACGCAAGGGCAAGAAGGTTCTGGCACAGCTTTCAGGGAATCATGCACGGGAGCTAAATGAACTGGCCCCACGGCTGGCACAGGCTTTGGAGCGCATAAGGACTCATGCCCGCGACGTCGCTGGTAGGGTAACTCGATGAGATCGCGGCCCTCCGCTTTGCGCGACTTTACGGTGGATCATCGGGTGTGGCTGCTCACGGGAGTGGCACTCGTGATTGGCACGGGAGCGGCGGCTTTGGCCGTGATCCTGCTGCGGGCAATTGCATTCGCGACCAATATCTTTTACTATCACCGGCTCAGCCTGGCGATGGTTGGGCCTGCCGGATCGCCACTCTCACCAAGTCTCTTGATATTGGTTCCAGTCGCTGGCGGCCTGCTGGTGGGACTGATGGCCTACTTTGGGTCGGACAAGATTCGTGGGCATGGGATTCCCGAGGCCATTGAGGCGATTCTGCTGAATGGCGCACGCGTCGACCCCAAAATAGCGGTATTGAAACCGCTTTCGGCGGCGATTGCAATTGGCTCCGGTGGACCTTTTGGTGCGGAAGGACCGATCATCATGACCGGGGGAGCGTTCGGCTCGCTGGTCGCGCAGTGGCTTAAACTTTCGGATGCCGAACGGACAACGCTGCTAGTGGCCGGTGCCGCTGCCGGGATGTCAGCAACGTTTGCGGCGCCAATTGCCGCGATCCTGCTGGCCGTGGAGCTGCTTCTCTTCGAGTGGCGTCCGCGTTCGCTGGTCCCGGTAGCGGTGGCAAGCATCCTGGCAGGCGCGCTGCGTGTGCGTTGGCTTGGATCAGGGCCACTTTTCCCCGTCACATTACACTCCGCGATTTACCTCAAACAGGCGCTCCTCGTGGCCGCCCCATTAGGGATACTCGTTGGCTTTGCCTCAGCAGGGCTAAGCCGATTGATGTATGGCTTCGAAGACGGGTTTGAGCACTTTTGCGGCCGTCTGCGCGTGCATTGGATGTGGTGGCCGGCGATTGGCGGCATCGGTATCGGGGTGGGCGGATTCTTCTTCCCGCGCGGACTCGGGGTTGGTTACGACAACATTGCGGAGGTTCTGCGCGGAAATGCTCCTGTCGCGCTTCTGCTTGGCCTCATTGTTGCCAAATCGCTGATGTGGGCATTTTCACTGAGTTCCGGGACTTCAGGCGGCGTGTTGGCTCCCATCTTAATGATCGGTGCAGCTTTGGGAGAGGCTGTGGCGCAGTTGGCGCATATGCCAGGCGAAACACAGGCTCTTTGGGCGCTGATGGCAATGGGGGCGATGCTCTCAGGCGCACTGGGTGTGCCACTTACGGCAATTCTCTTCTCTCTGGAACTGACCCATGCTCTGCCCGCAATACTGCCTCTTGCATTGGCATGTACTGCGTCCTATCTGGTGACTTCTTTGGTAATGCCGCGGTCGATCCTGACGGAGAAGCTGAGCCGCCGAGGGTACCACTTATCGCGCGAATATGGCGTTGACCCTCTCGAAATGGTCAGTGTTGCGGACGTGATGACATATACGTCCGCGTCGGGCGAAATGGAAGGAGCGAGCGATGTACCTGAGGCATTGCCAGATACCTTTGCCTACTCCGATGAGACGTGCCGGGCGGTCGCGGAGGAAATGGCGACGACGGGAGTGGTGAACATGCTGGTCGTAGATCGGCGAACTGGGCGTGTCTGTGGGACCATCGGAGCGCAAGAGTTGATTTTGGGGCGACGGCGAGCGGTGGAGCGAGAGTCCGAACGGAGCATATCCTTCCAGATTTAGTCCCGGCGAGATTAGAGCGAGCAGAGCCCTGAATGAAACTAATCATCCTTTTCTGTACGGAGACTTCGGATCAGGAAGCCCTTCAATGCAACCGCATTGTTGTGCTCATGGTCATGAGAGCTATAGAGCAGCGTGATATTGCCGTTGCGTGCAGCTTCCAGAATCGGGCGCCATGAACCTGGATTCTTGCTGAGTTCGGTAAGGTAACGCCGCCTGAATTCATCCCATCGCGACGGATCGTGGTGATTTCAAGTGACAAAAGTCATTTCGTGATCCGGTGAGCGCGTCTACGCTGGCAAAGATGAAAACGGACGTAGCTTCGAGCATCTTGAGCAAGTAGAACCACAATTCGGCCTTGGAGGCGCAC
>Ga0326728_10012709_pt1 | contig 18585 bp, 14 predicted proteins | sample MB3enrmetagenome_FD_207602 | JGI IMG/M metagenome (GOLD analysis project Ga0326728, IMG submission 207602) | Lab enriched peat soil microbial communities from McLean, Ithaca, NY, United States - MB31MN | ecosystem: Environmental > Terrestrial > Soil > Wetlands > Peat | place: USA: New York... | reverse complement strand
CCTGGCCGGCCTTATTGTTGGCTGCAAACTGTGAACTGTAAACTGCAAACCGGGTCCAAGCCAATTGCGGTCTTTCTACTTCGCGGCTTGCCGTAGCGCTGCCTGCAACGCCTGCAGGTGGCGTTCTTCGGTGAGATAACTGATTACCATCATGCGCAGCACGCTGCGGCCGGCCACGTGGGTTCCGGAGATCCAGCGGCTTCCGTCGGCGGTCATCCTCTCCAGCAAGGGAGTATGGGCGGCGGTAATTTCAGCTTCGCTGCGTCCCTTGGACTTAAGGCGGAACGTCACGATGGGAAGCACCTGTGGCGCGGCCAGCTCGAATTCGGAAGACGCTTTGATCCAACCGGCGAAAGAACGCGCCAGGCGCAATTGCCGGTCGATGAGTTCCTCGTAGGCCTGACGGCCGTGCACCTTCAGGGTGAGCCAAAGCTTCAGCGAGTTCATGCGCCGGGACCATTGCGCGCTGATCTGGAAATTGTCGAGCAACGGACTGGAACGGGCGCGCGGCATATAGGGCGTGGCTATGGAAAACGTTTGCCGCAGCATTTCCGGATGCGAGGTCAGTATCGCACCGGCGGAAAAGGGCATGGCCATCCATTTATGCGGGTCCAGGGTGACCGAGTCGGCCAGTTCAATCCCGCGCATCAGTCCACGATGCTGATCGCTGAACAGCGCCGCCGCGCCGTAGGCGCCATCCACATGCAGCCAAAGGCCGTGACGGCGGGCAATCTTTGCCAGTTCCGGTAGATCGTCAATGGCGCCGGCGCTGGTGGTCCCGGCCGTAGCCACGATGGCGAACGGTTTATGTCCGGCCTCGAGATCCTGTTGAATGGCCTGGTCGAGGCGGCCGGGATCGAGTTGTATGCGCTCGTCCACCGGGATGCGGCGCAGGGCGCGGCGGCCGATGCCAAGCAGGCCGGCGGATTTATCCAGCGAATGATGCGCTTCCGAGGAGGTGTAAACGACCGGCTGCGCGCCGATGGACGCTACGCCATCCTCCACCACTCCGGGGAAACGCCAGGCCAGGGCGAGCGCCAGGGCGCTGAAATTGGCCTCATTGCCGCCCGTGGTGAACGTGCCGCCAAACTCGCCGCTCCAGCCGACGCGTTCGCCCATCCAGCGCACGGTTTCCGCCTCGATGCGCGAGGCCAGCTGCGATCGTGCCAGCGAAGCCAATTGGGGATTCAGGGCGGCCACCAAAGCCTCCGCCAGAACCGCCATGTAAGTGGGAGTAGGATTCATCAAGCCGAAATAGTTGGCGGCCGGGACATGAAAACCCTTATCGATCAGCTCGCGGCAGGCGTCATCGAGCACGGTGGCGGCATCTTCCGCCACTTCCGGCATAAGGCTGGCCAACGGCGCATAACTGCGCCGCTCCAGCGGCAACTGCACCGGACGATCGGAGAGCGACGAGTAATAGTCGTTGATCCAATCGATCAGCTTATAGCCGAGCGCGCGCCGGGTTGCAGCATCAAAATCGAATTTCATAAGCAGTAATAAGTAATAAGTAATAGGTAACAAGCAACAAGCAAGCCGGTTTGGCTTATTACTTGTTACTTATTACTTATTACTGGTTGCTTCCGGTGTCTCCTGTTCTTCCTGCTTTTCCGGACGCAGCAGCGGGAACAGAATGACGTCGCGGATGGAGCGCGAATTGGTCAGGAGCATGGTGATGCGATCGATTCCGACGCCCTCACCGGCCGTGGGAGGCATGCCATAGGAGAGTGCCCGTACGTAGTCGTAATCGACTTCGGCCATGGCTTCCTCGTCGCCGGCCTGGCGTTGCCGCACCTGGTCCTCGAACCGGGCCAACTGGTCCACGGGATCGTTCAATTCGCTGAAGGCGTTTCCGCACTCCATCCGGCCGATGAAGATTTCGAAACGCTCCACCCAGTCGGGCTCGTCGGGCTTGCTTTTCGATAGCGGCGAAACCGACTTGGGAAAATCGTAAATGATGGTCGGCTGCACCAGCTTCTTCTCGGCCATGGCTTCAAACAAGGCGACCACGGTTTTTCCGAGGTCTTCGTCAAACTCCACGCGATCGATCTTTTCCACTCCGACGCCATCCAGGCGGGCATCGGGAGGAACGGTTTCGCGTCCGAGGGTGGCGTTCAAGCGTGCCACCGCGGCCCGGAGCGCCTCCGGATTGCGGAAATCCGCCAATTCCGGCGCCGGTGCAGCGGCGGCGGGCCAGTACTTCATTACGGCCTCGCGCATGGTCAGCCGCTGCCAGTCGGCGAAATCGATCTCCTGATCCTCGAGGGCCACCTTGGTGGTGCCGTTCACGTCGCGGGCCACCTGGGCCAGCATTTCCGCCGTCAGATCCATCAGGTCGCGATAGTTGGAGAACGCCTGATAGAACTCCAGCATGGTGAATTCGGGGTTATGATGCCGGTCGATCCCTTCGTTGCGGAAGTTGCGGTTGATTTCATACACGCGGTCGAGGCCGCCCACAATCAGCCGCTTCAGATAAAGTTCGGGCGCAATACGCAGAAATAGATCTACATCCAGCGTGTTGTGGTGGGTAATGAACGGCCGGGCCGCGGCGCCCCCGGCGATGGGCTGCATCATGGGGGTTTCCACTTCCATATAGCCGCGGGCATCGAGAAAGCGGCGCATCGATTGCACCACCTTGCTGCGCTTGACGAAGGTTTCGCGCACTTCGGGGTTCATCGTCAGATCGACGTACCGCTGCCGGTAACGGGTCTCGACGTCGGTAAGGCCGTGCCATTTTTCCGGCAGAGGAAGCAGGTCCTTGGCCAGGAACGTCAATTCCTGGACATGCACGCTCAACTCGCCGGTGCGGGTGCGGAACAGATAGCCGGCCGCGCCAATGTGGTCGCCAATGTCGAGCAGCTTCCACAACGAAAACCCGTTTTCGCCGACATCATCCTTTTTTACGTAAATCTGCAAACGCTGGCCGCCCTGCTGTACGTGGGCAAAGCCGGCCTTGCCCATCAACCGCATGGCCATGATGCGGCCGGCGATGCGTACCGGGACGCGCTCAGCCTCGAGTTCCTCGCCGGTCCGGGGAGAAAAACCGTCGAGAACCTGAGGAATAGTGTGGGTAAAACGGTATTCGCGCGGGTAGGATTGCTGGCCCAGCGCTTCCACCTGGGTCAGTTTCTCGCGGCGCAGCTTATAGATATTTTCGTCGAGTGCCATGAGTGCTCTTTAGAAGGAGTTGAATATCGGATTATAGCGGAATGAATTTACAAAGTTTTGACAATCCTCGCCGGTTCGCGCCGCATAGTTTTCAGTGCGGGTCGAAGCCTGGTTTGGAACCGCGGACGGGAAACGGCATCTAACAGAGCAGTTTGCCGGGCTGCCCCGCAAGGGGAGGACCCTCCCAGGGTGAAGTCATGGAAAGAGTTCTGGTGGTTGAGGATGATCACGTCGTACAAAAGGCCTTGAAGCGGCTCTTTGAATCCGAGGGTTATCAGATTGACGTTGCCGGCGATGGGAATGCCGGCCTGGCGTCGTTCCGGGCCGCGGCTCCGTCGGTGGTGATCCTCGATTTGCGCCTGCCGGGCATGCCGGGACCCGATGTGTGCCGGTGCATAAAGGGTGAGTCGTCAACGGTACCCATCATTGTGCTGAGCGCGGCCACCGATGTGGCCGATAAGGTATTGCTGCTGGAATTGGGGGCGGACGATTACGTCACCAAGCCGTTCAGCCCGCGGGAGTTGTTGGCGCGCGTGCGCGTGGTGTTGCGCCGCATCGCCCGTCCCGCCGATACGGAAGTCTTTGCCTTCGAGGATGTCATCGCGGATTTCACGAAGATGGAAGTGATGCGCAGTGGCGCCGCGGTCACGCTGACCGCCCAGGAGTTCAAGGTCCTGAAGTTCTTTTCCCAGCATCCGCGGCGGGTGGTATCGCGGGAGCAGCTGCTCAACGAGGTTTGGGGTTACGAAAACTATCCCACCACCCGGACGGTTGACAATCACATACTGCGGCTGCGGCAGAAGCTTGAAAGGACTCCCGCCTTCCCGGCGCATTTCCTGACGGTGCATGGAGCGGGATATAAGTTCGTGCCGTAACCAGCAAGGGGCATTCCGAGATGGGCAGGGTTAGACTACGCTCCAAGATTCTGCTGTCCCTGCTGTCGACCTCGCTCGGCCTGACCATGGGCAGCCTGCTGGTGGTTCGGCGTAGCGTGCAGAAGCAGGTTCGCGCGGAAATTCTGCAGGACCTGAGCAACTCCGTAGGGACCTTCCAGAACGTGCAACAGCAGCGCGAGGCCAGCCTCTCGCGATTGGCGGCGTTGCTTGCCGACCTGCCGACGCTCAAGGCCCTGATGACGTCCGGTGACCCCGTGACCATCCAGGATGCTTCCGCCGATTTCTGGCGCTTGAGCGGAAGTTCACTGTTTGTGCTCGCTGATCGTAGTGGCAGGGTGACGGCCTTGCATACCCGGACTCCGGGATTTACCCGGGCTTTGGCACAAGAATCGCTCGACCGCGCGGTGCGGGACGAGCAGACGGAACACTGGTGGTTTGGCGGCGGACATCTCTACGAGGCCTTCGTCCAGCCGATTTATTTTGGCACGCCGTCCCGGAAGAACCTGCTGGGCGTCCTCGCGGTGGGCTACGAGATCGATGAGGAAGTGGTCCGCAATGTCGAACGCGCGGCCGCCGGCCAGGTGGCATTCGGCTACGGTAACGAACTGGTGGTCAGCACCTTATCGGAGGCGCAGCGCGCGCAACTCATGGCCAAGTGGGACTCCCTCGCCGCTGCGGTTGGCCCCGGTCCGGCTGAGATTGATCTCGGCAACGAACGGTATCTGCGGGCGACCATGCGGCTGAGTCCCGCCGGGTCGCCGGGTGTGGTGACCCTGGTGGTGCTGAAATCATACGATCAGGCCACGGCTTTTCTGCGCCAGCTCAACCGCCTGCTGGTGGTGCTCGGACTGGCAACCGTGGTTGCCGGAGGGCTCATCGTCGTCGTGATTTCCCATACTTTTACCCGCCCCTTGAAGAATCTCGTGGGTGGTGTGCGCTCGCTGGAACGCGGCGATTATGCGTATCCTTTGCCCCGTGGCGGCGACGATGAAGTGGCGGAAGTTACAGCGGCATTTGCGCGCATGCGGCAGACGTTACAAACCGCGCAAATGCAGTTACTGGAGAGCGAGCAGCTCGCCACCATCGGCCGCATGGCCAGCTCCATTTCCCACGACCTGCGCCATTTCCTGACCGCGGTGGTGGCCAATGCCGAATTCCTGTGTGAGGCCAGGCTGGGCCGGCGGGAGCGCGAGCAGCTGTATCGCGAAATCCGCGTTGCCGTCAGCCAGATGACCGACCTGATCGAATCTTTGCTGGAGTTCTCCCGCACCCGCGAGTCCTTGCGCCCGATGTACGGCAGCCTGGAAGAAGCGCTGTTGCGCAGCGTGGAGGCGGTCCACGCTCATCCCAATTTTCACCACGTGGAAATCGAGGTGTATTGCGACGGCCCAACGGAAGGGTGGTTCGATCCGGGCAAGATCGAACGCGTCTTTCATAATCTTCTGTTCAATGCTTGCGAGGCTGCTCCACCGGAGACGGGCGCCGTCCGGGTCACCATCCGGAATGAGAATGGATCCTTTGTCATTCGCGTGGCCGATAACGGCGGTGGTATCGCCGAGGCCATCCGGCCGCGGCTGTTCCGTCCTTTCGTGAGTTATGGCAAAGAGAACGGCAGCGGGCTGGGCCTGGCGGTGGTGCAGAAGATCGTTCAGGATCATGGCGGGGAGATCATGGTCGAAAGTACCGCCGCGACGGGAACGGTGTTCAAGATTGTCTTACCCAATGCCAACCCGCCTGACGATCCCCACGGCGGTATCCCGGCCCCGGGCCTAGTACAAATTGTGCGCAAACGGTAAGGAGTGATTTATGCGCGGCAAGAATTTGTTCCACACCGTGGAAGAGATATTCAAGGTCAGCTGCATCCTCGTCTTGGGCGCCTCTGCCGGCTGGGGCCAGGCGCCGCCGACCGGCAACGGCTCCGTGTCCCAGGACCAGGCAATGCTGGAAACGATGCGTCAACTGCAGCGGGAAGTTCAGGAACTTCGCCAGTCCGTTGATGAGTTGCGAGGGGAGGCGGCACAATACCGCGTGGAAACACAGCAACTTCGGGAAGAGATCACACGGGCGCGAACCGAACCGGCCGCCGGTCCCTCCGGATTGTCCGGACAACCGGCCGCCCCGCCGTCCAACGAAACGGAGCAGCGGATAGCCAAGGTCGAGGACGATCTTCAGTTGCTGAGCGGCAAGGTTGATGATCAGTATCAGACGAAGATCGAGAGCGGCTCGAAATATCGCGTGCGGGTGTTCGGGATTGCGCTCTTCAATCTGTTTGGCAATCGCGGAACGGTCAACAATATCGAAGATCCCAGTTTGGCGGCCGATCAGGGGCCGATGGCTTCATCCGGCAGCTTTGGGGGAACGTTGAGGCAGTCAATCCTCGGACTGGAGACTTTTGGGCCGCAACTGGCGGGCGCAAAGACCCGGGCGGACCTGCAGTTTGATTTTGCCGGAGGTTCCCCGGAGGTCGCGAATGGAGTCGCCTTCGGGCTGGCCCGGTTGCGCACCGCCACCATGCGGATGGATTGGGCGAACACTTCCATTGTGGGCGGCCAGGATTCGCTTTTTTTCGCTCCCTTGTCTCCGACATCTTTTGCTTCTCTGGCGGAACCGCCCCTGTCCTATGCGGGGAACCTGTGGAGTTGGATCCCCCAGCTCCGGGTGGAGCACCGGCAGGCGATTTCTGACACTTCGAATCTGACCTTCAAGGCGGGCATTCTGGATTCGCTTACCGGCGAGATTCCCAATTACGGGTACGGCCGGCAACCCACCGCGGGCGAGCAATCCGGTCAGCCCGCGTATGCGGCACACGTGGGGTATAAGCATGGCGCATCCGACCGGGCTCCGCAGGTGGGAATGGGCGCATACTTCAATCGCCAGGATTGGGGCTTTCAGCGCAAGGTTGACGGGTGGGCTGCCATTGCGGACTGGACGCTCCCTATGAGCCGCTGGTTTGCGCTGAGTGGCGAGTTTTATCGCGGCCGGGCCATCGGAGGCCTTTCCGGCGGAGTGGGGCAAACCGTGCTGCTCTCCGGTCCCCTCGCAGATAGGGTCACGTTGGTCGACGGTTTGGCCACGGCGGGAGGCTGGGCGCAGTTGAAATTTACTCCGGCCCCGAAATGGGAATTCAACAGCGCCTGGGGACTGGACAACCCCTATGCGGCCGATTTCCGGCGTTTCCCGCTGCCTCCGGGATATTTGAGTGAACGCAATGGCGGATTCATGACCAATATGATCGTGCATCCGCGCTCGGACCTGTTGTTTTCCTTCGAATACCGGCATCTGCGAACGCTCTCGTTTCCGTCGGACATCGAATCGGCGAATCACTTCAATGTCGCCATGGGGGTGCTGTTTTGAAGCGTTCCATTAAGCTCGCGAAACATCTGGTCCTGATGGGCGTGCTCCTTGCCCCAGCATACGCGGCCCCGGTTCAGGGAGTGCCGGTGACCGCACAGGTTCGCACGCTGAGTGAACATCGTGAGGCGAAGCCGGCTGGCGCCGAAGAGGCCGTAGTGTGGCTGACGCCGGCGGATGGTTCGCCCGTTCCGCTGCCTGATGACACGCGGCACTATCGCCTCATGCAGAAGGATAAACAATTCGAGCCGCATCTGCTGGTGGTGCCCGTCGGCGCCAAGATCGACTTTCCCAATCATGATCCGTTCTTTCACAACGTCTTCTCGTTGTATGAGGGGAAACGCTTTGATCTGGGACTTTACGAGTCGGGAAGCAACCGCAGTGTCGTCTTCGACCGGCCCGGGGTGTCCTATATTTTTTGCAGCATCCACTCGCAGATGGCCGCCATCGTAATCGCCCTGGATACGCCTTACTTTGCGGCCTCCAGCCGTGGGGGCCGGGTGACCATCCCCAATGTGCCGCCCGGGAAATATGTTTTGCATGTGTGGCACGAGGCGGCTTCTCTGGAAAAGCTCAACCTTTTGTCCCGGCGGATCGACGTGGCGGGCGCCGGACTCGATGTGGGCGCCATTGACGTGATGGTTGACGATAACGTGGAACTGACCCATAAGAACAAATATGGCCGGGATTACGATGCTCCCGATCCGGACAGCCCGGGCTATCAGCGATAGCGCCACGTGTTACCTCCTTTTGACTTTGCTGTGACTTCCCCGTGACACATGTTGCCGCTTGCGCCGGTAGTGTGGGTTGCGTAGGCTTGCCAGGCCCCGGGCGAAAGGCAGTGTCTGAGATTGGTGAGCGGTAGCGCCGGCCTCCGGCCGGCTGTCCTCCCGGCGTCTTGTTCTCAGCAGCGTTTGTGGCAGCCGGGCGTTCTTGAAAGGTGTCTCAGAGTGGGCAAGAACGCCAGGCTTTCGACCCCGCGCTTCTGGCTACAAAGAGGTGCAAACGAGACGTCTCCCCGACAGCCGGCCGGAGGCCGGCGCTACACTTGCCTGAATCTGACAATCTTCAATGACATCTCATATATTAGGAGTACCCCCCAGGGAGGAAGAATCATGGCTCAAACTGCATCGACAATGGCGCCACTGGGCATGAAGGCGCCAAAGTTTCGTTTGCCCGATACCGCCGGGAAGATGGTTTCGTTGGACGATTTCAAAGCGGCGCCGGCTCTGCTGGTCATCTTCCTGTGCAATCATTGCCCGTTCGTGAAACATGTCCGGGAGCACTTGGCCGGTCTGGTGCGCGAATACCAGTCGCGCGGCGTGGTCGTTGTGGGGATCAGTTCCAATGACGCGGTTGCATACCCGGATGATGGCCCCGGCAAGATGGCGGAAGAGGTCAAGTCGGCGGGCTACACGTTTCCTTATCTGTACGACGAATCTCAAGAAGTCGCCAAGGCCTATGGGGCGGCATGCACGCCGGACTTTTATCTCTTTGACGGGAACCGCAAGCTGGTTTATCGGGGACAGATGGACGACAGCCGGCCGGGGAACGACCGGCCCGTGACCGGCGCCGACCTGCGCCACGCCCTGGACGCCACATTGGCCGGAGGCCGGGTGCCTCAGGACCAGAAGCCCAGCATCGGCTGCAATATCAAATGGAAGCCGGGCAACGAGCCGGAATATTACGGAGTCCAGCTCGTCACCAAAGCATAATCCCGTTATGCCGTGCGTCCCGCAATGGTCCGCAGCGGCTGCTGGATCTCGGCCATGACCTGTTCGAACTGCTCCAGCGTCAGGGATTGAGCGCCATCGGAGAGCGCTCGTTCCGGGCAGGGATGCACTTCGATCATCAGTCCGTCGGCGCCCGCCCCGATAGCGGCGCGGGAAACCGGCGCGATCAGGCTGGTGCGGCCGGTGCCATGGGACGGGTCCGCGATTACCGGCAGATGCGAGAGTTCGCGGGCCAGGGAAACGGCGGCCAAATCCATCGTGTTGCGCAGCTCCGCCTCAAAGGTCTTTATCCCGCGCTCGCACAGGACGACTTTTTCATTCCCTCCGGTCAGCATGTATTCCGCGGCCAATAGCCATTCCTTCACCGTGGCCGACGGGCCGCGCTTGAGCATCACGGGCTTGTCGACGGTTGCCAGGCGGCGCAGCAGGGCGAAATTCTGCATATTCCGCGCCCCCACCTGGAGCATATCGGCGTAGTTGGCGATCAGATCGACGTCCTCGGTGCTCATCACCTCGGTGACCACGGGCAGGCCGGTTTCCTTGCGGGCATCGGCGAGCAGTTCCAGGGCCTCGCGGCCCAGGCCCTGAAAATCGTAGGGCGAGGTGCGCGGCTTATACGCGCCGCCGCGCAGCATGGATGCCCCGGATTTCTTCACGCTGCGGGCGGTGGCGAGAATCTGCTCGCGCGATTCCACCGAACAGGGGCCGGCAATCACTACCACCTCGGGCCCGCCGATGCGCACTCCGCCGACGTCCACAACGGTGCGCTGCGGCCGCAACTGGCGGCTCACCAGCTTAAACGGCTGAGCGATGGCAACCACATCCTCCACGCCGGAGGCGACGCGCAACCCCTCGATCTCGTGACGATGTCCGCTGCCCACCGCCGCTACGATCGTTCGCTCCGTGCCGCGGATGACATGGGCGCGATAGCCGGCTTCGTTGACCCGGTCGATGATGTGCTGGATCTGTTCCTCGGTGGCGCCTTCCAACATGTTGATGACCATTGTTGCGCTCCTTAATTTCTTTTAGAGGCCAAAAAACGAAAGCCACGACTTTGGAGTCGCGGCTGAGAGCAGAACCTGTGCTTTTCTCTTGCTTGCTTCTAGAGGGGCACGCCCAAGGTCCTGCTCCGCCGCCATCCAAAATAGCAGCGGTAACTAAACAGGCCGTAAAATCGACGCGCCAATAACATGACGTATTTACTTTCGCACGGAGCAGGCCTTCGCCGCAACTCGAAAATAACGGAATCCCCTCAGCTATCTTTGCGGTACAGGAGATTGCGCATCGCCTGCCTCCGCGCCTCGTTGGCTTCGCTCTGGGCCTTGCGTTCGTCGGCGTCCATGCGGCGCTTATTCGTGGGGGTGGAGGATTCGCTGCAGCTTGGGCAGTGGTTGGCGAAACCGGGTTTGCCCGGCTTCAATTCGAACTCTTCTCCGCAAACCGCGCAGATTTTGATAAGGAAAGCCATGCCAGCTCCGTGATAAGAAGGCGATCCAGCCATCCAATGCACGCCTTGCCATAAATGATAATTCCAGGAAACAAAATCCCAAAATTCCGGTCGATCCGGGGAAAAATCCTGGGACACACGACGTCCCGCGTTGTAGCGCCGGTCCCGCTCGGCGGGACCGGCTGTCGGTGCGGGGCGCCTGCCCCGGCGTGCCGGGGTCTCGCACGCGCCATCGGTATCTTTGGTGGACACAGGAAACCGAAGCCCGGCCTACCTGCAAAGCCCCGCAGGCTCCCCATTTATCCCATTGATCGAAGCCATCCCGAAAGGGATGGCCAGAAGAAAGCCCGGGGTTTCAACCCCGGGAAACCGTGAAACACATTGCCGTCCTGTAGGGACGGTTGATGTTCTGCGGGACTTCAGTCCCGCGGGATTTCGTTTTAAAATGGCGGACCATGGCACACACCTGCATAAATGCTCTCTATCATTGTGTGTTCTCAACCAAGGACCGCCGCAAGATCATTACCCCTGAAATCCGTCCGCAACTCTGGGCTTATCTTGGTGGGATCGCACGCGAAATCAAAACGCACGCGCTGTTGGTTGGCGGGACTGACAATCATGTGCATCTTCTGCTTCAACTGCCTGCCGTCATGTCGATCGCCAAGGCGATGCAGGCGATCAAGGGCGGCTCATCGATATGGGTAAATGAAAACCGTCTGCCGGACTTCGCCTGGCAATCCGGCTATGGCGCGTTCACGATTGGCGCTTCCCAGAAAAATGTGACCCTGGCCTATATCGCCAACCAGGCCAATCATCACAGGAAGATCACTTTCGAGGAGGCGTTTCTTGGGTTTTTGCGGAAGAACGGGATGGAGTACGATCCTCGGTATGTTTGGGGATGAGCGCGCGGCGGCGCGGGACTGAAGTCCCGCGAGACATCAGCCGTCCCTACAGGACTTCACTTGGCGCTGCGCGTTCCCGGGGTTAAAACCCCGGGCTTTCATCTTGCCATCCCTGCGGGACGGCGGAAACAAACTGAATCAGGCCCGACGCTCGGATCCTTGATTTTACAGCTCTAAGACACCTCGGCGCCGACTTGGCCGCTGCCGGTTAACTTCCGGGGACGGGCCGTATCTCGACTTCCCAAAACTTCGATCATTTTACTTCACCTGCATCAGATACTCGCGCCAGCCGGGGCCTACGCGCAGCCCGGCAGTCGCATCGCGCAAGGCCTCGCCCTCCGCGCTCAGCAGCCATTGCCGCGCCTCGGCCTCCGTTTTGTCGAGATCGACGCCGGTACCCAATCTTTGACCGAAACTGATGTTAACCGCCGATTTCTCCCAGCCGGCGACGCTCATAAGATTGACGAAGTTCCCCTTTCCCCGCGTGACGGAGACAATGTGATAAACCATCTCGCCGCTCTGTTCATCGGGAGCCTTAAAGAGAAAGAGGTTCTTCGCCCCCTGTCGCTCTTCGCTGAGCGCCGAAGCCACTGCCTCGGCGGTCGGCTTCGGCGTCCAGTCGTAGAAGCTGAGGATGAGCTGGTTGCCATAGCTCTCCGGATGCTGCGGATCGTCGACGAAGAAGATGCTCCAGACGTGTGTGGCCGAGTCGTAATATTCGTCGACACGTTCGAGTTTGTGGCCGGCCAGAGTCAGGCTCTGCGTATGCGGCAGCACGAGTTGCGGTGCGATCAGCTCCGCCTTCTGATTGTCGACCATGTAGGCCAGCGTCTGCCGGCAATCATGGGCGACCAGCAGTCGATGGCGCTCCGTCAAAACATCGTCAATCGTCGCTTGCGGATGCTGTTTTTCGAACTTTTCAAAGAACGCCTTGAGCGCCGCATCGCGCTCGGTGTCTGTCGCATAGCTTTCCGGGCAGCGAAAATCGTCGGCCGGCTTGGTCTGTCCCGCCAGCCCTGCGGCGACAAGCATCAGTAGCGTTAGAGCGCCGCGGCGCAGCAACGGCGGAACCGGCAACTTCGCAAAGCATCGGGAAAGATCAATCATTGGCGCCTCGCATCGTGTTATCCCGGCCCGTTGATGCTATCGCGTGCCGAGGGCGCCCGCAATCGTCGAACTGCCGGGACGGAAGCGTTCCTCTGCCCTCGCATGCTTTCCAATACGACAGTACACCTTCCTTGACGCCAGCCATACGGCATTGCGGCAGGATTTCAAATCGCCTGAACAACCCCGTTTGTGTTGTCCGGCGGAGGCGAGAAAATGCGCTCAACGCCTGGCCCACATTTCCAAAACAGCACTGCAGCAATTGACAAGCCCGCTATGCGTACAAAATGGAGAGCCGTGATTACCATGTAATAGCTGCTCCAGTAATCATGTGCCGCCAGTACGCTGCGCTGGCTCATATGATGGAAAAGCGCCAATAGGTGCTCTGGCAGGTATGTAATCTCAACCAATGCCCATACCGCCAGAAGCAACGCGAATACGCGGCTGACGAGTACCACTGTCTCTCTTTTTGACATGTGTTCGCCTTTCCCCGGCTACTCTAGACAATGCACTGCCAGATTGGGAAGAAGAATCTCTTAGGCCAAGCTTATGGACGTATCGTAAGCGTTCCCCTACTCCAACTTAAACCGCGTAGCCGCCAGGGCATACATCCGCCGCCACAGCAGGCGATTGATGGTCACCACCATGGTGGCCATCACCACCGTCGCGGCAATCAGCAGGGAAAAATTTCCGTTGTCGGTGGCGCGGCTGATGACCGCTCCGAGTCCAACGGTGGACATGGTCTGGCCTTTGAAGTGGAAATATTCGGCAATAATGCTGGCATTCCATGCGCCGCCGGAAGCGGTCACGAAACCCGTGACCAGGTAGGGGAAAATGGCGGGGAGAATCAATTTTCGCCACCGCTCGCCGCGGCCGAAGCGGAACACTTCGCTGACTTCCTTCAAGTCCGAGGGAATGGCGGACGCTCCGGCGATAACGTTAAAGAGCAAATACCACTGGGTTCCCAGCAGCAGCAAAGCGATGGACCCGATGCCCAAGCCTCCGCCCAGGCGAATCAGGATCAAAAGCAGGACGGGGAAGAGCGCCGTGGCCGGCACCGAGGCTGCAATCTGAGCCACCGGCTGCAACACGGCGGAGACGCGCGGACGCAGCCCAATATAGACGCCCACGGGAATGGTCCAGGCTGCCGCCAGCAACAGGGTGACGACTACCCGCAGGAAGGTGGCGCCGGCGCCCAGCAAGATTTGCGCGAATTCAGGGCGTGAAACCTTCGTCATCATTAAAACGATCTTTACGGCGCCATATGCAATCGCTATCAGGGCGAGGGAGGTCAAAACGCGCCCGATCCACCGTCGTTCCTGGCTTCCGCCGGCGGCCTTGGCGGGAGAAGCCGCTCTCTGCGCGAAATACAGACTCACGCGCTCGCGCGCGGGCGCGACGGTCCAGCGGTCCACCACCGACAAGAGTTCCGAACGGCGCAGCAGGGTGAGGATGGGGGAGCGCGGCGTTTCCGCGGCTTCCACTTGTTCGAACTTGAACTTTTCTCCCCAGGCGATCACCGGACGCCAGATCAGTTGATCGATCAGCACGATGACCCCGATCATGGCCGCCAGTCCCCACAGAATGGCCCGCGTATCGCCGGCGGTGGCCGCGGTCTGCAGGTAGGAGCCGAGCCCGGGAAGGCGCAAGTCGCGATTTCCCAAAACGAACATTTCGCAGGCCATCAGGAAAAACCAGCCGCCGGCCACCGACATCATAGAATTCCAAATCAGCCCGATGGCCGCGTAAGGCAGTTCCAATTGCACCAGCCGCTGCCACCAGCTCAGGCCATAGATTTGTGACGCCTCCCGCAGCTCTTGCGGTATGCCCTTCAGCGAAGAGTAAAAACTGAAGGTCATATTCCAAACCTGCCCGGTAAAGATCAGCAGAATCGACCCCAGTTCCACTCCCAGCTGCCACTTCGGGAACAAGGCCATCATGGAGAGCATGACGCCGGGAAGAAAACTCAGGACGGGAATCGATTGCAGGGTGTCCAGCAGCGGGACGAGCACGCGTTCGGCCTTGGCGTTATAAGCGGCGACATAGCCATACACGAGGGTGAAGGCAAAGCTGAGGACATAGGCCAGGGCCAGCCGCGCCAGCGAGAACAGCGCATACTTCGGAAGCGCGGCGGGAGAAAGATGAATCTCGGGTTGGGCATTGACCGTTCCCACCCAGTAGTGGCCCAAGGCCAGCAAACCATAGAACAGGCCCATGCCGACTGACAGGATGGGCAAATCCATCAGCAGCGAGGCGGCGCCCGCCGGGGTCCATCCCCACGGCGGCACGCGCGGCGTTTTCCGGGCGGCTGGCTTGGGCGTCGAGGGCGTCAATTCTTTTGGCTCAGTTCTTCATGGCCAACCAGCGGGCCGGAGTGTAATTGGTCGTGTTCCGCATCGTAGGAGAACAGCTCGGCGTAACGGCCCCAGTGCAGAGCGGTGTCAAGCTGCCGCTGCACTTCCTGCTCGGCAAAATGGTCTTCCAGAACGTCGCGGAAGAATTCCAGCGGCATGGCGTGGTCCGACTTGCTGGCCAGGGCGTGGTCGATTTGTTGCAGCAAGGTCACGTGGGCCAGCGCGGCCTCGCGAAACAAAGTCTTGCGGGTGGCAATGTCCGCGTCCACAAATGCCGTGCCCGCGGGCGTGATTTCGACGTCGCCCTCCTGGGACTTGGCGAACCCGAGCAGGCTCGCCGCTTCCAGAATCGGCAGCAGATCGTCGACTTCCATCAACAACTCTTCCGCGACGTGGTACAGGTCCTCCTTACCCGCGTGGTCCTGCAGAAGCTCCAGCAATCCGGCAATGCCGCCCGGACGCGCGTGCGGCAGCATCTGGTAGGCGGGTTTGGGCGGCCGGGGCCCGGAGGGCGGCGCCAATTCGAGTTCCGGCTGAGTCATCACCTTGTAGATATAGTCCACGTAAAGGAGGAAATCGGCGGATTTCCGCTCCCGCGGCTGAGGCAACGCCAGGCGAAAGTCGGCGCGAACCCGGGCCGGGTTCCGGCCGAGGACAATGATCCGGTCAGCCAGAAGAACCGCCTCCTCGATATTGTGCGTCACCAGAAAAATGCTGCGCGTCGTGATCTTTTTTCCCAGCCAAAGCTCCAGAAGTTCGCCGCGCAGGTTCTCCGCCGTAAGCACGTCGAGCGCGGAAAACGGTTCATCCATAAACAAAACTTCAGGCTGTACGGCCAGCGCGCGGGCGAATCCCACCCGTTGCTTCATGCCGCCGGAGAGCTCCTTGGGATAGGCGGTCTCAAAACCTTTCAGCCCCACCGTGTGCAAGGCGCGCAAGGCCCGGTGATGGCGTTCGGTATGGCGCATGCCACGGGCCAGCAGCGGGGCCTCCACATTGTCCAGCACCGTAAGCCAGGGGAACAGGGCAAAGCTCTGGAATACGATGGCGACGTTCGGGCTGCAATCGCGCATCGGCTTTCCACACCACAGCACCTCACCGGCGGAAGGCGGCGCCAGCCCGGAAAGAATCCGCAACAGCGTTGACTTGCCCGAACCGGAGGGTCCCAACAGAGCCGTGATGGCTCCGGATTCGATCGACAAATCCAGGGGTGCGATCACCTGGATCGATTTTCCGTCTGGCTGCTGGAAGCTCTTCTCAATCTTCCGGGCTTCGATAAGCCGCTCGACGGCCGGCGCCGGAGTCGGGCCAGGTGCCGCCTCGGCCGCAACCGCGGGCTGCTCCTTGACCGGGGACGCCGCGGAAGGCTCGGCGGCGAGTTCGTCCATGAGATGTTGCCAGGTCTCTTCGGGAAGCTCGTCAAACAGCCTCAGGCGGTCATCGGGGGTCATGGCGTCGATGATTGCCCGCAGCTCTCGCGGCCGTGAGTGCAACAGCACGTACTGGTGGTAGTAAGGGAACTGGACGATCAGAGACGCGGCAAAAGGCACAGGCAATCGCCGAAACAGCAGTTGCTGCTGGTCAAAGGGAAGCTCTGCGAAGGCTTGAGCGGTGGCCGCGGGGCCGGCCTGTTGAAAGATGGTGACAGCCTCGTCCCAACGGCCCTGAACGAGGGCTTCCTTGATCTGTTCGGCGGTGGATACGGTCATCATGCAATCCCCGAACAGAGTACTACAGGAGCTTAGGCTGGGGGATGGTTCTGCGGTCTGGAGGCATAAGCCGCGATCGTCTGTGCCAAGCTGGCGCTGCTGACTGGTTTGGAGACGTAATCGTCCATGCCGGCTTCCAGGCAGCGCTCCCGATCCCCGTTCATGGCATGTGCCGTGAGCGCAATAATCGGAACGTGATTTCCGCTGTGGCGCTCTTCTTCGCGCACGCAGTAGGTGGCTTTGAAGCCGTCCATTTCCGGCATCTGCACGTCCATGAGAATCAGGTCAAAGGGCGCTTCTCTCCATTTGGCCAGCGCCTCAGCGCCATTGCTGGCCAGGGTCGGTTGGTGTCCCAGCTGTTGCACCATTGCCATGGTCAGCCTCTGATTGACCGGATTATCTTCGGCGATGAGGATATGCAGAGGATTTTCCTGAGTGTGAACAGTGGCGGCTCCCGCCGGTACGGGTTTTGGCGCCGCGGCGGCGATGGCTTCGCCGGCTTGGGCCGCGGGCGTGCCCAAGGCCTGGCGGATGGCCAACTGGAGTTCAACGGCGCGGACCGGCTTGACCAGACAGGCCTGTACTCCCAAAGACTGATATCGCTGGGCACTGGCGGTTTGGTCGGAAGAACTCAGCATCAGGATGGGAGTCTTTTGCAATGCCGGGTGAGCCTGTATGCGCTGCGCCACCGCAAAACCATCCATCCCCGGCATCTGTTCGTCCAGGAGAATCAGCCGGTAAGGCCGGCCGTCGTTGGCTGCATGCTCCAATTGCCCTATTCCGGCTTCGCCGCTTTCGGCGCCATCCGGGCGCATATGCCAGCGCCGCGTCATGCCGGTGAGTATTTTTCGGTTGGTATTGTTGTCGTCGATGATCAGGACCGGCACATCTTTCATTTCCGTGAAATCCACCGGCGTGACCGGGTCGGCGATTTCGGAAGCCGGCGGGAACCGCATGGTGAAATGAAAAGTCGAGCCCGTTCCGGGTGTGCTTTCCACCCATAGGCGGCCGCCCATCAATTCGACGATACGCGCCGAGATCGCCAGGCCCAGCCCGGTGCCGCCATATTGGCGGGTCGTGGAGCTGTCGGCCTGCTCAAAAGCGTGAAAGATCTGCTTCTGTTTGTCCGGAGCAATACCAATGCCGGTGTCGCGCACGGCGAAGTGGAATTTCAGCCCGTCCGTGTCCATCTCTTCCATCTCAGCGGTAAGCACCACTTCGCCCCGATGGGTAAACTTGATGGCGTTCCCGATCAGATTGAATAGCACCTGGCGCAGGCGCAGGGGGTCGCCAAACAACTCCAGGGGCATGTCCGGCGCCATATCGAAGGCCAATTCCAGCCCCTTTTTATGGGCCATGATGGCCATGCTCTTCATAACCTCGCCCACCACCTCGGCCAGGTTGAAGGAGACGGAATCAAAGATGGCTTTGCCGGATTCGATTTTGGAGTAATCCAGAATGTCGTTGATGACCCCCAGCAGCGCATCGCCGGAGATTCTGGCCATGGAGAGCAGTTCGCGCTGTTCGTCCGTGAGCTGAGTGGCCAAGGCCAGGTCGGTCATGCCCAGGATACCATTCAGCGGCGTGCGAATTTCGTGGCTCATATTGGCCAGAAACTCGCTCTTGGCGCGGCTGGCCTCCTCCGCGGCCTTTTGGGCGGCCTCGGCGCCTTGCTTGGCCGTGGTCAACTCGGCGGTACGTTCTTCAACCAGGGCGGCCAATGCCTGTGCCCGGGCATGCGCCTGAACCGTGCGCACCCGTATGACTCCCAAAATCATTCCGGCCAAAGAGAGCGCGATGCCAATTCGGAACCACCGCGTTTCATAGAAGTGCGGCAGCAGGCGGACGCTGATGGTGGCCTCGTCCTGGCCCGCATCTTTGGCGCCTTGGACCAGCACGCGAAAACGATAACTGCCGGGAG
>Ga0326728_10012705_pt1 | contig 18592 bp, 14 predicted proteins | sample MB3enrmetagenome_FD_207602 | JGI IMG/M metagenome (GOLD analysis project Ga0326728, IMG submission 207602) | Lab enriched peat soil microbial communities from McLean, Ithaca, NY, United States - MB31MN | ecosystem: Environmental > Terrestrial > Soil > Wetlands > Peat | place: USA: New York... | reverse complement strand
CGAACTTTGCCACGTCCGAGTAATTTGACCAGTTGCGGAAATTGCCGTCTCCACCGTGGAGCAAGTAGACAACTGGCAGTTTCGCCCCGGCGGCAATGCTGGAGGGCAATATGACGCGGTACTGCATGTCACGGTTGAGCGCAACACTGCGGAAAGTAACATCCCGCATTTGAACATTTGGGGTAAGCCGAGGATGATCAGACTGCTCTGTCCGCTTCTTGTTGCACGCAGGCAGGAGCATGAAAACGGCGCACAAAGACGCTGTAATAAAGCGTAAAAATCCGTCAACCCTCATAGAAGAACAATCATATATGAAGTTGGTCGGATGGAGCACGTCTTATCAACGAATACTGCATATAGTTGTTAGTGTCGGCAGTATATGAAACGAATGACCGAGATTTCGCGGATTTCGGAACGTGGAACGTGGGTATCCGCTTTCGGCTTAGCTGTGGCCGGCGGTGGCCGAGGCGGCTTTCTTGCCGGACTCGCGGGCGGCAACGGTGAGTTCTGTTTCGATGGAAGAGAAACGCTGAAAGATCTCGTGAAGCCGCAGTGCCATATTGCGGATGGCATCGGCTTCGGCCAGCACGCTGGCGGGCAGTCCGGGCTCGAGCGCCAGAAGTTCCGCGTTGCCGAGCACGGTGGTGAGCGCGTTGTTGACGTTGGTGCGCATCTCGATCATGTAGCGTCCGAGAGTGGCTTCGGCGCGGGCGGCGGTGCAGAGTTTCTCGGCTTCGCGGGCACGCGACTCGGCTTGGCGGCGGCGCAGAATTTCGCGTCCGGCGAGCGTTGCCATCGTCGGCCAAACGCTGGGCTCGCGGCGCAACTCGATCACGGCACCGTGGATGTTGCAGACATCGAGCAAAGGATCGCAGTGGACCACAATGGCCGGACGGCCGGCGGCGGCGAGCGACTCCCGCAGTCCGTTGTTCTCGTTATGCGTTGAGGCGCCGTCCGATGAGGCGTCGGCAATCGCGAGGTCGTAATGGCTGCGTTTGAGGTCGCGCGAGAGGCCTGGGCCGAGCACGATGAATTCCGGCGCATCGGAGTGAGTATCGCGAGGCCAATGCGCGGTAATCTCGTGCGCGAAGGCGGGGTCGCTGGTGAGGATCAGGACAGTTGGGTGGTAGATGCTCATCGTTGTCTTCTGGCTTGATAAATCAACCTTGAACTCGACGCCGGCTTGGCGGCTCAAGCCGCGCCCCTTCAAAACAAAGTCAAGGCCTGAGTCTCTCCGCAGGCCGGGGACCCGAGGTGGCACGGGAAACTATTTCTTCGTTGCGCCGCCGGACTTGCCCGAAGCGGAAGCGGCGCTCGAGGCCAGCGGATTCCTGCGCGCTCCGTTCTGCAGCGCGTCGTCTACGGCCGCTCGCAGATCGACCAACATGCGCAGCGGCTGGCCGGACGAATATTCGGCGTGGAACATGACTTTCCAGGACTGGCAGATCATGCGCAGACGGCTGATGGGTTCCTCGGAGGAGAATTGCGCGCGCCGGCAATCGATGGTGGAGACGCCGCGCCGCTCGAGTTTGCGCAAGCCGTCCTGAATGGCGTTGAGATCGTCGTGCATGAGGCGGAAAAATATCCGCCGCACCATGAAGCTGAAACGCGCAAAGGCCACCATGGCCGAGGGCTCGAAGTAGCGGGCCGAGTTCTCGGTCTTGAGCTTGCGCCCTTGCTCGAGCGCGCCGCTGTGCAGCAGCTCGCTGAGACGGCGGCAACGCGCCGCCGACTGCATCACTGTCTCCAGCGAATTCAGCCACGCCGGCAGCTTCGGCTCGAAGGGCCCGAGCGCGGGTTCCAGTACCTGGGCGACGTAATCGAGATCCACGTCGGAGTCTTCCAGGCCCGAGGGCGCGCACAGCGAAAAATACTGGACGAGCAGAAAATCGATCTTGTCGCGATCGCTCGCCAACTTGGCACCCTTCCGCAGGTGGTGCACCAGCAGTTGGCGCAGCACGGTCTCGCTCGCCAGGGGCGTGGTCTGCAGAAACTGGCGCAACTGATGCACCTGGATCTGCGTGTCCACCTGCTGGAACCAGGCATCGGCTTGCGCGACCGACGCGGGCGCGAGCGCGAAGCCCTCATCGATGGGGCAGGCGGGAACCTCAATCACAAATTCGCGGACCAGCGCGCTGTACATGGGTTGCAGAGCGCAGAGCGTGCTTCCCTGGTCTTCGCATGACGGACGGACGGACAGTTGGGTGGATTCATTCATGATTTCACGATCCAATGGGGAACAGGTTTAAGGAAGCGGGCGGCAACCACGGTCCGCTTTGGATGATATTGCACCGCGACCACGGAGGCTTCGGCATGCAGCAAGCCGTCGTGGCTTTCGACCAGGACACGATCGGCGAATTCCAAGGGGCGCTCGACTACAAACAGCACTTCGTGCGGCGTGCCGAACTCGATCACCGTCTCCTGTAGGAAGACGTTCTGGTTTTCGAGGGCGCTGGCGTGGCCATTGTCATTGCCATTGCCATTGTCATTTCCGTTGCCATTTCTGTTGCCATTGCCATTGGCGTTGGCGTTGTCATGAGCGCGGCTGAGTTTGATGGGAATCCGCACTGGCGTGGCTTCGGGAAAGAACCGGGCTAGGCGGCTTACGACACTGGGTTCGAGAGCGCGAGCAGTTGCCTGATGGGACAAGGTTGACCTCGCCAGCTGAACTGAAGCAGCCGAGTCTCCTCTCTTCCCGGTTTGGAAGATCCGCGAGGAGACTCGCACTGGCTTTCCAATATACAGTTATGCACGAGTTACTCCAAACACTTGCAGGTCATGTTCTTTGGAGCAAATGATAGAAAAGATAGGAAGTTACGAACGCAACTTGAAGTTAGAGCAGTCTAATATCTCGCGACGGGAGGGAAGTCCGTCTCAGAATGGGACAGTCGTCTCACTTCGCGGGCGGCGAGAAAGCTGAGGAAACTCCATTGTCGCAAACCCAGAGTTCGCGCGATCGCAGGCAACGGCCGAGCTGCGCTCGGCTTGGACAGCCGAAAATGGCTGTCCCTCCGCAGCCTTGGACGGGTGAGGGCGCCCGCCGCTCCACGAACAATATTACTGTAGTGTGGCCGATTGCGGAGGTTCTTCTTGGGCGCCTATGTGGTAGCGATTGAGTTTGCGATAGAGGGTGGCGCGGCTGATGCCCAGCATCTTGCAGGCTAGAACTTTGTCGCCTCTAACCTGGGAGAAGACGCGCTCGATGGTACGGCGCTCGATGTCTTCTAAGTCGGTGGTGCGTAAGTCGGTGGCGCGGTCGGAGAAACCTGGCGCGGTTTGCCCGTCTTTCGCTTCGATCTGAACTTCCGCGTTGGCGATCGCCGGCGGCAGATCGCCGGCTTCGATGATGGGTTGATCGCCGAGAGCTACGGCGCGCTCCAGGCAGTTTTCCAGTTCGCGGACATTGCCGGGCCAATCGTACGCCAGCAGCGCTTTCATGGCGTTGCTGGAGAGTTGGACACCGCGTCCGGGAGCCAGACGTTCGAGAAAAAACGCCGCAAGTATAGGAATGTCGGAACGGCGCTCGCGCAGCGGGGGCAAGGAGATTGTGACTACGTTGAGGCGGAAATATAAGTCCTTGCGAAACGTTCCTTTCTTATATTCAGCGTCGAGATCGCGGTTGGTGGCGGCCATGATGCGCACGTCCACTTTGACTTTTTGATTGCTGCCGACAGGGCGGACTTCTTTCTCCTGCAAAAAACGCAGTAACTTGGCTTGCATTTCAAGAGGTAGTTCACCGACTTCATCGAGAAAGATGGTTCCCGTATCGGCCGATTGCAGCAGTCCCGACTTGGAACGAAGAGCGCCGGTGAAGGCGCCTTTTTCGTAGCCGAACAATTCGCTTTCGATGAGGGTGGGAACGAGCGATCCGCAGTCGACGGCAACAAAGGGGCGTGCGGCCATGCTGCCGCGAAAGTGCAATGCGCGGGCCACCAGTTCCTTGCCGGTTCCGCTTTCGCCGGAAATGAGGACGGGCGTGCGCGTGTCTTTGAGCCGCGAGATGAGGCGCAGAACGTTCTGAATGCTGGTGGAATTGCCGATGATGCCGTGGACGGCAGTCTCGGTTTCGGAGCGTTCGCGGAGATAGAGATTTTCTTCGACGAGGCGGACTTTGTCGGCCATGCGGCGCAGAAAAAGGCGTAGATCGTCGAGCGGGGCGAAGGGCTTGGCAATGTAATCGTAGGCGCCAAGCTTCATGGCCTGGACGGCGGTTTCGACCGAGCCGTGGCCGGTCATGACGGCGACTTCGAGGCGCGGGTGGGCGCGTTTGGCTTGCTCCAGGAATTCGAGCCCGGTCATGCGCGGCATCACCATGTCGGTGAGCACCATGTGTATGGGCTGTTCTTCGAGCAGAGTGAGGGCGGCGCTGCCGCTCTCGGCTTCCAGGCAGGAAAAGCCGAGCGACTCGCCCACCGTGATGCAGAGGCGGCGGATGGTCTGCTCGTCATCGACAATGAGCAAGCGGATGCGGAAGTCTTGCGCCGCCGAAACCCGGGTCGTCGAGTGCTGTGCCGTCGAATTACGTGCCGCCGAATTCTGCGCCGTCGAATTCTCGCTCATGAAACGGTCCTGCCTATGGTTTTTTCGACCACGGCAAGGAAGTCGTGGACGCGAAACGGTTTTTCCACGCAGGGCGCGCCGGTGCGGCGCAGCGTGGCGGCGGTTTCTTCGTTGGCGATGTCGCCGGTGATGAAAACCAGGCGGGAGGCGAGGCGCGGGCGATTGCTGGCGATCCAGGCGTAGACTTGGGCGCCATCGACGCCGCCGGGGGTGCGCATGTCGGAGACGACGCCGTGAAATTCGCCGTCCGCGAGCAGCCGCAGGGCTTCGGCGCCGGATTCGGTGGGGACCACGTTATAGCCGTGTCCCTCGAGAACGGCGCGTACCAAGGACAAGACGGCCGGTTCATCTTCAATCAGAAGCACGGACGCACATGCGGATTTCGTACCAGTTTGCATCATTGTGGTTGCACTCCTGCAACGGCTCCGAAGGATGCCGTCTCGGTTGCCACCGGGAGTCGGACGATAAAGGTCGCTCCTTCAGAGTCCAGGTTATTGTGACAAGCAATTTCGCCGCCGTGTTCGCGGACGATACCGTAGCAAATACTCAGGCCCAAACCAGTTCCCTTGCCCACATCTTTGGTGGTGAAAAAAGGATCGAAAATGCGTTCGGGATCGGCGATACCCATGCCGTTGTCACGGAAAGAAATCTCGACGAAGGGGCCGGCGGGGGCGCTCATGATCTCGATGCGGGCGGGCCGCGAGTTTTCGCGGACAGCGTCGTACGCATTGTTCAAGATGTTGAGAAATACCTGTTGGAGCTGATGGGAATCGCCGACGATCTGGGGTAGGGCATCGTCGAGGCGTTCGACCACCTGAATGCCGTGGCTCATGAAGTCGTAAGAGCGCAAGTGCACGGTGCGTTGCAGGATGGAGTTGAGCTGGACGGGCTGGCGCTGTGGCGGCATCTGGCGGGCAAAGCTGAGCAGGTTCTGCACGATCTGCTTGGTGCGCTGCGCTTCCTGCAAAATCACGCACAGATCGCGGCGCGCGCTTTCGGGAAGCTCGGGGTTTTCCATCAAGAGGTCGGTGAATCCGAGGATGGCGGTGAGGGGATTGTTGACTTCGTGGGCGACACCGGAGACCAACTGTCCGACGGCGGCCATTTTCTCGGCGTGCATGAGCTTGGAACGGAGCAGGGCGGAGTCGGTCACGTCGGTCATGACGACGACGATGTTGGAGACGCGGCCGTCTTCGCCGCCGATGGGACTGAGATTGACGGAGAATTGGCCGCTGCCGCCGTCGGCGCGGACCAGCGGCAGATCGAAGTTGTCCACCTGTTGGCCGCCGGCCACGGCGGCCAGCGCCTCGCGGAGAGCGGCGCGCCGCGCCGGGACGCAGAGCTCGGGGAAGGGATGCCCGAGAATCTGGCTCTGCTGAAAGCCTAGACCGCTCCAGCGGCGGTTGGCGTAACTAATGATGCCATCGGTGCCGGTGACCAGAATTAGGCTTTGGGTATGGCTGAGGACTTTGCTGGAGAAATCGCGCTCTTTCTGCAACTCGGTTTGCGATTGGTGGAGGCCGGTGACATCGAGCATGAGGCCGCGATATTGCAGGATGCTGCCGGATGTATCGCGCACGGCGAAGCAATTGATGAAGACGTGGACCGGCGATCCATCCTTGCGCCGGAGGATTTCTTCCTGATTGCGCAGCCCGCCCTGGCGCTCGAAGAGTTCCGCCAGTTCTTCCCGCCGCCGTGGAGTGAAATAGACCTGGGTGGGAATGTCGAGCTGGAAGACCTCTTCGCGGCTGCCGTAGCCGAGCATGCGGACGAGCGCGTCGTTGACTTCGACGAAGCGGCCCTGGGGCGTGGAGAAGAAAATACCTTCCTGAGTGTTGTCGAAGAGTTCGCGATAGCGGCGCTCGGCTTCGCGGCGGTCGGTGATGTCCTTGAGGACATGGACGGTCTGCAACTGGGCGCTGCTGGCGGCGTGAATGCTTGAGGTTGAAACCAGGTAGGTGCGCTCGAGGACGGGATGCACGTATTCGTCAAGGCCCTCGCCGCTGCGGCAGAAGGGACAGGAATGCGGCGAGGCCGCGGTAGAAAGGGCGTCGAGGGCGCGCATGTTGACGCCGATCAATTGGTCGGGGGCGATGCCGACGAAATCGGCAAGGGAGCGATTGACGCGCAGCACGTTGTGCTGCTGGTCGTGGACCACGATGAAATCGCTGATGGCGTCGAAAACTTCCAGCCAATGGCGGTTAGCCTGTTGCATACGGGTAAAGAGGCAGGCATTTTCGAGTGCGATGCTGGCATGGCCGGCGATGGCGCGCAGCAACTGGTCGTCGGCCGTGGTGAGGGGAGCGCCGCGGTCGGCCAGACAGAGCACGCCGACGAGTTCACCCGAGGAGCCGGCGAGCCGTACCAGGGTGCAATCGTTCCATCCGAGGGTCGAGGCGAGAGCGGTCCCGAAAATATCGGCGGCCGGGGCGAAAGCCACTTCGGTGGGGTATTTCGGCAGGGCAGCGCCGAGCGCCTGACCGAAGCGGCGCAGCACGGCCTTGTCGGCGATATCGTCGGGGCCGCACAGCAGGACAGTATCGATTTCCGCGCTTTGAAAAAGGCAGAGGGCAACCGAGCGGCCTCCCAGCAGGGCGGAGGCGCGCAGTGCGAAGCTGCGCATGAAATCGGGCAGATGGAGCACGGTGTTGAGTTCGAGGGCGATGGTGACCAGGGCCTCAGCGCGGCGGCGGTGCTCCTCGGCCTGGTGGAGGTTGCGGGTGAGTTCGAGCGCGATGGCAATGTGCGCGGCCAGGGCGCGGGCGCGGCGCACGTCTTCGTCGTCGATGGGCCCGGCTGCGATGCGGTCGAGCACGCCAAACATCCCGAGCACATCGCCGTTCGAGCCGAGCAACGGGACGGCGAGGAGTTGGCGGACGCGGAAGGCGTCAATGAATTCCAAATTGGCGCCGGGAGTTTTGGCGGCGTCCTCGGTGAAAAACACCTGTTTCTTTTTCAGAGTGACGGACGCGGGGCCGTTGTGCAGGGGGATATCGAGCGGACGGGCGGCCCCGTTTTCCACTCCCCATCGAATGCGGAAGGCCTCGGCTTCGAGCAGTCCGATGAAGCAGCGCTCGAAGCCGAGGAAGCTGGCAGCGCGCACCACCGAGGTCTGCATGAACTCGTCGAGTTTTCCGGCGCTGCCGAGTTCGAAGGAGATCTCGAGAATTTCGTGCAGTTCCTGAGCCTGGGCGCGGGCCATGCCGTACAACTCGGCGTTGGCGATAGCGACCGCGCCAAATCCAGCCAAGGCCGAAACCAGGATTTTGTCTTCCTGGGTGAAGGGGTTGGCGCGGCGCGGGTAAACCAGGATCGCGCCGTGCGAGCGCGAGGTGCGAAAGGGCGCGACGATCAGGACTCCGGGCGGCGAATCTTCTCCGAAATGCGCGGCGCTGTCGATGTTGACCGTGATGCGTTCGCCGGCCGCAACGGCGCGGGTCGCGGCCTCAAGCGCAGAGCGGAGGTCGTTCTGCTGAAAGCGCGTGCGGATGGAGTGGGCGAGTTTCGGGGACTCGGTCGACACCGCCTGCAACTGCAGCGCATTCTCCTGTTGCACCTTCTCCGGTTGCAAGAAGACCAGTACGGCGGGCGAATGCAGCAAGACGCGCAACCGGTCGGCGATACTCTCCAGCACGGCTGCGGTGTCGGGCAGGCCGGGCAGCGCAGTTGCGACCTCGACCAAAATGCTGGCGCGGCGGCGCTCTTCGCGGGAAAGCTGGTGCCAACGCAGGGCTTCGAGGGCGGACGCGAGCTGGCCCGCCAGGATGGTGGCTTTGGCGGCGTCGTCCTCGTTAAAGGCGATATCGGGTGCGCCGCGCACGAAGGCGATGGCGCCCAGCGCAAAGCCGGAGACCAGCAGAGGCGCGGCCATGGCGGCATGAGCGTGGCATTCGGCGAGCCAGGGATAACGGGCGGCGTCGCCGTGGTTGAGAAAGATGGGGCGACGCTTCTCGACGGCCTCCATGGCGATCGAGGGGGCGATGGATTCATCGTCGGCGCGGAGGCGGATGCCACGAAAAGACTGGGTCGGGTCGCCGTCGGATTCAACGCCAACCAAATCGCCGTCGGAAGAGCGACTCCAAAAGTAAGCGCCGCTGGCCTGAAAGAAGATGCGTGTTTGGGCACAGAACAACCGCAGGAGCTGGCTGGGATTACCGCTCTGAAAGGCCGCCTGGGAAAGCTCCAGGAGAAGTTTCTGGAACGCTTCGTCAGACTGAGACACGTCGCCGGAACCCGAATTACCCATGTGGGATGTCAGTGGGCACCATCCGCCTCGCTAAACGGTTGAAAACAATTGAATTACAGATGAGGATATGCTGGATTCTCAAATTGAGTCAAGGAAATATGAAGGGCAGTGCCTGGATGTGAAACGTCACCAATGTGATACCAATGTCTCATTCTGCGAACGGAGACGGTAAGTTCTACGGACATGCCTCAAGGTTAGGCGGGCCGAGAGGACACCAATAGTGCATGGGGGCGCTTAAGGATCGATTCTTCACGACTTTGCGGAGATCACCAAAGTAATGCCAAGCGAGAACTTTTGATATCGCGAATGTGATCCTTGCAGGAATATAGGGCAAGTGCGACAACGAAGTCAGGGAGGCATTGTGTTAATTCAAGCCCTAAAGCGTCTGGTCGCGGTGGGTCTGCTGTTGATTGGCGGATGGGCTGCGGCCAGCAGTCCCATGGCATGGGGACAAGCGGAACTCAATCGAAAAGTCAGGAGCAAGGTGTCGCCAATGTACCCGGAATTGGCGAAGCGCATGAACATCTCCGGCGCGGTGAAGATACTGATCACGGTCTCTCCCAACGGGACGGTCAAGGAAGCCAAGGTACTTGGCGGGCATCCGCTGTTGGCGAATGCCGCTCTGGATGCGGTGAGGAAGTGGCGTTTCGAGGCGGGCTCGGAAGAATCATCGGGGATTGTGACATTCGATTTTGCCCCGAACCAGTGAGCGAGCGGAGCTGGACCCGAAGTGCTGGCTGAGGAAGGTCTGAGTATGAATATCGGAAAGAAGCTGTATATAAGTTTCGGCGTCATTCTAGGAACCGTTCTGTTGCTGCTCGCGATCAACCTGATCGCGGTGGCGCGCGAGCACGAGACCAAGGCGGCGGCGCAGCGTTCGATCGACATGGCCGAGGCGACTTCGTTGGTGCGCTTCGAAATGATGCAGAACCGGCTCCACTTGCAAAACTATCTGCTCAGCGGCGATACCCGCGACGTGGATAAAATGAGCGACGGCGAACGCCAGTTGAGCGAAGCCCTGCGCCACGCCCAGGACTTGGCGAATTCCCCGCAACAGAAAAGCAGCCTGGAGAAAGTGCAGGGCCTCGAGCAGTCCTGGGGTAACGACTTCGCCAGCCCGCTGGTGGACAAGCGCCGGGCCGTCGATGGCGGCAACGCCACCGTGGCCGAGCTGCAAATTTTCTATCTGCAAAAGGACCCCAACTCCTGGGTCTCGCGTTCCAGCGACGTTCTGGACGAAGTCGACCGGGAGAACCACCAACTGCTGGACAAGCGGCGGAGCGATGACGATAGCGCAGCCAAATGGACGATCGTGATGGCCGTGTTCAGCTCGATGATCGCACTGGGCCTGGGTATCATCATTGCTTACCGGACCGCCAACGGAATCACGCAACCGCTGGGACGGCTGATCCATGTGGCCGACCAGATCGGGCAGTCCGGCGATCTGGAACACAATATCGATGTTCGCGGCACGGATGAAATCGGGCAAATGGCCAGGACGTTCGACTCGATGGTGAAGTACCTGAAGGAAATGGCCGCGGTTTCCGAAGCCATCGCCGGGGGCAACCTGGCGGTCGAAGTTCGTCCGCGGTCGGCCAACGACACCCTGGCGAACGCCTTCACGCGCATGGTGGAAGGCCTGCGCGGCATGGTGCGCAACGTACGCGACGCGGCTACGCAAGTGGCCAGCGCCTCGACCCAGGTGGCGAGCGCTTCCGACGAATCGGCGCGCAACAGCCTGCAAACCTCTTCCGCCATCGATGAAGTGACCAGCACCATGCACGAGATGAGCGTCAACGTGCAGAACATGGTGAAGAGCACGCAGACGCAAGCCTCGAGCGTCAGCGAAACCTCGGCCTCGATCGACGAGATGGTGACCTCGATCCAGCGGGTCGCGGACACGGCCAAGGTCCTGCTCGATATCTCGAACCGCTCGCGCGAAGAGGTGCACAGCGGCATCGGCACCATGGAGAAGGCGACCGACGGGTTGAACCGGATCAACACCACCATCCGCTCTTCGGGCGAGATCATCGACGCGCTCGGAGGACGGGCGGACGACATCGGCAAGATCGTCGAAGTGATCGACGATCTGGCGGAGCAGACCAACCTGCTGGCCTTGAATGCCGCCATCGAAGCGGCGCGGGCGGGCGAGCACGGCCTGGGGTTTGCCGTGGTGGCGGACGAAGTCCGCAAGCTGGCGGAGAAATCCGCGCAGTCCACCAAGGAAATTTCCGAGTTGATCGAAAGCATCCAAAAAGAAGCGCGCAAAGCGGTCGACAACATGGAGAAGAGCACGACGATCGTGAACGAAGGACTGAATCTGGGCCAGGAACTGAATGGCGCGCTCCGAAAAATTTCCAACGTGGTGACCGAGGTCTACAAGTTCGCGCAGGAAATTGGGGCGGCCACCAACGAGCAGTCGCACGGTTCGTCGCAAATCGCGCGGGCCACCACGCGCTTGAACGAGATCACGCACGAGATCAACTCGGCGGTGGAAGAACAGGCGTCGGGAGCGCAGGCGGTGGTGTTGGCCATGGAGCGCATGCGCGAACTGGTGCAGTCCTCGACCTCGAGTTCCACCGAACTGGCCGCTTCCTCCGATCAGATGTCGAAGATGTCGCGGGGTCTGCTGGATTCGATGGACCGGTTTGCGCTGCGGTCGAACGACCGTTCCAACGATCGCTCGAATGACCGGCCCAACGACCGGCCCAACGACAAGACCAACGACGGCGGGCGCGTGAACGCAGTCCGGACCGCGGCGGCGGGGTCGCGCTGAGGGGATTCCAATCATGAGCCGGGAAACACACATTGTCGGCTTCCGGGTGGGCCGCGAAACCTACGGCGTGCCCATCACCTCGCTGCACGAGATCGTCCGCGTGCCCGAGATCACCGCCGTGCCGGACGCGCCCGATTATCTGGAAGGGGTCATCAACCTGCGCGGAAAGATAGTCTCGGTGGTCGATCTGCGGAAGCGGTTCGGCAAGCCCTCCACCGGGCTCGACCGGCGCAGCCGCATTCTGGTCGTCGAACACCGGGGCCGGCTTGCGGGCATGATTGTGGACTCGGCGTCGGAAGTCTTGAAGATCCCGGAAAGCGAGATCGAAGCCGCGCCCAACATGATGCAGGAAGGCGGATTGGATTGTGTGACCGGCCTCGGCAAGTATCAGGGACGGCTGATCATTCTGCTCGATATCAACAAGGTATTGGCGGCGCGCGAGCTGGGAAACGAAGCGTCCTCAGAGAAGTTGGCGGAAAAGCCGGCCGCGGCCGGCATTGGCAAAGCGGGAACAGGAACAGCGACAGCGACAGGAACATCGGCTGGGACAGTAACCAGAACGAAGATCGCTTCGGCCGGAAAGTAGCCGCAGGAACCGAACCCACATGAATACGAGCGAGACGCCCGCACTCACCGAAGCGGAATTGAAACTTCTGCAGGCCCTGGTCTACCAGGAATGCGGCATGCATTTCGACGAGCGGCGCACGCCCTTCCTGCAGGACCGCCTGCTGCGCCGGTTGAAAGAGTGCCATCTCGATTCGTTCTACAGCTACTATCGGTTGCTCATCAGCCAGCCGGGCAAACAAGAGCTGTCGTGCCTGCTGGAGAACCTCACGGTCAACGAGACCAGTTTTTTCCGCAACAAGGCGCAGCTTGACCTGTTTCAGCGGGATGTGATGGAAGATCTTCTGCGGCACAAACAGGAATGCCGGGACTTCAGCGTGAGAATCTGGAGCGCGGGCTGTTCCACGGGACAGGAACCCTACACGCTGGCCATGCTGGTCGCGGACGCGCTGTCCTACTACTATCAGCGCCATCCTCTGCCCTCGGAAGCGGCGGTGCCGAAGCCCCTGATTCCCGCGCCCTGGCGGGTGGAGATATTGGCCAGCGACATCAACTATTCGGTGTTGCGCACGGCGCAGGAGGCTTCCTACAGCGAGCACCAGATGACGGGGGTCGACTATGGCTACCGCTTGCGCTACTTCGACAAAGTGGGCGAGCGCTACGCCGTGAAAAAGAGCGTCAAGGAACTCGTGCACTTCGACTTTCACAATCTGAAAACGGAATACCTGCCGCAGCGCAACGACATCATTTTCTGCCGCAACGTGATGATGTACTTCGACGAAGCCGAGCAGAAGCGGCTGGTGGAGAAGTTTTACCGCTGCCTGAATCCCGAAGGGTACATGTTTGTCGGCCATGCCGAAAGCTTGCTGGGGCTGACGGAAAAGTTTCAGATGCTGCATAGCAACAGCGGCACGGCGTATCGGCGAGTCGAGGTGACGATGTGACTCTTCCCCCAGAAGACCGGATGAGCGATCTTCGCCAGCTGTTCTTCGAAACCGCGGGAGAACTCGTCCAGAAGCTGAACGAAGAAGCGATGCGGCTGGAAAAGTCGCCCGGCGATGCGGAGACGGCCCGCAGCCTGCGGCGGACGGTGCATACGCTGAAAGGGGACTCGGCCGCCTGCGGGTTCCGGGAACTCAGCGAATTGTCCCATGAATTCGAGGACGTGCTGACGCTCGAGAACACGGCCGCCGCGGCTTCGGTTCCCGAGATCGCCTTGCGCGCGGCCGACGTGTTTGCGGCCTTGCTGGAAGCGTACCGCACGGGGACGAAACTTCCCAGCATCCAGAGCTTGCGCGCCGACATTGCCCGTCTGGCCCACCCGGCGGCGGGCGGCGCGGCGCCAGCGGCAAAAACAAAAAAGTTGAGGAAAACGAAAAGCGCCGCGCAGGAGAACCGCTGGTCGGAGTATGAACAACTAGCGATCGCCCGGGCGGCGGCCGAGGGCAAGCGCATTCATCATGTGGTGGTGGAGATCGACCCACAGTGCGCCATGCCCATCGCCGGACGCCAGATGATCCAGATCGCCCTGGCCTCGCTCGGCGAGGTGCTGGCCCTCTATCCGGCGGAAGGCAGCCTCGATCCCATCAAACAAATTGAAGCGGCGCTGGTGTCGGAAAGCCCGGCGGAACAGATCCGTGCCAAGTGCAGCATCCCCACCATTGCGCTGCATGCAAAAGTCAAGCCGTTGCGCGCCGCAGCGCCGCTCCTGCAGACTTCCGCCACTGCTTCTGCAGGCATCGCCTCCGAAGACAAAGACAAGGACAGGAACGAGGCCGGGTTGCCGTTGCCCGCCGCCGGCAACCCTGCCCACAGCACTCTGAACGACGCGCCCACCGCCGCGGAAGCGGCGCCGGCGCCTGCCATGCCGAGCGGCCCCGACAATCTGCTGCGCGTGGATGCGGAAAAAATCGACAGCGTGCTCAATCTGGTCGGGGAACTGATCCTGGCGAAATCGATGTTGCAGCAGGCCCTGCACGAATTTGGCGAACGCTTTCCGAAAGATGGGTTGCGGGGAAAGTTCGCCGACGCCATGGCGTTTCAAGGACGGGTCTTGAACGACCTGCAGCACTCGGTCATGAAGATCCGCATGGTGCCGGTCGATCAACTGTTTCGGCGCTTCCCGCGCATTGTGCGGGACGTTGGGCGGCAGTGCGGGAAAGAAGTCGAGTTGGTGGTCAAGGGCGGGCAAACCGATCTCGACAAAAGCATTCTGGATGCGATCGCCGAGCCCATGACCCACCTGGTGCGCAATGCAATCGGCCACGGTTTGGAAAGCGCCGAGGAGCGGGTCCGCGGCGGCAAGCGCGCGCAGGGGACATTGCGGCTGTGCGCGTATCACCAGGGGAACCAAGTCGTGATCGAGGTTTCCGACGATGGGCGCGGCATCGATGCGGAAAAAGTGAAGCAGCGCGCCCTTGCCCAGGGATTGCTGAACGCCGACCAGGCGGCGCGCCTGACCGAGGCGGAAACTCTGGATCTGATCCTGCGGCCGGGATTCTCCACGGCGGAAGAGATCACGGAAATTTCAGGACGCGGTGTGGGATTGGATGTCGTGCAGAGCGTGCTAGCGCGCCTGAAGGGATCGGTGCAGATCGAAACCGCGCGCGGACGGGGCACAACGTTTCGTATGCGGCTTCCGCTGACCCTGGCCATCATCCGGGCGCTGCTGTTCTGGGTGGAGCAGCGGCTCTACGCCCTGCCCCTGAACGCGGTGGCGGAAATCGCGCGCACCGTGGAAGAAAATATTCATCAGGTGGAGCACTACGAAGTGCTGCAACTGCGCAACGATGTGTTGCCGCTTTTGCGCCTGGGCACGAGACCCGCGAGCGGGCCGGAAGCGGCGCGGCGCAAGGTCTTCGTGCTGGTGATCAACAGCGGAGACCGCAAGTTCGGTGTGGTCGTCGATGGAATGGAGGGCGAAGACGAATTAGTCATCAAGGCGCTCGACGACCAGTCGATCACCACCGACTTGGTCAGTGGGGCTTCGATTCTGGGCGATGGGCGGGTGGTCCTCATTCTGAACATGATCGCCCTGATGGAGCGCTTCACACGCGGGCGGACCAATGCCAGCGGCACGGGGATGGCGGGTCTGCTGTCGAGTCTCGCCAAGGTTGAAAGCAAAAGCGGTGCAATTGAAAATGCTGTCGCGAGGGCACGCGGCGCGGCAGGGGGCCAGAAATGAAGAAGCGGGTGCGTGTGCTGGTGGTGGACGACTCGGCGCTGATGCGCAAACTGATACCCAGGATCCTCGAAACGGACAACTCGATCGAGGTTGTGGGCACGGCGATGGACGGCTATTTCGGACTGAAGAAAATCGAGAGCCTGTCGCCGCAAGTGGTGACGCTCGACCTGGAAATGCCCGGAATGAACGGCATCGATACGCTGAAGGAAATCATGCGGCGCTGGCGGCTGCCGGTGATCGTGGTCAGTTCGCATAGCACAGCCGGGGCATCGATCACGCTCAAGGCGCTGGCGCTGGGCGCGTTCGATTTTGTGGCCAAGCCGCAGGATGTTTCCGCGCGCATGCCCGAAATCGCCGCCGAGTTGATCAAGAAAATCCACGCTGCGGCGCAGAGCGCGGGCGTGCAGGCGCAGTTCCTGCCGGGAGAAGCCGAGGGCGCGCAGGCGGGCAAGCTGCGGCCGGTGGCGCCGACCCACATCATAGCCATCGGCGTTTCCACGGGCGGCCCGAATGCCTTGCACTACCTTTTTTCGCATTTGACGGCCGACTTTTCGGGCAGCATTCTAGTGGTGCAGCACATGCCGGACGGCTTCACGGAACTGTTTGCCAAGCGGCTGGACGATGTTTGCCCGATCCGGGTGAAGGAAGCGCAATCGGGAGACCTGCTGGTGGCCGGACGGGCGCTCATTTGTCCGGGAAACCGGCACATGAAAGTGAAGAAAATGCCGCTGGGCAATGTGGTCGTGCTGGGCGACGACACCCCGGTGAACGGCCATCGTCCTTCGGTGGATGTGCTGTTCCACAGCGTAGCCGAGGAGTTCGGTTCGCAAGCCATGGCCGTGTTGATGACCGGCATGGGAGAAGACGGGGCGGCCGGATTGGGAGAAGTCCGCGCGGCCGGGGGGTTCACGGTGGCGCAGAGCCAGGCGACATGCGTGGTTTACGGCATGCCCAAGGCGGCCATCGAACGCGGCTGCGCGATGCGGATCGCCGACCTCCAGGATTTGCCCAATGTTTTGTCGGCACAGTGCGCGCACGATCCCGGTCCCCGAGACGCGGCCGACGTCAAGCGGGCAATCAGTGCCGGAAGTGACTAGAGTTATCTACCGAAAGTGCGTAGATCGTGATTAAGTGATAGTTGGGGAGGAGTGCCATGCCAGAATTTACGCCCGTAAAACGGAGCGAAGACGGACAACCGGTACGCTATCTGATCGTGGACGACTCCGTGTTCGCCCGCAAGAACCTGGTTCGAATGGTCGAGACCTTCGGCGGACAGGTGATCGGCGAGGCGGGTGACGGAGTTACCGCCATCAGCGAGTACGACCGGCTCATGCCCGACATCGTTCTCATGGATATCACCATGCCGCACATGGAAGGCATCGAGGCGGCCGAGAAGATCGTGCGCGAACATCCCGGCGCGCGTATCGTCATGGTGTCGTCGGTCGGCTACCAGGAAAATATCGTGGCCGCTTTGCAGCGCGGTGCGCGCCACTTCGTGCAGAAACCGGTGAAGCCGGAAGTTCTCTATGAAGTCATCAAGTACGTCATGCGTGACGATGGCGTCGCGGTGCGGGGCGCTGGAGCCTAGTCATGCGGATGGATCTGATTCAACCTTTCATCAACTCGGCCGACGCCGTTCTGGCGCAGGGGCTGGAGTCGCCCATTTCCATCGAGAACCTGACCATGGAACAAGAGGCCTACCGGCGGAAGGGTGTCGCCGCCGAGGTCATCCTCACGGGCGAGATCGAAGGGCGGATCATTTTCGATGTGGACCTTGGAACATCGCTGCAACTCGCCAGCCGTCTGGCCGGCGTCGAAGTGTCCGAGACCGACGAGGATCTGGTGCGCGAGGCGGTCTTGGAACTGGCCAACCAGATCATCGGCAACGCCGTCACCTCGCTCAACGACCAGGGATTTCACTTTCACGTTCGTCCTCCCACGCTGCACACGTCCGAGCAGGGCAGCAAGAGCAGTGAAGACACGGAAGCCCTGGTGATGTGCTTCAATACATCCAGCGGAAATGTTTTCATGAATGTGGCGCTGCGCCACCACTGCCGTCCGGCAGCGGAACAGACCGCCGTCGCGGGATAGGAAATCGGGCGTTCGCCTTGAGTCGTTGGCCGTCAGTCTTTTGTCGTTTGTCGTTCATCGCTCGTCGCTCGGCTCTGCAACTCATCCAACTCTATTACCGTGCAAATCGCGATCCACGTTCCAGTTGTCATCCTAAGCTTCGCTCAGGACGGCAAAATTAGGCTACGGTCCGGCCAGCAGAAACACCGGATTCTGCGGCGGGTTCTGCTGGCTCGGTGAAATCGGGGCGCGTCCACTGGCTGGGGCCGTAAGATTCTGAAAATAGGTGTCGGTTGCTGTATCGATGAAGCTGATATTCCCCCCATCGCAACTGGACATGTAGGTGCGCGTACTGTCGCCGGCCGCCGCCATCATCAGGCGGAAACGCGTTGTGGAACAGAAGGAATCGTAGGCGGGAAATCCCGGGACTGCAATCGTGCTCTCGACGGCATAGCTCTTAGCGTTGATCACCGTCACTTGCGGACAGATATTATCGTTCGCGTCCTCATAGTAAGACCCGACATAAGCGCGGCTGCCATCCGGCAGGGCCGCGACGTCAACGGTATACAAGGTCGCTGCCCCGATCGCCGAACACGGGGTTGGTGTGGTCGGAATGATCGTGATTGCGGCGATCGGCGACGGCGTCGATTGAGACACATCCACGATCGCCACTTGATTGCCACCGGGAATATAGAGTCGGTTTAGATTGCTGTCGTAGACCATCTTGATAGCGCCGGGCACACTAATTGACGACTCCGTCAGCATGTCGGGGCCGGCCGTCGAGGTGATGGCGATCGAAGCCAGAGTGCCGTTCGTCTCCAGCACATACACTTGCTGGCTGTCGGTGCGGGCGACCAGCCAGATCGGTGGCGAAGAAAGCGAAATTGGTGAATAGTTGGGCGGGCTGGGGCACGAACCGTTGACACAGATTTGGCGGGCCGTTAGGTCAACGGTGCTGGTGCTTTCGGTGAGGGTGAAGGCGCTGATTGTGCCGTCGCCCTGGTTGGCCACGTAGAGCTTGGTCTTGTCCGGCGTGACGGCGAGGGCGTACGGATTGCTTCCGACCGGTACCGTCGTAAACATGAAGTTGGTGCCGGTGTTGACCACGCCGACCGAATTCAAATTCGGCAACGTCACATACGCGTAGGTATCCAATGGGGCAATGGCCACAAAGTTCGGCGCCGAATTCGCC
>Ga0326728_10012704_pt1 | contig 18593 bp, 19 predicted proteins | sample MB3enrmetagenome_FD_207602 | JGI IMG/M metagenome (GOLD analysis project Ga0326728, IMG submission 207602) | Lab enriched peat soil microbial communities from McLean, Ithaca, NY, United States - MB31MN | ecosystem: Environmental > Terrestrial > Soil > Wetlands > Peat | place: USA: New York... | reverse complement strand
ATGTCATTGGCTCCAATGTTCCAGGCCAGATCTATCAGCAAGCCGCCGTTGTCCGTATATTTGGCAAGTTCGCTTCCGAGGTTTTCCGGCGTGATGCGGTTGCAAACGAATCGAATGCCTTTGTCCATAAATTTTTTTAAAGCCGCGGATTTGTCTTCAAAATCCATTATGGTGATGTTTTGCAAAGGAACATCGATTTTTTCGAGCAGCACCGGCAAAGTGCATTGCGATACTGAACCGTAGCCGATAATTAGAATTTTGTGGTTAAATATTTTCTTGTGCATTTTGGGAATATACTCTCCTTGCCTTTGCGAGCCCGAGTGCATTCGAGGGATCGGCAATTCCTTAATAAATGAGGTTCGTCGCTGGACTCCTCGTAATAGTACCAAATAATTTACGCGCTTATTCTAAAGCATTCCCCAAAAACCGCAAGAGGTTTAGCTGCATTATAAATGGTGATCCGGGTTGGTGCGATATCTCTTGTTGACAGCAGCAGACACACAAGAAGGCCCAGTTGTCCTTGTCCTAAGACCCCTGCTGGAGCAGGCGCAGGACCGCATCAAAACTGCAGCTTTGGGCGATCCAATATCCTGGATCCTGGGCCATGCTGAGACAGTTGCTCTGATACTTCGGCTCGCAGAATCACTAAACAGCCGTGAGGCAACCCGCCTAGCAATGAAGCCTCCAAAGAGCCGTGACCCAGATACTGGCGAGGATGAAGTTCGAGTGGAACTCTGGACACGAGAGAATTCTAATTCCATTATCGGGCTCTATGATTGGTTTCCTGACCTGCGCGATTTCGCCCTAATTGCGCGGGAAGCCCAGGCCGACATCATTTCAGCCAACTTCAGCCTGGTCACCGAAGAAAAAGCGGTGTCCGCGCACGCCGCAGGGCTTGAATTAGTGCCCTGGACCGCGAACACCCCCGCTGATTGGGACAAACTGATCAAGCCCGGTGTGGACGCCATCATCACGGACGATCCTGCGGAGTTGATTGCATACCTTAAAAAGAAGAGGTTGAGATAACCGGACCTTCCCACCAACGGAAGATGTTTGCTGCAGCGGAGAACCAACCCTCGGGCGCCAGCCGCGTTTCACTCGGATGGTCGGGAATTGTGGCGTTGGCATCGGACATAATGCCGATTCTCGATCCCGGCGCCAGCACTCGGCTAAAACTCGCGAAACATCCTCTCACTTCATCGAATCAAAGTCTCTGGTTTTACGAAGATCAGTTCTGACCCGCAATCTTTCCAGAGCCTTGAGAGCAACGACCAGAAAAGACGGTCCCTGTTTCGAAGCAGGGGCTTCTCAGACCTGCGCTTGTACACCGCGATCTGCTGTCGCAACGCGAGAATCCGTACCCATGCCACCTGATTGAACCATGCGAAGATAGCCAGATTGAATCATTGAACGGCCAAGATTTTAGCTAAAATCTTCATGCCGAAAGCATGGAGCCGAGGAACTCAAAAAACCATGAAATCAGTTAGGACGGAGTTTTCGCGGAGCACGGGGAGTGCCTGATGCAGGTTTTGTCTTAGCCAGCCACCAGTCCAATGTTGTTGCTAGGGGAACGTCAAATTGATGGGAAAATGCTTTGCGCGTAAGCCCGCTGCGCCGGAAGTGTTCCACCATTTGCAGCCGTTCAGACGATGCGACCGGCCGCAATGGCTTGGGAGATTTTTTGACTTCCATGCACTCAGCATAGTGATTTAGCTTTGCTGTGTGTAGATGCATCTCCCTTGACGCTTGCCAATAATCAGCTAATGCTTGAAACCTGGTGATCGGGTCATCTGACGTAATTCCCTGCAGGCGCTCCTTCCTGACCGGCTGGAGAAGTTAAGTTAGTCCCGGGAGTAATAGTCCAGGTCTGCTGCTGCCGCTTGCGGATTCTCGTCAATGTCCGGGGGATCTCCCAGCGGATTAGCGGGGCGTCGGCCGTCGAAGAATAGGATCTTGTCAAAGCAATCCTGATGCTCGGCTATGACGAGCCCAAATCACTCGGACGCGCCCGAGTGCCATTTCTCGTATCCTGGGCGGCGCCAGTCCCTCCCGTGTGGACAGGAAATCGTGTGGACAAACGATACGTTGAGTTATGCCATTTAGAGTTGGCCTGCTTTCGTTTATCATCAGAATGGAATGCAAAACTAAGCACTGCCAGCATGGCAACCAAACTAACAATTATCCCTAGCATCACCCACCTCCCCAAGAGGCGCTTTATCGACACCAGATGAGAAGCTTGCATCGGCGTTCGCGGAGCAGCCAACTAAGGAACTCGTCGGTTCGTCACACATCTTCGTCCTACCAAACTTGTTACTTCCATTTTTCCGCGTTCGATTGCCGCTGCGCTCTGCAATGCCATCTGGATCAGTGTGCATCCCTCCACCGTCAACCATGGCATAATGGGGACGAAGCCGTTCAAACAATTCGCTCGATCTGATAGGCAACCATTTTAAGGATGTTAGTAATGTGCTTACGTTCCGTGGAAAGTTTGACAACCTCCTGCTCCTGTTTGGACTCAGCTAATGGCATGTGCTTGGAGTTTTTATATTGAATCTCCTTTCCCTTTCCAACACAAAGTAAGATGCAAATAACCAGGCAAAGGTTTCTGTTTTCCTAAACAAGTAACACTGGGACACTCGGATTTATATCATATTTGATCCGTTCTAATGCTGACGGTAAATATATGATATTTCATAAATACGGAGTTTTGGCGACACACAAGTGGAATGTTTCCCGGATATGAAATCCTATTGCCCGCCTTAAGCGGGGAAGGTGCCCTGCTGGGAATGCGATTTGGAGACAAAACGACATTGGCGGGAGAGAGGAGTCATTGGGATGTGTATCACAAGCTTGTGAGGGAGACTGTAAGCGACATCCTATAGCAATGGAGAAACCCGACGTGATGCGGGGTGACGATGCTATAAATTCTAAGCCAGGACGGGGGGAAGCACGATTTCGGAGTAAAACAGCTTTATCTGGCTCCGTGAGTGAAGCCTCCCCCGCTGGCGCAATGCGCCCCGTCCAGGAAAGCGCGAAAGCGACTATCGCCGCCAGCGAGGAGGAACCAGTTAGTAACCCGGCCCATAGGTGTAGCAGCCAGGGTTAGGATGCCAGTATCCGGCTTGATCGTAGTAGCCGCCGCAATAGCCGGGACCGTAAGCGTACGGATAATAGTAACCATAACCGTATGGATAGTAGCCGTAAGCATAAGGAAAGCCGAACCCGAAATAAGCACCGCCATATCCACGACCGCCATAGTAGCCGCCATATCCACGGCCGCCATAGTAGCCGCCATATCCACGGCCGCCATATCCACCACGATAACCATATCCACCAGTGAAACCACGTCCGCCGGAGAAGCTACGTGCACTGCCGCCGGAAAAGGAGCGGTAGCCCCCACCGGAAAAGCTGCGTCCACCTCCTCCGCCGCCCCGCCCGCGCTGCGCCATGGCATCTGGGCCTAGGCTCACGCAAGTGAGAATAGCGAGAAGCGCGATCGGCAAAGTGGATCTTTTTAGCAGAAGCATCAAGGTCCGTATCATATTCAAACCTCCCTACAACACACTCTCATGTTTATAGTAAGCAATCCGAGGGTCATAAACAACTCGTTGAGAAGAAGCCGGGTTCCTCAGCGGGTGCTGCTCAATGCGGGGCTTGACCTTGCTGGCCTTGCTTCCGCAATCTACTGTTGGCGACCCAATTATAACTCATGTACATAGTATGACTTAAGACTCAATTTCAGAGCTCAGCATGTGAATGAATCTTTCCAAGTCGACACGTTTCACCTTCCACCCTTTGCCTAAGATTTTAAGCTTTCGAGCCTTGATGTTTCGAGCAGTCGTTAGCCAAAACTTCACAGCAGCATCAGGATTGCTTCCTGCCAAAATTCCCGGCGACTCTGGAGCCGCTGGCAGCAGAACTGCGATAGATACGGAGAGAAATTGGCGTCATCTATCGCAGAAAAAGAATCGTGATCAACCTAGCCACCAGAACGGTTCCCGCCGCGAGACGCTCAACCTGACCACATGGGCCCAGATCTGATGGATCGAATATGCAGCCGAAGCTGATCGATAATATAGGTGTCCATAGCAATTCCCTTTCAATTACACGCTCGATATATGTGATGGATTTTGCAACAGGAAGTTTCCATCAATGTTCCTGCATTCCGGAAAGCAACAGTACGATCTTATCTCAAGTGTGCCTCAAGAGTTAACGAGCTGGGGTTCAAGCAGAAAGAGGCAATGATGGGGTAATTGCCTCTGAAGCGAATGCAATCGAAGGAACACTACCAGGGACAAATCACGGCTTGTGATGAAGAGATTGAGAAGATGCCGCTGGCATTCGAGCCTCGGGGGGACCCTGGCGAATGGCCGCAACCGCCCGACCGCTAGCGCAAGCACACGGGACGCAAAAACAAGAACGTGAATCCGAAGACTGGATTTGAGGTACGGAGCGAGTCGTATAACTGTTCGGAGTGGACTTGACGCACATTCCCGGGCTGATGGCGATGGTTGTAACCCTGTTCAGCGAAGTAGGGCGAGACCTTGCCAATGAACGCTCCCGTCTCGGGTGCGGCATCAATGTCTTGCATGACCCGTGGTCCGCGAAAATCCGACATAGCTGCGGAATCCTGTGGAGCAGACCAGTTCGAGTGAAGTCTTTCTTTCGTACCCGGTCTGCATGGGCTTCGATATTCGTCCATTTCTCAGTGAGAGCCCTTGCCCCCAAGAGTTGAACCACACATGGCGGGAGGTTTCAGCATCAAAATGCAGCCGATGACAACTACGCGACCAGCCGGTAATCGTGATGTAAGCCGTTCAATACAGGAATCGCCACAAGTCTGCCGCCCGCTGGCTTTGGCTCAGCTAACACTGGATCCGGATCCGGTATCCAGTTCAACCCTTGGTGCACGCGGCCGTGGGGGAATCACCGTTTGAGATGGTGACCCGGATGAATCGAGGATACACATTGCTCTGGAGAAAAACCTGGGCGAATCCACCACTCCGCGAGCCCCGGAAAAAGTTCTCGCGCCTCGAAGCGTGGCTTCATTTGACGAACATTCTAGCGACCGGCATCGATGATCCCGACATCGGACTCAGCCGTGGGGAGTTCAGGGTGAGCATCCGACGCCTGGCAGGATTGTGGAACTGGAGCCCGTCGGTGGCATTCCGGTTCCTGAAACTGCTCGAGGAAAACCGCATGATTTCCAGGGTGAAGCACCAAGCGGAACACCTTGCGGAACAGGAAGCTGAACACTTTACCATATGCAACTACAGCACTTACAACCCCGAGCGAAACAGCAAGCGAAACACTATTAAGGAAGGCTTAAAAGAAGGGATAAACGAAAAGACACACACGTGTCCCCGAACATCCTCATCGAAATCTACCGGCAACACAACCAGGCGCTGCCCGAGGTGAAGGCACTTACCTCCGAAAGGCTGAAGAAGTGCCAGTCAAGGATTAACCAGGCCGTCCGTGACGGATGCCTTGAACTCTACCTCGCTGATTTCACTGCGGCAGTCAAGAAAGCTCAGCAAACCCCCTTCCTTCGCGGGGAAGGGGCGCACGGCTGGCGGGCGAGCTTCGATTGGTTCGTTGCCAATCACCTGAACATTTATGCCGTTATCGAGGGCAATTACGACGGCCCCGCGGCTGGACCAAACAACGGAAGCGGAGGATCTCATGCAAGTAGTGACGATTACTTTGACTGTGGTCCGGGGGAAACTTTATCACGGAGAACGAGCCGCGGCGATCCGATCTACCGGCCCCGGCAGTGACCCCGTCTGCCATATCTGCGACGACACGGGCTGGCGCCGCGCAGTGGGACAGGATTTCATCGGCCTTCGGAGGTGTGAGTGATGGAATGCCAAAATCCAGGCTGCGCGCCTATCGTTTATTCCTGAACGCTTCAAGAACTGCACCTTTGAATCCTATTGCCCTAAGAATCAGCATCAGGAACAAACGCTGCTTCTGATGCAGAGCGATCCCGGCGGGAGCTGGTTTATCACCGGGGCATATGGAAATGGCAAAACGCATCTCTTCTACGCCCAGTACCGCGAAATGGTGGTGGCCGGAGGGATGCGCTGCCATGTGCAAACAACCAGGGATCTGGTTGAGGAATAAAGGCGCGCCGAGTTCGATGAAGATTACATTTCGCCCGTGATTGCCGCAGCATCAAAGCCAGAACCTTATCACCTATTCTGGGATGACATCGACAAGCTGAAGCCAACGGATTTCAAGACCGAAGTTCTCTTCGATCTGGTGGACAGCCTCTATCGGCAGAAGCACGGGCTGACGGTCACAGGAAATTATTCTATGCGTGATCCGGTGGGACACGAACGCATGCACCCGGCGATCGGCCGACGCCTGGACGATATGTGCAGGCTTGTCGAGGTATGACAATGGTCAGCTAATACTTGAAACCTGGTGATCGGCCAATCTGACGTAGTTCCCGGCTGGCGCTCTTTCATGACCGGCTGGAGAAGTTACGTTAATCCCGGGAGTCCATAGTCCGAGTCCGCTGCCGCCGCTTGCGAATTCGCGCCAATATCCGGGGACGAGACAAGCGGACAACCATATCTTGTTGGCTGCTCAAGATGCTCCCGAAATATCAACCGGATACAGCTGCAATTCCGCTGCACAGGATTTTGGCAAAGGACAGGGGTTGCTCATGGGTTTATTCACCTGCAGGTGTTTCATCGTGACATCACGTTATGACGCAAGTTGCGCCGGGGTGGCACCGATCCGTCGCGCGTGAATCTTCCGCGCACGCGACTGAATGTGTGCGAGATCGTAGTTAAGCTGCAAGCGAAGCCAAAAGCCCGCCGTGCTGCCAAGAGCCTTTTCGAGCCTCACGGCCATTTCAGCGGAAACGCCCGCCCTGCGGTTGATAAGGCGAGACAACGCCGAGCGCGTCACGCCGAGTGCCTTAGCGCCTTCGGTCACATTAACGCCCAACTCGTCGAGGCAATCTCGGATAAGCTCACCGGGATGGTTGGGTTTCTTCATCGGCATGTTTCATACTCCTGTGTTTGATACTCTAGTGATAATCTTCCAAATCCACATCATACGCGGCCCCTTCGTGAAAGCGGAAGATGACGCGCCAGTTAGCCTTGACCGTCACTGAATAAATGCCGCGCCGGTCGCCGGTCAACGTGTGAAACCGGAACAGGGGGAGGTCCATCTCTTGGGGGTCGTTTGCCGCTTCCAGTGCCGAGAGAATTTTCCGAATCTTCTCCACAAAATCGGGCCGGATTCCGCTATGGTCGCTTTTCTCGTACAGTTGCCGTAAGCCCTTATGATTGATTGTCTCAATCACCGTTTCGTCTATCCCTAGTGTAGAGTGAAGCGTCACACTATACAAGCTTAACATTTCGGTCAAGTCTGATTGTTGTTCTTATCCAGAAAGCCGGGATCCTGACAAGGTGACAATCCTGGGCGTGTACTTGTTCAGACGTATGAATATTCAGGGATGCCATCGGCTTCAGGTATCACTTCTTTGATTCTTTCATTGGCAAACGAAATTTAGTCCGCCGAAACTCACAAGAGAATTGCGGAATTCTTAGCAAGTTTTTGCTATCCTCAAGTCGTAAACCATTGATATTCGGCTTGGATTGCTCTCAAAAACTCACAAGAAAAATCTATTTATGTCGGTGCAGGGAAGAATTGGACAGAATTGGTAAGTTCATGATAAGCGCTTTGCCAACAGTTACCCATTTTATTGGATCTGTAAGACAGAAGTCTTCGACCGAGACCACTTACAACCTCTTTTCATCGCGATAATCTTTGCTACTCTGCAACATCCAATTCCGTTAGAATACCCCCAACTTCTGAACTGCTTTCCATTGCATCGCACGGCTTTCGACTTGGAGGCGGCTTCCTCATGATCAAGACCTCGATTCATTTAGCAAAATCCTCTTCGAATTTGTGTCAGGTGGTTCACCTTGCGTCATTTTAGGGGGCCTATCGGCAATCATCCGAAGAAGGAGACAAGAGACTATGAGCGTTGCAGGTAAGTCAGTCCTGTCACCCTACCGGTGGGTGATTCTTGCTGTTGCCATGTTGGCTGGATTCATTGGCAGCTATGCGCAGTTCCAGCTCCCGCCTCTGGCGTATAAACTCATCCCCGCCTTGCGCCTGTCGTCGTCACAGTTTGCTGCTCTAATGAGCGGCCCAATGACCGGAGCCATCTTCATCTGCATTCTGGGCGGCACTCTGGCTGATCGCTACGGTGTAAAGAATGTGATCACCGTCGGCCTTGCCCTCGCCGTAATCGGGTGCACCTTCCGTTATGCCGTCACGTCGTTTTGGCCGTTTTTCTTCCTGACTGTCTTGGCCGGCCTGGCTTCAGCTCTGCTGAACTGCAACCTTGCCAAGCTGTTCGGCGCCTGGTTCCCTCCGGAGCAGATGAGTACGGTTATGGGCATCTACATGATCAGCATTGCACTCGCCATGTTCTCAGGGACGGCTACTACGGCGCTCTTTCCTTCAGAGAGCATCGCCTTTATTTTTTCGGGTGTGGCCTGCCTGGTAGTTCTCATTCTCTGGATGATCATTGCCAAGAACAAGCCCCAGGAAGCGCCCGACCTGCCGGTCTTGCCCGCAACCCAGTATCTCGGCAAGGCCGCCCGCAGCAGCGGCATTTGGCTGGCTGGCGTCTGCATGTTTTTTGTGATGGGTTCCACGATGACTTTTTCCGATTTTATCCCGAATGTGTTGCATGATCTGCGGGGCATCAGCCCAGTGCAGGCCGGCATCTATGGTTCTCTGGCCACCCTCGGTGGCGTCTTCGGCTCTTTCCTCGGTCCGATGATCTGCAACCGCATGGGTATGATGAAGCCATACCTGGTCATTATCGGATTGTGCGGTGCAGCAGCCACTTTTTGGTCCTGGCAACTGCCGGTTGGCCCAGCCATCGTCATTTGCCTGATCCTGACCGGTTTCCTGCAGAGCGGCATCACGCCGCTGATCCTCTCCCTGCCCATGCTGTTGCCTGAAATCGGTCCTGTTTACGCCGGCAGCGCCGGTGGTGTCATCGCCACTTTGCAGGTGCTCGGAGCGGTTCTGGTCCCAACCTTTATCATTACACCGCTGGCAGGCCCGAACGTCAGGGTGCTCTTCGGCCTCGCAGCCCTATTTTTTGCTCTGATCATCATACCGGTCCTGTTCCTTCCTGAACTCGGATCCAGGGCTCTGGCAGCACGAGCTTGCAATGTTTCAGCAAGGGCCGGCAAATCAGCATCGTCCTGAGTGGTGTTAAGAACTGAATCAACGAGTGCCTGAGAAATAACGATCTCGTTTTGATTTCCGGGTCACGGTTAGATAACCATTTATAACAGGGCTTATCACTCACAATCGCTTTGTGGCCGAACTGGTAGCTGAAGAGATTTCACCGCCCTCCTCAGATTTCCGACATCTTTGAGCAACTGCTCGGGGCACCACTACTACAAGACCGTTTATGGCCCGCAATCCCGGTTAAGGCTGGCAACCGCATTTTTCGTTTACCAATCTAGAATCGCACGCATAGGCTGACAAATTCCAAAGCTGTACGTCACGGGTTCGGTCCCCGTCTCACGTTCAATCTAAGCAGAACAATATCAATTACACTTCAAACGGAATGGCCGGACAACATCGACCGGAGAACGCATCAATTACTTACGGAAAACAAAGGATCAGACCTTGAAGCCGTCTTTCCTGCTGGGTACAGCCAGGGTGCAGATTTTTGAGACCTTCGATGCTATTTCCCAGGCCACCCGGTAGTTGGAACCAGTGCAGTTTGTCGCCAATCAATCGGCGATTTGATCTGCGCTGATCACTTCCGCCGGGCCCCAAATATTTAGTTGCATCCCCATCCGCTTTCGCAGGTGGTTCCGCAATCTACTGTTAGTGGATAGCCATTATCTCCATCTATCGACAGCACTTATGCAGTGTTTTGCTCAAGATAAAGCTGCGGAAGCTCAATTCGGCCGTAAATGTTGCCTCATTAAGCCTTTGATATATCCTAACAACAGTAGACTGCAGAAGCACCAGACTCCCCAACGAGATTCTTCACAGCTGCCAGGAGCTGATAATGCAACTTCTCAGCGATGTTCTCACTGCCGAATTCAGGAGGAGGGCACTGCGCACTGACCGAGAAGATCCTATCGATCACATTTCGAGACCCGCCTACTTTTAGTCAACTCCCCAAATGAATCCTGGAGAGGGAGGTGAGAAGTCCTAATCCTTTCAGGAGCCATAAAACCACGGCAATGATCACGACGGCATTCAGGATGCTTTTGATGGTCCCCTGCATTGGTATGTAGGTATTAACCAGCCAAAGGAGAACGCCAACCACTACTAGAACCATTACGAGTTGAGTTAAAGGCATGATACACCCCACTAATGTTTGTTCGGAGCAGGCCTAATTGGCCCGCTCCCGGTTATGCATCTTGAGCATAGTCAATTCAAACAATGCTGAGCCTCACAAGCTCGCCGCTATGCTTTCAAGAGCATTTTTTGCCATCTTCTGCGTGACCTGTTCGCCTACTTAAAGCCGGCCCACTAGCAGCAGGATGACCAGAATCCCTAGGACCAACCCTAGGCCACCACTCGGATAATATCCCCACTGTCGGCTGTGAGGCCAACGAGGCAGTGCACCCAACAGCATCAAAAACACGACCACGATCAAAACAGTTGCAATCATATCGTTCCTCCTGTTTCCCACCAGATCCGGTTCCGGCAGTTGGACCCACAATTCTGTTATGCGAGGATACGCTCCAAGACATTCTCAGATCGGTCCACGACTTCCTGACCGGGAAGCCCGATCTCCACAACCGGCCCGGATGTCTATTGAGACTAGCCCGACCAGGAAACCAACCATTCGTTACTTGCACTATTATTGGTTCCGCAGTGAATACCTGTTCATATCCGCCGTGAGTTCGGATCCTGATTCCGACGCCCCCGTCTTGGTGCCCGTTACGATCTCTCTGTTTGTTACATCCTTGCCATATAGCTGAGTATTGGATTTCTCATCGGGTCGAAGTGTAGAGCCATCTAGTGAAATACCCGCAAATAGTCCGCGGGAGCGGGAATAGGACAGGATCTCCGCGTGCAGCTGAAGGTCTGTATCAGCCGACGAGGTGCGGCCCACAGGTCCGGCTGCTACCGAAGCATCCGCGCCAAGAGTGAATTTGCTCGAAAGAAGTTTGTCAACACCTCCCTGGTTCATAACAAGCATGATGACGTCCGTCTCCGAACCGCCAATCTGAAAACCGAAACTGCCGCCTTCCATCTTTATCCCTGCAGGAGCCGACCAACCGGTTCCAGAAGCTAGGCGGCACATCATGAAGCCCCTGCCGTAGTTGCCGCCCACGATAAACGCGGCCCTTTTCATTTCAGGAACGATCACAATGCACTGGCAACTCTCGAGCAGTTCGCGAGGAATGGATTTGTCGGGTGTCGCCATGATTTCCTTCATTACCTCGGCCGACGCTTTCAATCGTGACGACGCATCCTCTCCCGCGAATAACATTCCCGCCGACAGCACACCTGCACCTACGCAAGTAATTCCAAGCCTTCTTGTTAACCTTTGTAGTTTCATAAAACTCTCGTGTTTGTTGATTCCAAGTCTGTTCAATTTCATGAATCTCTTTTCAGCGCAGGAAGATGATTTCCTACCATCGCGAGGCGTGCATATCCGCTAGATTTCCCAAACACCTGACCTCCAGAGACCGCACTCGTGCTTACAAGCCACCCATCGCCTGTGACATAATTCGCACACACAATTATTTGCTATTTCATGCTCTTAGCTCCGTTACGAGAGCAACCGCTGCAATAATCAGCGGACAAGCTACTGCGGTCGCAATTCCCAAGCTGCTTTCCACTGGAATTTGGTGAGATTCACTCACTAGCATCAGGCATTGTACGGCTGCTTGTTCTTTTTATACCCTATGGGCGAATGAGTATCAGTCCCATATTGCTCTCTCATCTGGTCAATATTGCTCATCTCTCTCCGTCTAAAGCATCCCGATGGGTTTCTTTTCCAGCTTAAGTATTGAAACAGCTGCCTGCGATTCCACAGTCTCACACCGCCTGATCCCTCATCAGCCGAACAGATTGAAATTGCCCACAATGTGCGGAAAAGCTTCGTTGAGGAGTCTGCGAGTAAGCGGTGTGCTTCCGTAGCCGTGGCGACAGTTGCCGCCCATCTCGGAACCATGCAACTGGACTTCCCAGCACATGGCTCTTCAGCAGTTCTCCGAGTAACGGGTTTCCGGAACGGATCGAGATTATGACGATTTCAACCCGTTGCCACCCCACCCAGGCGAGAGCCTCCTTGAAATGCTCTCATGTGTAGCTACGTCACTGGCTCCGTCGGTTCGACTATGTGGGTGCTTCCGTCATCGCGTGTTTTTTGGGGAGGTGTTACGCTAAGTATGACCCAAAACCGGCCGCCAATCAGTTGCTGCGGTTGATCGAGGGAGGCGAAAAAATGGCGTATGGTGGAGATTCTCGGCAGACCTGCAATTTTGCCGCTGCTGGGCAGTTGGGGTCGGCAATGAGTCCCTATCTCGGTGGACGGTAAACGTGAGGAAACCTGGATCAGCACAGGAACCGGGCATCAAACCCGTTTGTGGATGGCGAATTCGTAATATCACGTCGCTATGGGCGTCTGATACAACCCTCGGCAGTGCCATCCGTACGAAGCGAAATCAATCCGTGAAGCAGTTCCATCAACGATCGGTTCCGGCGGCTGCCCTTCCAACCCAGCATGCGTGCGATATCCATTATACAAATGTTGGAAATCGAGTAGCTTCGCCTCTAAGTCTGCTGCCGCCCAGAAAAACATCCGATCCAAGCATTATCGCCGTATCGTTCCAATTAGTCGTTCTATAAACGGATGCGATAACGGTACATAGACATCTGTAATTGTCGGAGCACGCTGACTTGGTCCCGCGTGAGCCTTATAGCATTCCTCTGACGGGAAAACCCGTTTAAGGACCAAAGTTCATCGTCAAGTTTGAGCGTCTCGCTATATTCGTCTAAAAGAAAGGTTTCCTAGAATTCATAGGGTCTGACGATGCGTGACAATAAGAAAATACACGATCGAAGAAAATGGAAAAAGCCCTTTCCCTCTTTTTCCTTAAAACTGATAAAAAACAATCAGAGTACCTATAAGCTCTTGCGTTTTGATTTCCGTCACCTCCAAAACTCGGAGGTTGGCTTACCATTGATGGAACCTATACAAGGGATCATTGTCTGTGCTGAGATACTTCGGCAAAGGTTGCCGCTGAATCGCTCGTTTGAACATCCGGCACAATGCCACCCCCTCGACTATTCCGCGTTGAATTCCAAACCCGACGATTCCCCGCGTGAATTGGTCCATCGCAACCAGAATCCAATGTGTTCGCAAGGTGAGCGATTCACAGCGAAAAAGGTCGATGCTCCATAATCTGTCCTTCATATGACCGATGAAGGTAAGCCAAGATGGACCAGAGGAGTTTGGTCCCGGTTGATAGTGAGCAGCGAGAATTCGCCGAACCACATCCTTGTTGATTGGAATATCGAAAGCCACCGCAATCTGCTGAGCTATACGCGGACAACCCCAAGTCGGATTACGTTGACTCATCTGGACAACAGCAGCAACGCCCCCGTGCCTACTTGGGGTGATATTACGCATAAACTCGGTACCTATCATTCGCCATTCCCAGGCCAAGCCAACGGATTCATCATCGAATACAACCAGAAGCCGAAGATGTGACTACGGAAAATTTAGTCGTTAGCGAGAAACCCCATTCTCTGAATGAGGTTTTCCCGCCTTTTTCACCAGGGATGATGGTAAACGAGTCGGCGGGCATGATCCAGATTAGCTCGATCAACGTAGGCGCGGAATACAGGTTGACAATTTTTCACTTGCGCCGATGAGCATCGGGTCCCATATTTCGACCCTTACCCTGGCAAGGTCCCGGACCTCCCCCCACTCCCTCGGTCATAATCCTGTCACAATGCTTTTTCTATGAACACGCCGGTCTGGCGTTTGTAGGAACAGTGTAGGAAATTGTGTGGAAATAGTGGCACTCCGTGGACACCGTGGACGGATTGTTAGGGCCGGGTTAAAAGAAGACCAAATTAGCCGGAACATTTGGGAGCCATCGATGACCTCTCAGCTCGGTCTATCAACCACGCCAAGACGGGGTGGGGCTGACCCGGCTCGGTAATTTGTTGGCGTTTGCTACATCACGAAGTTACTCAAATGTCTCGACCGCTATTGGCTGAGGAATCAAAACCACCGTATTCTGTCCGCAGGATAAAATCGTCTCTCGCGCCAGAATTGAAAATATTTACAATGCATCCACGATTTTAAACAAATTCCAAGCCTTGTAAACGAATAAGGACAGCCACTCTCTATAGAAATTTACTATAGAGTTTTTTTTACCGCGTCTTCGCAGATCTTCTTTCCTAAGGGTGGCAACCTTACTTCCGGCCAAATTGGCTCCGTTTTATGCCGGCGCTAACAGACGGATCAAAGATCCTTGCCGCTCCTTTATCCATACGTGTAATTGGCGCAATTGCCGAGGATGCCGATACTTGACAAAATGCCATTCGAACGCATTCAGTAGGTTGTGACTGCAATTTGTTGTAAGATAATCAGTAGCTGTAATCATTTAGTAAAGCTGTAATCATTTAGTAAATTGGGACGGAAGATCTCCGTGCTAGGGGTTCCACTGGGGGTCCATCTGATGCGATTCCAAAAGATCTTGCTACCTCTGTCAATGCTCTTCGTAATAGCCCCATTTTTCGCTACACCCGAATCTGGCTTCTTGGGCAACGTTCTGGCACAGCAGAAAGAGCAGGAACCTTCAGCGGACATTGGGGCGCTGTTAAAGGCTGCCGAAAAGGGTGATGCAAAAGCGCAGTTAAATTTAGGCGCGATGTATGCTGAGGGCAAGGGCGTAAATCAGGACTATGCGGAAGCCGTAAAGTGGTATCGAAAAGCCGCAGATCAAGGCGATGCTGTGGCGCAGTGCAATTTGGGGGTGATGTACGAAGCTGGCAGAGGTGTCGCTCAGGACTATGCGGAAGCCGCAAAGTGGTATCGAAAAGCCGCAGATCAAGACTTTGCGGGTGGGCAGTTAAATATAGGCGCGATGTATGATGAGGGCAAGGGCGTAAATCAGGACTATGCGGAAGCCGTGAAGTGGTATCGAAAAGCCGCAGATCAAGACTTTGCTGTGGCGCAGTGCAATTTGGGGGTGATGTACTACAAAGGCCACGGCGTCATTCAGGACTACGCCAAAGCCGTGAAATGGTATCGAAAAGCCGCAGATCAGGGTGACGCTGTGGCCCAGCACGCCTTGGGAATGATGTATTCGGAAGGCCAAGGCGTCGCTCAGGACTACGCTAAAGCAGTGAAATGGTATCGAAAAGCCGCAGAACAAGGTGACGCGGAAGCGCAGTGCGGCTTGGGAGTGAGATATCTCAAGGGCCAAGGTGTCGCTCAGGACTATGCGGAAGCCGTGAAGTGGTATCGGGAAGCTGCAGAACAAGGAAATGCCAGCGGGCAGTTCAACTTGGGGTTGATGTATAGGGATGGCAAGGGAATCACTCAGGACTACGTTCAGGCCCACATGTGGTTGAATTTGTCAGCGGCCGGTTTCATTGGAAAGGAACAAGAACAAGCGGCAAGTCTCCGTGAGGAAATCGGTAAGAAGATGACCCCTCAGCAAATAGCAGAAGCCCAGCGGTTGGCGAAGGAATGGAAACCTAAACGGGCAAGGTGAAAGCTTGGCAGCCGAGAGTTCCTGAATTCTAATCTCTTCAAACCTGTGCGGACAGTTCGTGCTTGCCCCGAATCTGGCTGTACTGCGGATTCTTGATCCGAGAGGCAGAACGCTCATCCGATTCGTACGCGGAGTCCTTCCTCTTCGCCACGATGCCCTCCAGGTCGTACTCGCACGCCTTGAACAGATTGACGCCCTTCCTGTCTAGGGTGGCGCTGGCGCAGAGGATCGGGCACGACGGCACCAGCAGAATGTCCTTCAGCTCGAACATTCAGGCGGGGTTGTCGAACGGCTCGTGGGCTTGGAATCCAGCCTAGTTTTTTTGCGGGAGCGGCCCCCCCCGAGACCTGGAAGCCCCATTTCGTTTTATAAGACCGAGTTCGCAACCCACCCCTGGGGGTAGGAGATCATCCCCGACTAAAAGACGCGCTCTAAATTCCAACCAGTTATCCCCTGCGCAAATATTTTGCACATTTCCTGAAATAATTGTGACGCTGGCGGGGGGTAGACGGCCGTAAAGGATGCTGTGAATCACAAACAAAGAACAATGCACTGGCTTTGTTTCTTCATTTACCAGTGCCCTTCAATACGTGGCCAGTTACTGGACCTCTCCATTTAATGTTGGGATAGAGATAGACTCAGGACTCGGTGAAATTGCTTGAAACACTGAGCGTTTCAGTTTAAGAAGTGAGCCCATTAATGCAACTCCCGACACCGCCGAAACCGCGGTTTTTCGTGCCGATAGTCGGATTGCATAGCCAAAATAGTTACGCTAAATAATGTAACAGCGTTAATGATACATCGTATGGTATATCAATACGTTACAGGAGCGACATTTGTGTTAAAGGAGTTCTGAGACTACACAACCGAACACGAGGGAACGGGAGCATGGTTGGCTGTAACGTCATTTTGGTTTATAATCAAGTCTCACAAAGCATAGTTTGTTGCGACTAACCATAAACGTGCCCGCGCCCCGCGCGGCGTTTTGTCGGAGGGGAGGAACATGGCACCTAGGAAATGGGGTATCGTGTTGATTGTCGTGGGAGTGCTGATGCTGGCTGCTGTTCTGCTGGTGAGCCCGTTGCATATCTATGGGACACGGTTTGGTCTCAAGCACATCATTGGGACGATCGTCAGCGCTATAGTACTCGTTGTTGGAATCGTTGTTTCTCTTATTCCCAAACAGAAGTCAGTTAGCAATTAGAATTGTTTGCTAGAAAAGCGTGCGAATCCCAGCCACCTCAAGGCCGTCGGCGTGCCAGAAATCGAGATAAGCATGGGCGATGGGACGCCCGTGTCTTTCCAGTACACGCCCCTCAACGACGAGTCTGGAGCCGGAGGTGCCCGGATCTGCAATTCTCTGACGCTTCGGCGAGCCGGGGGTATAGTAAGGGCCTTCCTCGACGGAAGGGGTTAAAGGTGATTTACGGTTAGTTGTTTTTTGCGATACAAGCATCGGCACACTTCCCCAGGATGGAATTAATATAATGATCGTATTTTTCGGGATAAATGCATGCAACACCCCCCGAACCTCCCCGGTCTTGTGTGAACTAGGTTCGCTCCGGCTGAATGTATAGGTCATTCACAAATAAAGATACGGCGAAAAAAATAGCATCCGTACATATCGGGGTCAGATACTGTATTGGGAACCCTACCCCGGCTGAGGGTCGGACCTCCCCCCCGTCTTGGTTGCGCTTGGGTTGCATTTGTTGCGTTTTTTTGCCGCGCTATGCCGCTCTGTGCGGGGTTAAGTCCAGTAAATTCAATGGGCTCAATACTTGGTTAAAAACTGGCAGTCAGGAGGTCACGAGTTCGATCCTCGTCAGGTACACCATAACTCATTAATAAAAAACCACTTACGAGTCGCTAATTGTAGCCTGCCTAAACTCCCCACCTTTGGTTGCACCTGGGTTGCAGATTTTTTTGCCGCGTTCATAGAAAAGTCGAAGTGTCATCGTTTGGTCATTGGGCTTTAACTATCCAGCCAATGGTTGAGTTAGGAGTGAGATCCAGTGACCTTGGATTTGACCTCAGCGTTGTCTGCGTATCGATCTTTAGCGGATGCTGAATTCTCTCATTTACGGTCAGAATCGAATCTCTCTAGAAATTTAGGCGTAATCATCATTAATAAAGATCGTTTGCTCCCAGAGATCGTCGATGGTTTAGAGACATCATAGGAGTTTAAGCAACTGACTCTGGAATTATTCCCCCACTGGTACCGGGCAGCAAAGGGTCATTATGATGGGGTAGAATCATTTGCTGTCGACAATCTATATGAGGAGAACCTTTTAAGCTCCGCGAAGCATTTTTACGTCAATCAGGCTGGTGTCTGGACGTGCTGGAAAGTCATCCTCTTGACAACTATTCCTTTATAAAAAATTGCCTGCGTGAGCTTACAGAATTTCGGCATAAGACCACATATGAGGACGTTATCCGGCAGGAGAAGAGAAAATCAGGTTTTTCTCAATACCCGCCAGCTTTGGAACGTGTGTTGCGAATTCCGGTCCTTCATGACTGGAAATTTGATAAACCTCGTGAAGAGTTGACAAAGAAGATCGAGGAAATAATGCCAAGGAGGATGGAATTATAGTCTGGGGCAGATCGAAATTGCGGCAAGTCGGTCCAGCCGTTCCACTGGCAAACCACCTCCCATGACGCCTAAACGATTTCTGTCCCTGGCATGGCGGGGATGGAGCCAAGGAGCCTCTTTTTCAGCTGCCGATATACGATTCGGAGGGTCGCCAAAATTGGTATAGCCAAAAAGCTGCCGGGGATCCCGGCAATTTGCGCGCCCGCGAGGATCCCGAAAATAACCACGACGGGTTTTAGTTTCGC
>Ga0326728_10012703_pt1 | contig 18594 bp, 19 predicted proteins | sample MB3enrmetagenome_FD_207602 | JGI IMG/M metagenome (GOLD analysis project Ga0326728, IMG submission 207602) | Lab enriched peat soil microbial communities from McLean, Ithaca, NY, United States - MB31MN | ecosystem: Environmental > Terrestrial > Soil > Wetlands > Peat | place: USA: New York... | reverse complement strand
TGGTACCCGCGACGGAAGACCTTCACGTCGGTGCCGCACGTCAAGGCGGCTCTCACGCGCACCAGGACGTCTCCTTCGCCAATCTGGGGAACGGCTACCGGCTCAACTTGTAGATGTTCTTTTCCATATAGGACGGCAGCCAGCATTTGAGTATTCACTGTGCCCACCTCTGTGGATGTACTATGATTTTCAACGCTTCCTCATCCGGATGTAATGCCAGTTGTATCGCCGATTCGATGTAGTCCAGGGGTAGGCTGTGGGAAATCAGGTCCTCCACCGGCAACTCTCCCCCGAACACCAAACGCGCGGTTTCCTTCTGCAAATCGATAGACGCGCTGTAACAGCCTAGCAGACTCCTCTCTCCGACACAAATGTCCGCACCAGACAATTCTACCTGTTCCCGAGGGGAAGTTTGGGAAAACAATAGGATTCGGCTGCCTGGCCGGGAGCAGCGGACGGCCTGCCGGACCACGTCCGGCGCGGAGACGGCCACAATCACCAGGTCGGCGCCCCGCCCTTCGGACAGCGCCGCCACCCGCGGCTCGATGGCGGTGGCGCCGGGATCCCAGGCCTCTTCCGCCCCGAATCGCAGCGCCAATTCGCGCCGCCGGGCGATCCTGTCGGTTGCCACCACCCGGGCCCCCGTCCGCCGCACCAGCATCGTGAACAGCAACCCGATCGGCCCCTGGCCCAGAACCAAAGCCAATTCCTGAGGCTGCGGATCGATCTGGACCACGGCTTTCAGGCAGGTATTCACCGGCTCCACGAAGCAGGCCCGGTCGAACGGGACGCCGTCGTCGAACTTCTCGACCCCCTGCCGCACAATCCAGTCCATCACCCGGACGTACTGCGAAAATCCGCCGCCGGCCGGTTCGAAGCCCGCGGTCACCCCCACCCGCTTGTAGGTTGTGCATTGCGCGTAGAGCTTGCGCCGGCAATAGAAGCAGTCCCGGCAGGGGACGTGGTGGAACACGATCACCCGGTCGCCCGGGGCGAAGCCGGCCACCCCGTCGCCCACCCGGGCCACCACGCCCGCCGTCTCGTGCCCGAAAACACGGGGCGGCGGCAACAGGTTATGCTCCACCTTCTTCAGGTCGGTGTGGCAAACGCCGCAGCTTTCCACCCGCACCAGGAGTTCGCCCGGGCCGATTTCCGGCGTCGGCACGGTCTCCACCGCAATGGCGCTGTTCCCGCGGTATACCGCGGCCCGCATCGTGGCGGGCACGATGAAATCAGAATCGGCAGTCTGCAATAAAATCACCCAACACCCGGGCAGCCATCCGCCCCCGGCGTCCCAACCGCACCAACTCGGGCGCCACCAGCCACGGATGCGCCAGCGCCGCCCGCAGAATCCGGGTACGGCTAAACCGGCCGTCCGGACCCCGCAAACCGTTATAGTCCAGGATAAACCCTTCCGCTGCCAAATCCAAAACCGCCCGAACGCAGTAAAACGGCAAATCCTCCCGGCGAGCCCGGCCAGCCACGGCCGCCGCCTCCATCTCGACCGCCGCGGCGCCGCCCGCGCCCAGGCGTTGCTTCTCGGCCAGGCTGGCGACCACGCGGTCGGTCGATATCAGTACGCCCGAGCGGAACCGCCGCCCCGTAACCGGCTGGGCCGCCTCATAGGCCTCGCTCCCGGTCTCTACCCGGGTAGCCACCAACACCTCTCCGGCCGCCAGACTCCCATCCAGCGCGCCACAAAACCCCACGCTCGCGAGCGCATCCGGCCGCTCTCGGTCGAGCGCCGCGTCCACCGCTTCGGCGGCCAGTTTCCGGCCGGGACCGTGCGCCACCGCCAGCACCCGCTGCCCGTTCAATTCCCCGCTGCGCGCGAACCTCAGCGGCCACTTCAGCCGCCGCACTCCGGTGCAGCGCCGCAGGATGCCACGCAACTCGCCGGCTTCGGCGGCCACCAGCAGGACGGTGCTCACGGCGTCACGTACCCGTTCGAGCAGAACCAGCCCACGGCCCGCGCCAGCGCCTCCTCCACCGGCCCCGGTGAGTAGCCCAATTCCAGCGCGGCCTTGGCGTGCGAAGCGAACATCTTCTTGCGGGCCATCCGGACCGCGTCCAGCGGCGCTCGCGGCGGCCGCCCGGTGCAGCAGGCCCAACCCGTGCTCAGCGCCCCCGCCGCGTAGGCCACCGCATAGGGAATACGCCACCGGGGCGCCTCCCGCCCGCAGATCTGCGCCAGCCGCTCCAGGATCTCCCGCAGCGTCAGGTTCTGGCAGCCCAGAATGTACCGTTCGCCGTCGCGCCCCCGCTCGGCGGCCAGCAGGTGCCCCTCCGCGACGTCGCGCACGTCCACCAGGTTCAGCCCGGTATCGATGTAGGCGGGCATATCGCCCTTCACGAAATCCACGATGATCTGGCCCGTCGGCGTGGGCTTGAAATCGTGATCGCCCACCGGCGCGGTCGGGTTCACGATGACCACCGGGAACCCCTCCGCGGCGAACTGGCGCGCGGCCTCCTCCGCCAGGTATTTCGACCTCTTGTAGGCGCCCTTCATGTCCGCCAAACCCACCGGTGTCGGCTCGGTCCCTTCCCCGCCCTTAGGAATGCCGATGCATCCCACCGTGCTCGTGTACACCACCCGCTCCACTCCCGCCGCCCGCGCCGCCTCCAGCAGGTTCCGCGTACCCTCCACGTTGGACCGGTACATCTCCCGCTTGTCCCTGACCCACAGCCGGTAGTCGGCCGCCACGTGGAACACCAGGCCGCAGCCTTCCACCGCCCTCTTCAGCGACTCCGGATCGCGCAGGTCGCCGGTCGCGGCTGCCGCTTCGAGCTCGCGCAGCCGGCTGGCGGCCCGCACCAGGGCGCGCACGCGATGTCCGCGCTCCATCAGTTTCCGCGCCACGTGCCAACCCACAAACCCCGTAGCGCCCGTTACTAGCGTCGGTTTCACTGCTTTGTTCGCCTATCGCAACGTCCAGCGCAACAGCTTCCACATATCGCCGGGCTGCGCGTTGATCCCCAGGGCCGCGCTCGGTTCGAAGCCGCAGTGCGCCATGCAGTGCTCGCACCGCGGGTCGTTCCCCTGCCCGTAGCTCTCCCAGGGCGTTTTATTCATAAGCTCCGCGAAGGTCTTGTAATGCGCGTCGGTGATCAGGTAGCAGGGACCCTTCCAGCCCTTCACGTTGTAGGTCGGGTTGCCCCAGGCGGTGCACGGCAACTCCCGCCGGCCCTGCAGGAAGTCCAGGTAGGTGGGCGTGCTGCTCAGCCGGAAGCGCCGCGCTAACCGCTCGATTTCCTTGAACTTCTCCTGGACGTCTTCCCGCGTCAGGAAGATCGCCCGATCATCGATCTCCGAGTAGCCGTAGGCCGGGCTCAGCATGTGCCCATCCAGGTCCAGCGGCTCCAGGTACTCGAAGAGCCGCTCGATCTCCCGCATATCCGTCTCTTTGTAAACGGTGGTGTTGGTGGTGACCTGGAAGCCCGCGGCCTTGGCGGCGCGCATCCCTTCCACGGCCTGCTGGAACACGCCCTTGCGCTCCACTACCAGGTCGTGCGTCTGTTCCAGGCCGTCCAGGTGGACGTTGACGAAGAAGCGTGTGTGCGGCTTGAACTCGCCCAGCCGCTTCTTCACGAACACCCCATTGGTGCACAGGTATATGTGCTTCCCGCGCGAGAGAATCTCCGCCGTCATCCGCCCGATCTCCGGGTGCAGCAGCGGCTCCCCGCCGCAGATCGATACCACCGGCGCCCCGCACTCCTCCACCGCCTTCAAGCACTGCTCCACCGACAGCTTCTCCTTGACGGTGTCCCGGTACTCGCGTATGCGCCCGCAGCCCGTGCAGGTGAGGTTGCAGGCATGCAACGGCTCCAGCATCAGCACCAGCGGAAACCGCTTCCGGATCATGGGATGGCGCGCGCCCCCGTTCCCCGTTCGCGGCTCGCGCAACGCTTGAAAGGGATTCGCGCCGCCGCTGGGGACCGCCAGGTCCTTCTGCCACTCCGGCCTGGGGCGCAGCTTGTTCTTCATGATGTAGCCGGCCATGCCGGCGGTCATCGATAGCGGGAATCTCATGCGTTACCCTCGCTCGCGGCCTTCCGGTACTCGGCCAGCGCCTGGAGCGGGTAATCCGGCTCCTCTTGCCGGCCGCCGTCCTCCTGTTGTGCGCGCATTAGGTACTCCATGCCCTGCCGCACGCTCAGGCTTTCCCAATCGCCGCCGGCCATCAATCCCAACAGCGCCCAAGCGGTCTGCGCGGCCGTGCTGGCGCGGCTTTCGCCCCAGCCGCCGTCCGCATTCTGAATCGACCGCAGCCATTCGCCGCCCCGCAAAACCGTCGCTTCGCGGTTGTCCATCCCGGCCGCGCGCAGTCCGCGCAAAGCCAAAAACGTCCCCCAGATGTAGTTGCCCCGGCTCCCCGCCCAGCTTCCATCCGGTTCCTGATGGCTCACCAGATACCCAACCGCGCGCCGCACCGCCGGGTGGCCGGGACCCATCCCCGGCGCCGTCGCGATGGCCTCCAGCACACAGCCTGTAGCATCGGGTGAGGTAGCATCCGGATCTCCGTCGAAAGCCGCCCAGCCGCCGTCCCGGGATTGCATGGCCAGCAGCCAGTCCGCATTTCGGCCCATGGAACCGGCCTGGACCGGCCCGCAGGCGCCAATCGCGGCGCTCCAAGCCCTTGGGATGCAGGGCTGTATGCGGAATTGCCCATCCCGGTCCACGATCAACCGCTCCAATTGCGCCTGGGCCGCGGCGCGATCCGGATGCTCCGGCGGATAGCCCAGCAGATCCAAAGCCAAAATCGAGTACAGCAGGGAGTGAAACGTAGCCCCGAGCCCGTTGATCGAGCGCAGGCGCGCGAGCATCCAGCGCCGGCACTTCGCCACTGCCATCCGGCGCAACCAGCCCAGCGGATGCCGCTCGTACAGCTTAGCCAGCCCATCCCAACCGCCCCGGCCTTTCGAGACATCCTGCCGCGGGATCAACTCCTGGAGCGTAAACCCCGCCGGAACCGGCCGCACCGGGTTGAAGGATTGAACGATCGCCAGCGAAACGCACAACCTGCGCGCCCGGCCCGGCAGCAGGATCGTCTCCGGCGCGATCATCGGGCAATCCTGGCGCGGATACAGCCCGAACAGGCTCAGGTTGATCTTGACGCGGCTGCTGGCCCTCTCTATGCCGCCCAGCGCCAGCACGCAATCGCGCACCCGCTCCAGCCGCCCGTCATTGACCGGAATCCCGGCCAGCTTCAGCCCGAAGTAGGCCATCACCGTGGCGCTCGCATCTGCCGGGCCACCCGGATCGACGCCGAACCCGCCATCCGGCAGTTGGCGCGCCAAAATCGCAGCCGCCGCGCGCTGGATGCGCTCCGCGCAGGGCGGGTTCCAGACGCCCGCCTCCGGCGGATGCAGCCACAATTCCAGCAGGATGTATTCGGCTTCGAGCGGGTCGCCCGCCCGCGCCGCAACGCTCGCCAGCGCGCCCTCGACCTGTAGGCTGGGGCTCATTGCGTCTCGATGGTCGCCAGCCGCCCGGCTATCTGCGTCAACTGCGGGGGCAAGGTGAATCGGACGTCCTCTTCCTTCAGGTCCATCTCCTCCAACTGGTCGTACCCCAGCCGCTGCAGCGCGGCGATCAGTTCCTGCACCAGGTGCTCCGGGGCCGACGCGCCCGCGGTCAAAGCCACCGTTTTGACGCCCTCCAGCCAGCGCGGATCGACCTCCTGGGCGTCGTCCACCAGGTAGGCCGGCACGCCCGAGTTCTTGCTCACTTCCACCAGCCGCTTGGAGTTCGAGCTGTTCCTCGATCCAACCACCAGCAGCACATCGCACAGCGGAACCACAGCCTTTACCGCCAGTTGCCGGTTCTCGGTGGCGTAGCAGATATCCTGCGCGGGCGGCCCCTGTATGGACGGAAACCGTTCCCTCAGCCGCGCCACGATGTGCCGGGTTTCGTCCAGGCTCAGGGTGGTCTGGGTCAGATAGGCGATGCGCTCCGGGTCCGGGGGCGTCAGCCGGTCCACATCCTCCACCGAGGAGACCAGGAAGGTGTGCCCCGGTGCCTCGCCCAGCGTCCCGATGACCTCGTCGTGATCCCGGTGCCCGATCAGCACGATGGCGTGACCCGCGCGCGCGAATCGCACGGCTTCCAGGTGCACCTTGGTCACCAGCGGGCAGGTTGCGTCAATCACCTGCAACCGCCGCTGCACCGCCTGGTCGCGCACCGCCGGCGACACTCCGTGGGCGCTGAAAATCACCCGCGCGCCTTCCGGCACCTCCTCCAGTTCCTCGATGAACACCGCCCCCAAGCACCGCAACTCCTCCACCACGTAGCGGTTATGGACGATCTCCTTTCGCACATAAATCGGCGACCCGTACAGGTCCAGCGCGATCTCCACCACGTCGATCGCCCGCACCACGCCGGCGCAGAAGCCCCGTGGCTTCAACAGGATCACCTTGCGCCCTGTCCCGGAGCCCGCGAGTGATGCGTTAGTCATTAAGAACCAACATTATAGCAGCTATCAGCTCAGGCAGGCGCGCACCCTCGCCAGCAACTCCTCCGCACCCTCCACCTCCATCCCGACCTCCAGCCAGACTACCTCCAGGCCCCCGGTCGCATCCCGCCAACCATCCGGCAGATTCATCATGTCTTTTTCGGTGGTCGCGAGCGCCTGTGCGCCCCCCTCGCGCCCCTGCCGGGCCAATTCCCGCAGCTCCCGCAGCGAGTAGCGGTGGTGGTCCCGAAACGCCCGCCGCAGCACCGGCTGTATCCCCAGGCCATCGAGCGTCTGCCAGAAGGCCTGCGGGTTTCCCAGCCCGCAAAACGCCGCCACCGGACCCTCCACTTCTCTGGGCCGCCAACCTTGCGCCACCACCCGCGCCCTAAGGATGGGCGCAACCGGATTGTGCCGCCGTATCAGGGCCTCCACGCCATCCAGCCGCCAGCCCGCTTCCACCCGTGTAATCATCACCATATCGGCGCGTTGCAGAGCCACCGGAGGCTCCCGGAGCCGCCCCAGCGGAATCGGCTCGCCGCCGCCCAGCGGGTCCAGCGCATCCAGCAGGACGATATTCAGCGAGCGATCCAAAGCCCAGTGCTGGAACCCATCGTCGAGCAGGAACACCGCCGGATGGAACCGCTTCTCGATCCGCCGGCCGGCCGCGGCCCGGTCCGCGGCGATGCCCACCGGCCCCACGGCCGCCCGTAAGTAGCTCTGCGCCTCATCCCCGGTGCGCGCCACGCTCGACTGCTCGCCGGGCGCCAGGATGGTGCACCGCTCACGCGCACGGCGCCGGTAACCGCGAGTCAGGATAGCGGGCTCTATCCCTTGCGCCTTCAATTGGCCGGCCAGCCAGAGCACCAGCGGCGTTTTCCCCGCTCCGCCCACGGTCAGCCCCCCCACGCTAACGACGGGCGTCGCCAGGCGCACCGGCCGCGTCACCGTGCGCCGCCAGTCCCCGCCCAGCACCCACAGCCGTGAGAGCGGCCAAAGCAGGCCGTGCCAGGGCTGCGCACGCCGGTATACGGGCGCCGCCCGCCAGTACTGGCGCTCGATCTCTTTGGCCGCCCGCTCCGTCGCCCCCCGTTCGCCCTCCGCCAGCTCGCCCGCCTTCAAACCCAATTCCGCGCGCAGGGCGCCATCCTCGAGCAGCTTCGCCACCGCTCCGGCCAGTTCCGCGCCCGTTGCAATCGGGTACACTCCCCCGCCGCTGCGGAACTTCCCCGCAATCTCGGCGAAGTTCTCCATATGCGGCCCCACCACGATCGCCCGCCGGTAGAACGCCGGCTCCAGGATATTGTGCCCGCCGCGCTGGGCCAGCGTTCCGCCCATAAACACCACGTCGGCGAGGCGGAACAACCCGCTCAGCTCCCCGATGGAGTCCAACAGCAGTACGCCGGGCAGCTCGATCCCGGCGCCATGGCACAACTCCGACCGGCGCAGGAATCGCACGCCCTTCCGCCGCAGTAGCGCCGCCGCCTCCTCGAACCGCTCCGGCTTGCGTGGTGCCAGGATCAGCAACAAGCCCGGCCGCGCCAGCGCCTCAAACGCCTCCACCACCACCGCGTCTTCGTCCGGGTCGCCGTCCTCGGCCGGGGCCGTGGTGCTGGCCGCGATCCACACCTGTTGCGGGTCGATTCGCTCCAGCAGTTCGCCCAGCGCTTCCGGGACCTGTGCCTGGCTGGGCTCGAAATCGTACTTCATATTCCCCGCCACGCACACATTCTCCGCTCCCAGCTCGCGGTACCTCACGGCGCTAGCTGCGCTCTGCGCCAGGATCGCGTCCGGCCATGCCAGCACCTGCCTGAAGAACCAGCCCAGCGCACGGTAGCGCGGCCACGCCCGATCCGAAATCCGCCCGTTCACCACCACCAGGGCGCAGCCCGCCCGTTTGGCCTCCCGGTAGAGGTTGGGCCAGATTTCGGTCTCCATGACCACCACCGCCCGCGGCCGCAGCCGGCGCAGCACATGGCGCACCGCCGAGCAGTAGTCCAGCGGCGCGTAAAAGACCCCGTCGGCCAGCCCGCGCAGCTTGTCTTCCGCCGCCGCCCGGCCCGCCAGCGTGGTGGCCGAGACGAACAGCGGAGCCCGCGGCAGCCTGGCCCTCAACCGACGCAGCAGTTCAATCGCCGCCAGCGCCTCCCCCACCGAGACCGCATGCAACCAGATGGCGCCTTCCCGCGTCTGCCGGTATGAATCCGGCAAGAACCCCAGGCGCTCGCCGAACAGCCGGAAATAGCCCCGCAGCTTCAGCCCCCGCAGGAGGAAGTACACTACGAGAAAGGGAAGCCCGAGGATCTCCAGCAGGCGGTATAAGAATATGGCGCTCACAGGCAAGTGGTGGATTGCACTCCTGAGTATAGCCGTGGTGAGCGGCGCTGACAAAGAAAGGGCGCCCTTCAAGCCCGGCCCCGCCGCCAGTTACCCGTTCCGGCAGACCCTCGACAAGGTGACCGTAGCCGCCTCCGCCTTTCGCGCCGAAGCCGACCTCGAGTCCGCCTTCGGCAAGCTCAACCCCTACCGCTACGGCATCCTCCCGGTGCTGGTGGTGATTCAGAACGACTCCGGCAAAACGCTGGCCCTGGACAAGCTGAAGCTCGAATTGGTCACTCCCGACCGCGACCACATCGAGCCCACCCCGGCCTCCGACGTCCGCTATCTCGGAGGCGCCTCCGAGCCCGGCCCCGTAGTGATGGGCCCGCCCATCCCGGGCCTGCCCCCGCACAGCTCCCACAAAAAGAACCCGCTGGACGCCTGGGAGATCGAGGGCCGCGCCTTCACCGCCCGCATGCTTCCGCCCAACGAGAGCGCCAGCGGATTCTTCTACTTCCGTGCCTTCTACCGCAGCGGTTCCATCTTCTTCCTGCAAGGTGTGCGCGAAGCATCCACCGGCCGCCAGCTATTCTACTTCGAAATCCCGCTCGACAAGCATAGCTCGGAGTAGCTCGGCCGCCCCCCGCCGAGCGCCTGGGCGGTTACTTGCTCGCCGGAGCGGGCTGCTTCAGCGGATCGTTGGGAGGAGCCTGGCCTTCCCGCTTAAAGCTGAGCCCCGTGATGCGCACCGGCGTGAGCGGCCGGTCCTGCGCGTCGCGCGGCGTCTTCACAATGTACTGCACCACGTCCAGGCCCTCCGTCACTTCGCCGAAGATCGTATGGTGGCCGTTGAGGTGAGGGGCCGGCGCCACGGTGATGAAGAACTGGCAGTCGCCGGTATTCGGCCCCGCGTTGGCCATCGCCAGCAGGCCCGGCCGGTCGAACTTCAGCGACGGCGCGAACTCGTCCGGGATCGTAAACCCAGCGTCGCCGCTGCCGGTGCCGGACGGATCGCCGCCCTGGATCATGAAGCCCGGAATCACGCGGTGGAAAGTGGTCCCGTTATACAGCGGACGCGTGACCATCGCGCCGGTCTTCGGGTCTTTCCATGCCTTTCGCCCCAGTTGCAGATCGATGAAGTTCTTCACGGTGATCGGCGATTCTCTCTCGAACAACCGCAGGACGATCGGTCCCAGACTGGTATTGAGGTGGGCATACAGCCCGGCCGGCGGAGCCACCAGTTCGGGGAGCCCCCGCTCGGGCTGGCGCCCTCCCGGTTCTTGCGCCGCCAGCAATCCAGCCAGGAGCAGCATCGCAACGAGCTTCACTAGGTCCTTCATGAGGCCCACTCTACTCCAAAACTCGCCCCGCGTACAGCCCGCCGCACCCCCCGCCCGGCACCAGGGCCCGCGCCGCCATCCGCGCCGCCAACCACCCGCACCGCACCAGGGCCCGCGCCGCCAACCGCGCCGCCAACCACCCGTCCCGCACCAGGGCCCGCGCCGCCAACCGCGCCGCCAACCCCCCGCCCGGCACCAGGGCCCGCGCCGCCATCCGCGCCGCCAACCACCCGCACCGCACCAGGGCCCGCGCCGCCACCCGCGCCGCCGACCGCGCTCCGCGCAACAGAGGCCGCCGCACTGCTAAAATGCCATTCATGCGCATTTCAAAACCGTTTTTCGCATCTCTGGCGCTCGCCAGCGCCGCTTTGTGCTATGGCGCGGATCAGGCGCCCCCGGCGCCGGCCCCCGTGCCGGACGTTTATCGTGTGAAGTTCGAAACCAGCAAAGGCGACTTCGTCATCCAGGTGAACAAGGCCTGGGCTCCGCTGGGCGCGGCGCGCTTCTACACCCTGGTCCAGCAGAAGTATTACGACAACCAGCGCTTCTTCCGGGTGATTCCGGGCTTCATGGTGCAGTTCGGGCTCTCCGGCGATCCGGCGGTTACGGCGCGCTGGCGCACCCGGCGGCTCCACGACGACAAGGTGATCCATAGCAACACCCGCGGGATGGTCACTTACGCCATGGCCGGGCCGGACACCCGCACCACGCAGGTCTTCATCAACTACGCCGACAACTCGCGGCTGGACAGAGACGGCTTCGCCCCGTTCGGCAAGGTAGTCGAGGGCATGGAAGTCCTGGATAGCCTGTACGGCGCCTACGACGACCGCCCGGATCAGGGCGCGATTACCGCCCAAGGCAACGCCTACCTGGCGAAAGCCTTCCCGAAGATGGATTACATCAAGACCGCGCAAATCCTCCCGGCCGACGCGAAGTAGCGGCCGGCGGCCAGCGCCATGTACATTCTGCGGCTCGCGCTTGCGGCTCTTCTGGCGGTGGCGCCCGGCTGGGCCCGGCAGGTCACGGTCACGCTGCTCGCCACCACCGATCTGCACGGCAACATCTATCCGCTGGACTATTTCAGCGGCCAGCCTTCCGCGCGCGGCCTGGCCAAGATCGCGACGCTCGTGGAATCCGTCCGCCGCGAAACGCCCAACACGCTGCTCATCGATTGCGGCGATACCATCCAGGGCACGCCGCTGGAGTCCGTCTACCAGGGCTGGGTGAGCGCGGGCCGCCTTCCGCCCGGCCTGGCCTTCGCGGGCCCGCCGCTTCTTCACGACCCCATGATGCTGGTCATGAACCAGCTCGGCTACCGCGCCATGGTGCTCGGCAACCACGAGTTCAACTTCGGCCTCAAGAACATCGAGCGCGCGCGGGCGGATGCGCGTTTTCCCTGGCTTTCGGCGAACACCCAAGCCCAGGCCGGAGCCCAGCCCTTCGACGCCGCGTACGTAACCGCGATCGATGGCGTAAAGATCGCGGTGATCGGCGTCACCACGCCCTTCATCCCGAATTGGGAGGAGCCCGGCCACTACCAGGGCTATCGCTTTCTGAATCCCGTGCGGGCCGTCGATTCCGCGCTGGCCGCGGTGCGCGCCGCCCAACATCCGGACGTCGCCGTGGTCGCCGCCCACATGGGCCTCGGCTCCACGGACGAAAACCAGGTCACCGCCATCGCCAAGCAGGTAGCGGGCATCGACGCCATCGTCTTCGGCCACACGCACCAGCAAGTGGCCGGGGAACGCATTGGGGATGTGTTAGTGGTCCAGCCCAAGAACTGGGGCATGTCGCTCGCCCGCATCGATTTCGTTCTCCAGAGCCAACCGGCGGGCGGCTGGAAACTCCTCGATAAGCGCAGCCGCCTCATCCCGGTCGCCTCCGATACCCCGGCCGATCCCGAAGTTCTGCGCATCGCCCAGCCCTATCACGAGCTGACCGAGCGCTACCTGAACACGCCCGTCGCCGAAGCCGCCACCGCCCTGGACGGCCGGCTGGGCCGCGTGGAAGACACCGCGCTCGTGGACGCCATTCAAGCCGTCCAGTTGCACTACGCCCAGGCCGACGTCTCCTTCACCGCGCTCTTCAACCCGCGCGTGCAGGCGCCCCAAGGGCCGGTCACGGTGCGCCAGATCGCCGCGCTCTACGTCTACGACAACCAGCTCTACGCCGTTGAGGGCGACGGCCGGATGGTCAAGGACGCCCTCGAAAACGCCGCCCGCTATTTCCTCACTTGCCCCGACGCGGCCTGCTCCCACGGACCTCTCATCGGGCGGGACATGGCGGGATTCAACTACGACATGGCGGAGGGCGTGGAATACGAGATCGATCTCACGCGCCCGCCCGGAGACCGCGTGCGCAACCTGCGCCGCAACGGTAAGCCGCTCCAGCCCGGCGAAAGGCTGCGCATCGCGGTGAACAATTACCGCGCCGGCGGCAGCGGCGGATACCAGATGTTCCGCGGGGCCAAGATCCTGTGGCGCTCCTCGCAGGACATCCGCGATCTAATCGTCGCCTACTACACCGAGCAACGGAAGTTGCCGGACCACCCGGTCGGCAATTGGCGCATCCTGCCGCCTGGCGCCCAGGCCATCCTGTTGCAGGAAGCGCTGCAAGATGCGGCCCACATCCGCAATCAGTAAGCTCGTCTGGCTGGCTCTGGCCGCGCTCCCGGCGCCGGCCCAGCCCTGCCGCACGCCGCTCGGGATTCCCTGCTACACCATTCGCCTGGAAACCAGCGAGCGCCAGATCTTCCACCCCGGGCGGCGGAACATCTCCCACTTCACCGAGACTGCAACCGTTGCGGTGCGCCGCGACGGCTCCTTCGTCCGCTTCAGCGCGGGCCAGCATTTGTCGGTGTTCCTGAGAGGCTCGACCGATACCGGTCCGGTCTCCACGCTGTATCTGGCGCCGCTCGACCGCGTGGTCGCCGTCGACCACTGGCGCCACACGGCCAGCTTCCGCGCGCCCAGCGTTTGGCAGGACCGCCCCTGGCGCCGCTCCGCGGACGGAGATTCCGAGTGCGCTACCGGCATCCGCCACTTCGGCGGCGATTTCAAGCGCGCCGGCAGCTCCACCGTGGCCGGCGTTCCGGTGGTCCGCTGGACCCGTAAGATCGCGCAGGACGGCGATCAGGACGTCTATCTGGCTCCCAGCTTGGACTGCTATCCTCTGAAGACCTACGCGTCGATTCGCAACCGCTGGTTCCTCCCCATCTACACCGAATCCGTCGAAGCCGTCCAAGTGAAGCTGGGGGAACCCGACCCGGCCCTCTTCGCTCTCCCCGCGTTGTCGGAGCGGTAGCGAGCCGGCCTCACCGCGCCTCGGGCGAGATGCCCCCTTCCGCGTAAGCCTCGGCGACGATACCGTCGGCGATCTCTTTCAGCCGGGTCCAGTGCAGGCTGCTCCCCAGTTCGCTGTCGCAGCCCGCGGCCAGATTGGAGCCTCCCCAGATTCTGGCGGCCGGGTCGTCCTCCGCGGCCTGAAAAGCCTCGATCAGCTTCGGGACCGGGAAAAGATCGTCGTCGTAGGGCGACCCGCGAATCACGCTGTAGGTGTATCTGCCGTTCGGCCGCGTGCAAATCAAACTGATGAGATTCGTGCAGCCCCGCGCCGCCAGCACCAGCCTGCAATTGGGGTGCCCTTTCTCGTCGGCGATGGTGAAGTTGTACGGCGAGGTGTACAGGATATCCGGCTGCACGGTGATCGGCGCGATCCCCGCCTTCCCGTCGATGAGCGCCAGCAGCCGGTCGCAGACCTCCCGAATGGTGCCCTTCACCAGCGCCTCGTCGCCGTGCGTTTTCCCGCGCAGCCGCTGTTGCCAGTACGGCTCGAAGACCCACGTGAAATGGCCCTTCACCAGCTCTTCCAGGTTCACCGGATAGAGTCCGCCGCACACGTCGATCTTGTTGTTGTATTGCACGATCCATCGCAACAGCGGCTTCACTTCGGCGCGTTCCAGCAGTTCGTGATACTCCAGCACGAAGGCCGCCAGGCAGACGTCCTGGTCGGCGTTCCAGACGTACACCGGCACCGGCCGCCGTTTCCGCAGCCATTTCTCCATCAGCCGTCCCTGCCGCACCGCGATGTAGGCCTGCATGGCCGCGCTCATGGTGGCCTCGCGAATCACCCCGTCGTGGTGGTCGAAGTGGACGTAGTGGCCGTGATGGCCCGGCGTGTCGTCGATAACTTCCAAACCGATCGAGTACTCCGGAGCCTGGCGCTGGAAATCCGCCCAGTTCTCGAAGCGCGCGGGGGGTACTTGCAGAACTATGTTTTCGAAACGGCGTTCCATGCTAGGGGCCGGCAGACGGGTATCACGTGTATCCTAGCACAAGTGGGTTCGGGCCTTCGGGCCGGTAGTGGGGTCTTAGCCGGGAGATGGCTATCGTGCGGCTATGAACCGCCGGACCATTGCTCCGATCCCATCATAGCCGCCGAAGTGCCCTTCTGGGTTCTCCTTGACCATCTTGTGACGGCTGTCGGTCATTGATATCGTGCCCTCTTCCTTTGCGGGCTTCGACTTCTCGTAGCGGTAGATGACGAATCCGATCGTCCTGAAGGTCTTACCTGCCATCTTTCGACGCCTTCTTCAGCAAGCTCTTCGGGCCTGGAGTCGCGATGCGCTTGAACGGCTCTCCCCGGCTTTACGCCCTTGTCCGCTGCGCTACAGGGGCTGGAGACACACAGGACCAGCAGGCCCGCCGGCGAGAGTCGGATTCGAACCTGCCGGCGTTCTTGCATCTGTGACATCATGCACTTAGGCGAATCCGAGGGTTGACAAAGCATGCGGCTCTGCTATACTGAATACGGACTTGATCCCCGCCGGACATGCCGAAAGGCCCCGGCGGGGTTATCTGTTTATGGGGGCTTCAAATGCCCCTGACCGAACCTTCCGTTAAGCGCGTCATCGCCTTTGTTGACGGACAGAACCTCTATCACGCAGCGAAGGACTGCTTCGCTTACCACTATCCGAACTATGACATCCGTTTGCTAGCTGAGGCGGTTTGCGCAATGCGTACCCAGTGGACGCTCTCGCAAGTACGCTTCTACACCGGGGTGCCTCCGATGGCGGAAGACGCATTCTGGCACACGTTCTGGCAGGCAAAACTGCTCGCGATGAACAGACAGAAGATTTACACGTTCAAGCGCCAGACGCGAAACAGGACAGAGAAGGGCATTGACGTTCAGATTGCCATAGACGCAATCCGGTCGGCGCACAACGGAGCAGCAGATGTGCTATTGATCTTTAGCCAGGATCAGGATCTGTCGGGGGTGGTGAACGTAGTCAAAACCATTGCTCGCGAGCAGAGCAGATGGATTCAGGTCGCATGCGCATTCCCGTATCACCCCACGGCGCCAAATAGCCGGGGCATAAACAACTCGGAGTGGATTCGGATCGATCGCGCTCTCTACGACGCCTGCATTGATCCACGGGATTACCGGAGCCCCACGCCTGCCCCAACCATCTAGGCATCCGCGTCATCCCCCCCCCCTAAAGCACCCCTACCTTCGGCCTTCGGCCCGGCGTTGTCCTACGGCGTGAGGTCCTCATGCCCTTCCAGGGCCAGAGCGAAACCCGCCAGCAAGTCGGCGGCGCGGTCGAGATCGCGCAGCGACACCGTCTCCACCGGAGAGTGCATGTAGCGGTTGGGCACTCCGATCAGCCCCGCCGCCACCCCCGACCGCGTGATTTGTATGGTGTTGGCGTCGGTCGAGGACGCCGGCCCGTGGCCCGCCAACTGGTACGGGATCTCGCGCTCCTTGGCCGCCTCGATCAGCCGCTCCACCAGGCGCGCATTCATGTTCGGCCCGCGATAGATCACCGGCCCCTTGTCCAGCGCGATGTCGCCTTCGTGTTTCTTCTCGATGGACGGCGTGTCGCTGGCATGGCACACGTCCACGGCGATCCCGATGTACGGGTTGATGCGATACGCGCTGGTCTTGGAGCCGCGCAGCCCGATCTCCTCCTGCACCGTCGAGACCGCGTACAGCGCGCAATTGAGCTGGCCGGCGCCCGTGCGGCGCAGCGCTTCCAGCACGATCCACAACCCCGTCTTGTCGTCCATTCCCGGCCCGCTGGCCCGCTCGTTGAGCAGCTCCCGATAGCGCAGCTCCAGCGTCACCGGGTCCCCCACTCTCACCCGCGAGGCGGCATCCGCCTGGTCCTTGGCCCCGATGTCCAGCCACAGATCCTTCAGCTTCGCCACCTGCTTGCGCTCCTCCTCCGTGAGCAGGTGCAGCGGCTTGCGCGCTATCACCCCGGCCAGCGGACCCTCCGCCGTCCACACCGCCATCTTCTGGCCGACCACGATCTGCGGGTCCCATCCGCCAATCGCCTGCAGGTACAGGTATCCGTCGGTGTCGATGTAGCGCACCAGGAAGCCGATCTGATCGCAGTGGCCGGCCAGCATCACGCGCAGCCGGGCGCCGGCGTTCCGCACCGCGATCACGTTGCCGTGTACGTCGGTCGTCACCTCGTCGGAAAAGCCGGAGGCGTACTGGCGCACGATTTCCTGCACCGGCCGCTCGTAGCCGGACGGGCTGGGCGTCTCGATGATACGCTGGAAGAACTCTAGTGCCTGTGGTTCCATCTTCGATCCGAGTTTACACGATTATCGCCCTGGCCCTGTTTGTCTCGCTCGCCGCGGCGGTTTCCACCGGCCACACCGCGGCCCTGGACCAGTGCCTCCGCGCCGCCGTTCACGCGCACTCCTCGCCCCCGCTGACCGCCCTATTCCGTTTCCTGTCGCGGTTCGCCGAGACCGGGGTGCTGGTCGCCTTAAGCATCGCCGCCACCGCTGCCCTGGCCGCCTTCCGCTCGAAGTTTGCCGCGCTGCGCTTCGCGATAACCATGCTGGGCGGTTTCGCCCTCGACATCGGGCTCAAGAACGCTTTTCACCGCCCGCGCCCGCCCGTTTCGTTCTTCGCCACGCCCTTCCCGGCTTCTTACAGTCTCCCCAGCGGGCACGCGCTGTTCGCGGCCTGCTGGTTCCTGACGCTGGCCCGGCTCGTCGCGCCCCGCCTCCGGCCTCGCGCGGCCCGCATCGCGTTCTGGTCCGCCGCCCTGCTGCTCGGCTTCGGAATCGGCTTCTCCCGTATCTACCTGGGAGTGCATTACCCCACCGACGTCCTGGCGGGCTTCGCCGCCGGAACCGTCTGGGTGGGCGCGCTCTCCGAATTCCTGGGAGAATGTTGAGCATGCCCGGCGACGGCCCCGTCTCCTTCAAACTCGAATTGACGGTCTGCGACCGGACCATCGACGCCGAGGTGCCCATCCCCAACCTGCCCATGCGCGTGGCGGATCTGCTGCCGGTCCTGCTGGCTTTCGACAGCGCCCTCGTCGGCATGGCCGCCGACAAATCCGAAAGCGATGGAGCAAAGATCTCCTGCCGCGAGGGTTGCGGGGCCTGCTGCCGCCAGATCGTGCCCATCGCCGAGGCGGAGGCGGTCTACATCGCCGAGCTGGTCGCCGCCCTGCCGCCCCCGCGCCAGGCTCAGATCCGGGAGCGGTTCCGTCGGGCGCTGGCCGCCCTCGGAGCGGAGTTCGTCGAGCGTTTGCGCGATACCTCCCAGTACAAGGAACTCGCCCAACGGCGGCAACTTGGCGTAGAGTATTTCAGCCGCGGCGTCCCTTGTCCTTTCCTCGAGGGGGAGCGCTGCACCATCTACCAGCATCGCCCCATGCGCTGCCGCGAGTATCTGGTCGCCTCGCCGGCCGAGAACTGCCGCCAACCCAGCCCGGAGACTGTACGGCCGGTGGACGTACCCGTCCCGCTTTCCCGCATTCTGTTCTGCTTCGCCGACGGCCTGGGCAACCAGGCCACCCACTGGCTCCCCTTGGTGCTGGCCCTGGAATTCCACGGAGAACAGGAGCGCTTCCCCGGCCCCGAGCTGTTCCGGCGCTTCGTGAGCCAGATCGGCCACTAACCCGCTTTCCCCGCCCTCTCTCGTCGCCCGTAGCGCCGGCGGTCTTGCCGCCGGTGTATTCCCAGCCAGTTCCTAGCCGGGTTCGCTTCGAGGCCGCCGGCCGGGCGCCACGAAGTAGACATGGGCATATCGTGCGTCGCCCCGTCGCCGTGGGGGAAAAGCGCGGTAGAAACGGAAATGGCAGGACAGGCCTGGGGCTCTGTCCTGCCACGAGATGTCAATCTTGGGTGGGCTTGCCTTACGCGATGGTTACGTCTTCGGCCTGCAGTCCCTTGGGACCCTTCTTCACCGTGAACTCGACCTGGGCGCCCTCATCGAGGGTGCGATAGCCGCTGGCGCTGATGGCGGAGAAATGAACGAACACATCCTCGCCGTTCTCGCGCTGGATGAATCCGAATCCCTTAGCGGCGTTAAACCACTTCACTGTACCTTTTTCCTTCATGGTGCTTCCTTCTGAATATCCTTCTTCTCTCAAACTTTCGAATTGATTCAAAACTCAGGTGCATCGACTACGAACGCAATTGGACGACTACCAGGACTGCTCAAGGTGGCTG
>Ga0326728_10012701_pt1 | contig 18594 bp, 14 predicted proteins | sample MB3enrmetagenome_FD_207602 | JGI IMG/M metagenome (GOLD analysis project Ga0326728, IMG submission 207602) | Lab enriched peat soil microbial communities from McLean, Ithaca, NY, United States - MB31MN | ecosystem: Environmental > Terrestrial > Soil > Wetlands > Peat | place: USA: New York... | reverse complement strand
CCGACCTTTAGGTCGGCATTATGATCCTCTCCGTGCTGACCTAAAGGTCAGCGCTACGTGCTGATCCCGCCATGCGGGGTCAGCGCCACGTGCTGGCCCCGCCATGCGGGGTGGGCGGCACGCCGTGCAGACCTGTAGCGCCGACCTTTAGGTCGGCATTATAATCCTCTCCGTGCTGACCTAAAGGTCAGCGCTACAAGTACAGAGGGCGTTTGCAATGGGATTCCGGCGAAAGAACATTCGGCTGCCCCGCGCCTGCTACCTCGGACCTCAGTGGTATTTCCTCACCACCTGCACACAGGACCGTGTTCCAAGATTCCAAGATGGGAGGCTTGTGGCAGAGGCGCTCGGCTTCCTGGTGGAAGAATCGCAAACGAACGGCTTTGGCGTCCAGGCGTATTGTTTCATGCCGGATCATCTGCATCTGCTCACCAACGGGACTCACGCTGCGGCCAATTGCCTAACATTCGTCAAGACCTTCAAACAGCGCTCCGCCTATGCCTTCAAACAGAGAAACAAACAGCGTCTTTGGCAGGACAGGCCTTACGACCACGTTCTGAGGCCGGACGAACGCTGGGAGGCGGTTGCCTATTACATCTGGGTGAATCCTGTCCGCAAAGGTTTGTGCGCGCGTCCGGAAGAATGGCCGTTTTCGGGGTCGATGACTGTTGACTGGAAGCGGTTGTTGACGCCTCCGGAGAATCTGTGGGTTCCTCCCTGGAAGCGTTCTCGTAGCGCTGACCTTTAGGTCAGCACCATGGGAAGTGCCGACCTAAAGGTCGGCGCTACATCAGGACAACAGGGAAGTGCCGACCTAAAGGTCGGCGCTACAAAGGCAGCGGTAGCTTCAGGTCAGCACCATGGGAGTGCCGACCTAAAGGTCGGCGCTACTTCAGGACAACAGGGAAGTGCCGACCTAAAGGTCGGCGCTACTGCCCCTTCCACGGGCCGGCAGCGCCTGGCGATTGCCCGCGCCAGAGGAAACTTCCCTTGACAGCGCCGGCCGCAGAGGCTTAATATATGGGTATGCCATATATGGATACGAAAGCATCTGATCTTGAGTGGAAGAAGGGCAGTGCCGAGCTGCTGATACTTTCCCTGCTGGAGGCTCGGCCGCGGCACGGCTACGACGTCAGCAAACTGATCGAGCAGCGTTCCCGAGGGATGCTCCGCTACCACGCGGCCTCGCTCTATCCGCTGCTCTATCGCTTGGAAAAGCGCGGTTGGGTGCAAGGCCGATGGGTGGAGAAGAGCGGGCAGCGGCGACGGCGCTATTACCGCCTGACGCCGCAGGGGCGACAAGTTTTGGCTTCGCAGCGTCGTGGCTGGCAAGCGTTTGTCGAGGCTGTCAAGCGCATCACGGAGGTCGAACATGCCTGATGAATAGTGAATTATGAATGGTGAATTATGAATGCTGAATTATGAAACCGGGCTCGGTCGTTAGTTTTCGCAATTCATAATTCTCCGAACAGCTCGGGGAGGGATCATTTGTGCGGGACTGGAGCGGGGAAATACTGAGGCGGCTGGCGAGCTTAAATCTGCCGCCCGCGCGTGAGGCAGAGATCGTCGAGAATAGCTTCAGCAGCGTGATGAGCAGCGCGCGGACGCGCCATAGCCTGTGCGTTTTGGCGAAGGCGGCGGCAATCTTCGGGGCTGGAGAGAAGGCGATTTAGAATCGCTGAGATGTCTTCAGTTTTGCGCGCCCAGCAGCCTACCTGCCATTTTTCGATGCAATCGCAGAGACGACGCTCGTTGCCGGGCAGAGGGTCAAGAGCCACCAGCGGCAGCCCCGCGTTGATGGCTTCGTTCACGGTGGAAGCCCCCGGTTTGCTTAACAGCAAATCTGCCGCCGCCATCCATTCGTGGATGTTGTTGACCCAACCCTGTACTCTGGAATAGGGCAGGCCCTGGCAACGCCGCTCCAACTCTCTTACCAAACGCGGGTTCCTGCCCGCGATGAAAACCAATTGGACAGCTGGACCCAGGCGCGATCCACATCCAATCCGCAGGAAGCCGCCAGGAAGAAGTCCATCTTGTAGTGGCGTTTCATCAGGACTGCCAGCTCGCACATACCGACTTCTGTGGCAATGACGATGTCGGGGCCTTCGTTGCGCAGAAAACGGAAAAGAGGCTTTGCGCCGCAGCGATAGAGCCAGCCCGGCCCAGTCGCTTGTGAGGTGTGCTGAATACCTTCGATCCAGCCCCAGAGCCTTGGCCAGCGCTTTAGCAGAGTCAGGTAGGAATTGTAGTAGGCGCGAAACCAGCGGGCGCACAGGCTCAGGGAATCCAACACCTCCGTTCGTGCATCTGGCGCAATAGCGGCGAATGCAGCCTGCAGGGCCTTTGCAGTTCGCGTGTGCGAGGCGCCATGCGGGACCGTCAGGATCAGGATCTTGGGTTGTAATGCGTGGGGGGCGGCCCCGCGAGCTGTCTTGATGGAAGGGCGACCGTTCACCCCGCTCTTGTTCGGACCACTCCCAATAATGTCTTTCACTAAGTGCCTGGCCGCCGGTATTGGCCTGGGCTTGCCGGGTCCCGCGGCTTGGGAAGCGAGCAGCGCGCCCAAGCTGGGATCTCCGGAATAATATCCCTCTTTGACTTTTTGATCTGACTCCACAATACGACCCATTGCGCCTTTGCTCTTCCTATCAAGCACGTTCATTGTTCCCCCGCTCGACAAATTTCCTTTACTGAAAGGTTGTCGGTTTTCAGTTCCACATTGCGGTCCATTGAGATTGTTGAGGCAATCGGAAAGTGGCCTGAAATCTCCAGGGGGTGAACGCGGGCATCATGGCACAGCAGGCCTCGCACGAAGATCCAATCCAGTCTTTGCTTGGATTTGGGTGAGGTGTGAAGCGGCCCATGTGCGGTTTCAAGGACGTCACTAAATTCGGCGGCCTGAAGCAAGCGGATTGCAGTTGAGCGGTGTCCCTCTTTCGTATTGAAATCTCCGGCGATAATGATCGGAGTGCCCGGAGCGTACCGCGGCCAAAGATCGTCGAGGATCTCACTCATTTGCAGCGCGCGGTCGTGATCGGAGGCTTGGCTTTCAAGGTGAGTGTTATAAAGCACGAGGTTGGAGTCGTTCCACTGCAGCTCCGCCACAAGGGTCATCCGTCCGCCTCGGCGCGGCTGAAAGAATGGGAGGCGCGGTTTCCACCAACCGCCCCAATTGTGAGGCTGATGACGAAATCGCAAGATCCGCGTGTGAAGAACAGGAAGCCGGCTGAGAATCGTCTGCCCGCGTAACGGCAACTCGAATGCGCCACCTTGTGCCAGTTCCTCGAACTCCGCGCCAAAGACGTAGTCCACGCCGAGTTGCCGCGCGATCTTTTCCGGAAGGTCCTGGTAGCCCGAACGCCGGGTGCGCCGGTCAACTTCCTGGAGCGCGTATAGATCGGCCTTCAGGGGGCCTTGCAGCGCTTCCACGATTGCTTCCACCTTGGTTCCTCCCTGCTCGACATTCCACGTGAGGATCGTGAGGGCCGAAGTGGATTCCCCGCGCAGACGACCGAAGTCACGCAGGAGGGGCTCGTGCATGTAATCCTTGCATCGGGTCTTCATTTGGAATTCCTCCTATCCAGCGTTTGTCCCCGAACCGGACTGCGTTCTGCCTACATTCCTTGTCATAGTCGATCCTGTGTGCCAGTCCCCCTCCGCGCCGCGAAGAGAGTTAGCAGTAGAAGACTCAGCGGGCACCCATACCTTATCGGGCGCCCGCTGACGTCCTGTGGAAATTGCACCTCCTTTCTTCTCCCTGCCGCTGGCCCTCTCGTCTGAATGTCCAGATGGGGGAACGAAGCGCTTTCCGAGCTTGAACCAGCAGCCCTGCGGAGCGGATTGTGACTGCGGTAATCAGCCGGGCACCCAGCGCCCACCAGATCAGGGCAACCATGTTTCCATAAACCCTCCTGGCTAACTTTCGGACTGGCGCGCGTCTCCTCCTGCAACGAACAGCTTTCAGTGCGCCATGAGCTGGGCAGTCTGGCCCTTGGGCGGCCGCTTCGTCAGGGCGATCAGGGGAATCAAGATGAAGGCAAGGATTCCCAGAAACTGGAATACCCGAACCAGCGCCACCATAGTGGCTTCGCGCTGCACCAGACCAAAAAGGGCGGCATAAGCTTGCTGGTCGGCCAAACCAGGGCCTGAACCGGCAAATAAACCCCTCAGCCCCCCGACCCACTGGAGCGTCAAAGGTGAGGTCGGTGTGATATTGGCGACCAGCAAGTTGGTGTGCTCCTGCCCCATGCGGGTGAGCATCGTAGCGACCATGGAAATCCCAACTCCCCCGCCGATGTTCCGCATCATGTTGAACAAACTTGTAGCGTTGCCCATCTTCTCTTTGGGAATTGAGGCCATGGTCAAGACCGTGAGCGGCACAAACACTAACCCCATTGAAAAACCTTGAATGAACTGCGGCCAGAACACATCCCAGTAACCCACGTTCAAGTTGAACCCCATCAACCGATAGAACGAAAAGCTGAGTATCAATATTCCGCAGGCGAATACCTTGCGAGGGTCGAACCTACTCACCAGGGAGGAGGCCACAGGCATGGAGAGAGCCGCCCCTAGCCCCAGGGCTAGCATGGCTACGCCCGCTTGCACCGACGGATAGCCAAGCAGCGTCTGGAGCCAAATGGAGATGGTGACTTGGCTGCCATACAACACGAAGCCCTGGAGTGCCATCACCACGGTGCCGGCGGCAAAGGGCACCTGTCTGAACGCGCGCAGGTCGGCAACCGGATCTCGTGTAGTTAATTCGCGTGTCACCCATGCCAGGAGCCCTATCGCAAAGGCCACAGCTAGGAGCACGATGAATCTCGAATCGAACCAGTCCTCTTCCTGCCCCTTGTCCAACATGATCTGGAGCGCGGCCACCCAAATAACCAGCGTAGCCAGTCCCCAGGAATCGACCGGGGCCGAGGAGCGCCGAATGTACGGCGGGTCCTTCACAAATGCTTTGATCATGAGGACGGAGATCACACCCACAGGCAAGTTGATGTAAAAGACCCAACGCCATGAGTAGTTGTCAGTGAGCCAACCACCCAACACGGGTCCGAGTACAGGCGCCACAATAACCCCGAGTGCGAAGATCGCCATGGCTTTGCCGTGTTGCTCGCGAGGAAACGCTTCCAGCAATACAGCCTGAGATAGCGGTTGCAGTGAACCACCACAAGCGCCTTGAATAACGCGGAAGGTTACCAGCAGACCCATGCTGGGAGCGATGCCACAGAGTAAGGAGGCGGCAGTGAAACCTGCGGTGGAGATGAGGAGCAGATTTTTCCGTCCAAAATGGTTGGCCAGCCATCCTGAAATCGGAATGACAATACCGTTGGCCACCAAGTATGACGTGAGCGCCCAAGTAGCTTCGTTGGGTGTTGCCGAGAGGCTCCCGGCGATGTGCGTCAAGGAGACGTTGACGACGGTGGTGTCCAGCACTTCCATGAAGGTGGCGAGCATTACGGCCGCGGTGATGGGCCACGGACCCTCGGCAAGACTCGCGACGCGCCTGGTTACCGCCCGCTGCCCACCCTGCTCAACTTGGGTAAGGGCGGTCATCGGCTGTCCCCCTCGACGGGAATTCCCAGATGCTCACAGAGTGCTCGCGCGAAGGGAGAGGCGCAGAGGAAACGCCGATGGGCTCGCCAGAGGGAGAGAAGGGCTTGCTCGCCGACGCGGTCCGCGCAGGTGATACCATCCAGATCGACCTCAACCGCGTCTCGGGTTGAGCAACACTGAGCGATTGCCTTGGGTAGACATTCTGCCCATTCCGCCACAAGTTGCCCCTTTAGGACAACCTTGGTTCGATCTCGGAAATAGAGGATTGTGGTTCGCAGCACGACCAGGATAAGTGCAGCTTCCTTACCAAGCGTCGTTGGAGAGTAAGCCGTTGTGATTTCGATACTTACGAGTATTCACGGGGTATTGGGGATGCCGCGAGTGCCCAAATGTTGGCAGGTTGCCCGATAGTTGGCAATGGTCAGGATGGTTCGGAAGGGTGATGTGACAGTCTAATGTTTAGGAGGCGCATTCGATATTGGAGTGTTGTCCGCTTGAGGCCTAGCAGCGCTGCAGCGCCGCCCGGACCACTAATCCGCCCGTTTGTTTTCCTCAAAGCTTCCAGGATCGCCTCGCGCTCGACTTCCCGAAGGTTGAGACTCCTGGACGTTTCCGTAGAGGCTCGTCCCGTTCGGGGCGGCTTCAGCTCCTCGAGCGGCACTTCGAGGCACTCCCCCGTGGTAAGAATCACCGCCCGCTCGATGATGTTCTGCAATTCCCGGATGTTCCCGGGCCACGTCCACTCGGTCATGGCCTGCAACGCCTGTGTCGGAATCTCTCTGATTCTTTTCTTCATGCGGCTGGCGTATCGGGCGACGAAGTACTCGACGAGAACGGGTATGTCTTCCCGTCTTTCGCGCAGGGGTGGCAACTGGATGGGGAAAACCGCCAGCCGGTAGTAGAGGTCTTCACGGAACTCCCCGCTCGCGACCATTTGGGAGAGATCCCGGTTGGTGGCGGCAACCAGGCGGGCATCGACCTTCAGCGTCCGTGTGCCTCCCAGCCGTTCGAATTCCTTTTCTTGCAAGACGCGGAGAAGCTTGGGCTGAAGGTCCAGCGCGATGTCGCCGACCTCGTCGAGAAAAAGACTCCCGCGGTGCGCCAACTCGAAACGCCCGACTTTCGTTGCCACGGCGCCCGTGAAGGCGCCCCGCTCGTGTCCGAAAAGCTCGCTCTCCATGAGGCCGGAGGGAACTGCCGCGCAATTCAATTTCACGAACGTATGATCCCGGCGCGAACTCTTGTTGTGAATCAATCGTGCGATGAGCTCTTTTCCGGTTCCCGTTTCGCCCATGAGCAAGACGGTGGCGTCGGTCTTGGCGACAACCTCCGCTTTGCTCAGGGTCTCGCGTAAGGCACGGCTCTTGCCTACGATGTCTTCCAGGTTGTGGTCATAGCGGATCTCATCTTCCAGGTAGGTTTTCTCGGTGTTCAGTTGGTTCCGCGCCTCTGCCACCTTCTCATAGGTCAAAGCATTTTCGATCGCCAGGGCCACTTGGTCTCCAACCTGCAGAAGTAAGCCAAGTTCTTCTTGCGCGAACGTGGATTCTCCCGTGCTTCCGAGTGTCAAGATGCCGAGCGGCTTGGAGCCTAAGACCAAGGGAATGGAGACCGCGGAATGGATGTTTTCCGCCTGCGCCGGCGAGGCGTACTTGGGAGGCAGTTGCGCGATCTCCTCTCGGTTCACGAGCCGAGGTGAGCGAGACCGAACCTCCTCAACCTCGGCAGGTGTCAAGTCCAATGATTGTATTTTCTGTATGAACCCACGATTGCTGGGGAAGTCCATGCCCACGCAACGTAGCTGGCTGGTGCCCTCTTCAAACAGCCATAAACCGGTATAGTCGTGATGAAAGCAATCGCGCAGCGCGGAAGATACGGCCTGGAAAAGGTCACTCAACTCCAAATGAGAAATGACGTGGTTGTTCACTTCCAAAAGCAGGCGCAGGCGGTCGCGCTCGCGTGCCAGGAGCTGCTGGTATGAGCGAGCCTCCTCATAGTTCAGAGCGTTTTCTAGCGCGACCGCAACATGGGCGGCGACGGTTGACATGAGCTTTAAATCTTCTTCGCCATAATCCTTCTGATGGGTGGTCCCAAAGACAAGTACGCCGAGCCGGCGTCGTGGAGAGGTTAGAGGAAGGAGGCACAGCGACCGAACCCCGTAGGGGCGTGCACGTTCGACGATATCGGGAAACCTTGTCTCCTTCTCGACGTCATTTAGAATGATGGGCTTCTGCTCCTCCAGCAACATCGTGGCTGTGGAGCCCTCGACCACAGGAATTTCCGTCCCAATTTCGGCGCCGCCGGCCAAAGTGCCTCCAATAGCGTAGAGGCGAGAGACCCGGCGCTCGGGATCGTGAAGAGCCACGCCCAGAAACTCGAAACTGACCACCGAGGGAAGAAAGCGAGCAAGATCCTCCAGCACCCCGTTTAGATCTGCCTTTGAGGCAATAATACCAGAAGCTTGTCGCAGTGCCTCGTAACGCGTTCGCTGGCCTGCACCCCCGTCATTGTCTTTCAATTCCAAGCGACCCTCCTGTGGCTGCCAAGAGCACCATTACTCTAACATGGGAATAAGGTGCGACCCTAGGAACTGTGACCGTCGGTCTTGGCTGGCGCGGGGCTGTGTGCTATGGTTTGGGCATGTCCAATACAGGCAGCAACCTGCGCTACGCGCTGCGTTTGATGCGCAGGAATCCGGGCTTCACGGCCATCGCGGTAATTTCTCTGGCGCTGGGAATCGGCGCCAATACCGCCATCTTCTCCCTGCTCAATGCTTTGCTTCTTCGCGACCTTCCGGTGCGGCAGCCGGAACGCCTTGTGGAGCTTTCAGTAGTCCGCCGGGGCGACAAAATCATGTTCTCGTTTCCGATGTTTCGGGAGATCGAACGAGGGCAAAGGGTCTTTTCCGGCTTAATCGGCTGGAGTTTCGGCGAGATAGCTAATGTGGAACTGAACGGCGTGCTCTCGCAGGCCGAGATGCGCTCGGTCACTGGGAATTACTATTCCGAACTAGGTGCAACTCCTCTTCTGGGAAGACTGATCACGCCAGACGATGTGAGTCCTGGGGGGCCTGGAACGTCGCCGGTGGTCGTGCTCAGCTACGGGTTCTGGCAACGTCGCTTCGGTGGGGCTTCGGACGTTGTCGGAAAAGAGATTGCGATCGAGGGACAGCCCTTCACCATCATCGGCGTGGCGCAGAAGTGGTTCACGGGTATGACGACAGGCGAGGCGCCGGACGTGACGATTCCGATGAAGGGCACCGATGAAAGGTCGCGGCTTTCGGTGTTTATCACCGGCCGGCTGAAGGGCGGTGTCACTGTTGCCCAGGCTCGAGCGCAACTCCAATCGTTCTGGCCTGAGGTGCTGCGAGCGACGGCTCCGACCGAGACTCCCGGACTACGGCGTCAACTGTTCTTCTCGATGGGTTTGGATGTTACGCCAGCCGCGACGGGCATTAACGTTGCGCTGCGGTCCCACTTCACGCGGCCGGCCTATGTGCTGATGGGTATTGTTGGATTGATCCTACTGGTCGCCTGCGTGAACCTGGCGAGCTTGATGCTGGCGCGCGCTGCCGCGCGCAGCCACGAAATGAGCGTGCGCGTGGCCCTGGGAGCCAGCCGCTGGCCGCTCGCCCGCCAAGTATTGATCGAGAGTCTCGCGCTCTCCGCCTGCGGAGCGCTGCTGGGACTTGCTTTCGCGTACTGGGGAAGCCGGTTGCTCGTGAGCCTCCTGACGGAGGGATATCTGACACCGGTCATGCTTGACCTAAACCCTGATTGGCGTGTGCTCTCTCTCACGGCGTCGGTGGCTATCCTGACTGGGATCCTCTTTGGCCTGGCGCCGGCATGGCGCGCGTCGCGCGCCGATCCGGCTTCTGTACTGCGGCAGAACGCGCGCAGCCTGGCTGGCGCCACGGGGAAGTTAGGTAAGGCTCTCATCGTCACGCAGGTTGCTCTCTCCCTAACCTTACTGCTGGGCGGCGGACTTTTGGCGCGAAGCTTCCAGAAGTTGTGTTCCGCCAACCTCGGTTTCGAGAAAAAGAGCGTGCTCGCGGTGAGCCTGTATCCCAGGCCGGGCGGTTACCAGAACCTGGACATGACTAGCTATCACAGGCAGCTCATCGAGCGGGTCTCCAACCTGCCGGGCGTGGATTCGGTTAGCTTCTCGGATATCTCCATCCGTGACGGGCGAAACTGGCAGGACACAGCTTCAGCATTTTCAGATGCCTCAGGCCCAGGCGCTGGCGTGGCGACGACTGCGGCGATGGTCTCGCCCGGTTTCTTTCGCACGCTTGGCATCAGTCTGGTGCGTGGCCGTGACTTCGGCTGGAGCGATGATGGGCAGCACCCGTATGTCGCCATTCTCAGTAGCGCACTTGCTGGGCGCGTCTTCCCATCGGGCAGTGCCCTTGGGCAGCGGATTCGCTTTGGCTTCATGCCTGAATTTCAGAACCTTGAAGTTGTGGGCATCGCAAGCAATACGCGACTTCTCGATCTCCACAATCCAGCCGCGCCGGTTGTTTACCTTTCCTGTCTTCAATATCCGCAATGGACACAACAGGGGGATCTTTTCGTGCGCAGCAGGAAGGCGCCCGAAGCACAGGCCAGGACCGTAGGACATGAGATCGAGTCGTTTGGACACGAATACCCCCTGAGCACGAGGACGGTCGCGCAAGAGATCAGCCAGGCGCTTGTGGAAGAGCGGGTCACCGCCCTGCTCTCCAGCTTTTTCGCGGCTTTGGCGCTATTGTTGGGTTCGGTCGGGTTGTACGGGCTGATGTCCTATGCCGTTACCCGCCGCATTCGCGAAATCGGTATTCGAATGACGCTCGGCGCGCAGCCGGGGACCGTGCTTTGGGGCATACTGCGAGAAGCCCTCGGGCTTGTCCTGTTCGGGATAGCGCTCGGAATTCCTTGCGCGCTTGCCGCCAGCCGGCTCATCGCCAGCATGCTTTTTGGGCTTTCGCCGCACGACTTGCCCACCGTCACCGCGGTCTCGCTGTTGCTCCTCAGCGTGGCTCTGTTTGCCGGCTACTTGCCGGCGCGGCGAGCCTCGCGCATCGAACCAATGGTCGCGCTGCGCATGGAATGACAAGCGCGCCAGGCGGAAACGATGTTTACCGCAAGAGTTGAGAGGGCGCGATTTAGGTTGGAGCGGCCCTACCACCCGGGCGCCAGAATAAAATCTCCCTTGCGAGTAGCGGGCACAAGCTTCCAACCGGGCTTGAGCTCGAGCGTCCAGCCGTCGCCTTTGATACTGCTGCCGGTGGCAATCGAGGGGGCTCGGATGATGACGGCGCTCCAATCAGGTTTCAAGAGTGCTCCATTGGTTGCTTCGAGGATTCCCCAATCATCCGTAATCCGCAGATTCGGATACACAGTGCCCAATTCCCCAAGAGGTTGCAAGTTGCGCGGGTCGAACTGAACACTCATATGCCGGCGGGGAAGTGTGAGTATCGGTCCGTCAACGAACTGCGCTCGATACTTCGCGATGAGTTGCTGGCGTTTGGTCTCCCGCTCTGTTTCCGCAACTTTGAGAGCCTGGGCGTTGTATTGAGCCGCACGGTCAGCGGCCGCCTGCTCGAGATTCGCGGGCGGAGTGATATTCAGAGAGGTCTCGAGCAAAGAAACAAAAGTGCCGCCCTCGCGAATCTGTCGACGCCATTCCGGGTTGGATCGGTCGAGCAGAAGACCGTAAGCAGGACCCGTCGCATAGGCAAATGATCGGACGAAAGTGCTGTCGGATGCGCGTACGGTGATATCGGAAATCGCACGCTTGACCTGCTCCTCTGGCGACGGGTTGCCAATTTTGACGCCGGTGTATTCGGCGAGCCCTTCGTTCAGCTCGAGTGCCTGTTCCTCCAGGGCTGCGCGGGGAAAAAGCTTGTAGCGTTCTATCCGAAAGACGAGAGCATCCGTGATTGCAGTCTTACGATCTTCGCTGGTCGAGGCTTGAAGAGCACGCGCGAGAGCTCTCCATTCCAACTGGAGATAGTAGCGGCCGTCCAGCGTATCCAGTTGGCGATTGTCGCCTTCCTTGAGTTGAGGCAAGCCAAGCTGGCCCTGGATGCGGTGGAACAATTCGTGTGCGATGAGGGTATCCCGGGCGCGCAGTTCATCCGGGAGAGGCCATTGGATCTGTGTCCAACGAACGCCGGACCATTCCACAGCAGTGTTGGCGATGTTTTGTGACACAGGCAAAGTCCCTGTAAAGACGCCTCCCTCCGCTCTCAGCGCCCCATTTGCGTCGGCCTGGTTGGCGACGATGAGACGGCTGTTGCGATCTACGAACATGATGGGACCACAAAGTGATACTCCCCAGAGTTGCCCACGGTCTGCTTCGCACAATGATTTCGCTTCCGCGAAATAGCCTCTTGCAGTCTCCAGAGGAATTGTCGATGCGGCATGGGCATTGCCAGCGCCAAGAACAAGGGCAGCAAAGAATGCAAACCCTAGCGCGCAAGCGGGAAAGGTGGTGCTGGTTTTCTTCATGGAGCGTGTCCTCCTTCCCGTGATTACGATGATCATCTTATACGATGTGCATCGTACTTGTCAAGAGATAGATTGGGATTGGGAAATGGGACGCTGTCAACGCGTGGCTAGAACGCGGAGGGGGCGCGCTCCGCGCGGGCATTCCAGGAGATACCTCCGCGCGGATCAACCTGCAGGGCGAGGAGTTCCTGCCCGGAGCGGCCCAGCACTCGAACGGAATTACCCTGCTGGATCACCTGCTCAGGGGGAATGGATTCATTCTCAATCGCTACACCGAGCACACGTCCTCCCCGGAGCCGCACGCGGAAAGAGCCGGCCGGATCTTCTGCTCGGACAAAGATCGTGGGCCCCAACGGGCTGGCCATAAGCGCCCTGCGCGTCGCCGCATCGGCCGGGAGCGTTTGCGCCAGCAAGGAAGTGGTGACCGCGAGTGCCATCATCGCGAGCACCGGTGCAACCCACAAAACGATCGGCGCCGAGGGCGGGTTTGGGTTCAGCAGTCTTTGCAAGCGCCGCTCCAAGGGCCCCGCCGCCGCGGGAACGGCCGCATCGAATCGCTGTACCTTCACGGCCATTCGGTAAAGGGCGCGCGCCACGGGGAGCGCTGACCCGCAAACCTGTACAGCGGCTTCATCACAGCAGGCTTCCCGCTCATGACGAAGCTGAGCCCGTATCATCCAAGCGGCCGGATGCGGCCACAGGAAGAGAACCAGGACGTTGTGCAAGAGATTCGAACGGTAGTCCGATCGCTTCACGTGTGCCAGTTCATGCGCCAGGATGGCTCGAAGCTCTTCCGGCGGTAATCGGTGTTCGATCTTTCGAGGCAGGATCAACCGCTGCTGGCGCGCTCCAACCACGCAGGGCGAATCGACTTCTGCTTCCAGAACTGCCGGAGGTGTCTTCATGCTCAGTTTTCGGCTGAGTTCGTCAATTACCTCGGTTAGTCTGCCGCGCTTCCGGCAAACGCACTGCAAGCGGGAACAGCGCGCGTGTCCCCCCAGAAGCAGGCAGGTTCCGATAAGGATGCCGCCCGTCCAGAAAAACAGAACGTACGGTATAGCCCGGAGCAACAAATGAAACGGCGGAAGTAGGAGGGATGGCAATCCGGAGAATAACGATCCCATGGCGCCGGACGAGCTGAAGGCTCCGAGCGGGGCACCTGACGCAACTGCTCGGTGTGAAACCAGGAGGGTTACGAGCGGCGCCGCCCCGAGGGCGGCCAGGTGCGCGCAGAAGACGCGGTAACGAAAGGACGCAGGTGACTTCCTGAGAGCAAAATCACAGAGGCGTGAAGAAATGATTATGAAGACGCCCTGCCAGGCAAAATGCAGCAACACCCACGCAAAGAGCTGGACCAAATAACCGTCGGCGGTAAACATTAGCGCCTGCCCTCTCGCCGCTCGATCTTTCGTATTAGCTCTTTCAACCGGCCCAGTTCCTCGCGGCTCGCGGCTTTTGCGTCGAGCGCCTGCATGGCAAGGGCTGCGGATGATCCGGCGAATGTCTTGTCGATCCAAATCCGAACGAGTGCATTCAACGTTCGCTGCTTGGGCACGGCGGCGCGGTAGATATGTTGTCGCGTCTGCTCATCACGCGTCACTAGGCCCTTCGCCAGCATATTTTGCAAAAGCTTGAGAGCGGTGGTGTAGCCGATCTCAGTTCCCTCATATAACGCTTCGTGCACCTCACGCACGGTGCTTGATCCTCGTTCCCAGAGCACGCGCAGGATGGCCAGTTCGGCCTCAGTGGGGACTGCACGCAGGATGGACATACAGGAAGTATACGATAAGCGTCGTATCCACGCAATGCCATTAGGCAGTAACGTTGGGAAAAGGGTGTATCAGACTGCATACCCGCCAGACGTGCTATCCGGGAGGAGCAAACTGGCGTTGATATAATTCTGCATAAAGACCGCGCCGCTCCAAGAGCTCCGCGTGCGTTCCACGCTCCACAATGCGCCCTTCATTCACGACGAGGATTTGGTGGGCCCTGAGGATGGTCGAGAGGCGGTGCGCGATCACGATGGAGGTGCGCCCTCGGAGCGCAATTTCGAACGCCCGCTGGATGGCGGCCTCGGATTCGGAATCCAGGTGCGCGGTCGCCTCGTCGAGAATGACGATTTCGGGCGCCTTGAGGAGCAGCCGGGCAATGGCCAAGCGCTGCTTCTCGCCTCCCGAGAAACGGTACCCACGCTCGCCGACCAACGTGTCGAGACCTTTCGGCAGGGATGTGATGAGCGGTAGGATCTGGGCCGCGCGTAATGCTTCGGCAAGTTCTGCGTCCGTTGCATCGGGTTTGGCATATAGAAGATTTGCGCGGATCGTATCGTGGAAAAGGTGGGCGTCCTGGGTGACGGCGCCAACCCGCTGATGAAGACTATCGAGTTTAGCATTGCGAACGTCAATCCCGTTGATCTTGACCGAGCCATCCTGCACGTCATAGAGACGGGCGACGAGATGAGTGATCGTGGTCTTACCCGCGCCGGAAGGGCCGACGAGCGCAACAAGCTGTCCAGGTTCGGCGGCAAAGGTGATGTCGCACAGCATGGTTTTCTCCGGCGTCCTATCGGGCAGGGCAATGGATTCAAGCGACGCAAGAGAGACTTCCGCCGGTGTCGGGTAGCGGAACGAGACACGGTCGAAAGTAATCTGGGCCGGACCGCGGGGAATGACGATGGCGTGGGGATTCTCTTGTATCATGGGGGGCAGGTCGAGCACCTCGAAGACGCGTTCGAAGGAGACAAGCGCGGTCATCAGGCTGACCTGGATATTGGAAAGCCCCATCAGCGTCATGTAGAGGCGACCCAGATAAGAGAGGAAGGCCACGACCGTGCCGAGGTCAAGCCGGTGCTGGACGGTGAGCACTCCACCCCAGCCGTAAGCGAAGGAGGTCGCGATGATCGTCATGAGCATGAGCGCCGTAGCGAAGAGGCGGCCATAAATCGCGACCTTGACGCCAATATCGGAGACACGCCCAGCTTTCGTTTCGAATTCCTTGATTTCCTCTTGGGGGCGGCCAAAGAGCTTGGCGACATGGGCGCCCGCGACATTAAATCGTTCGACCATCAGGCTGCTCATCGCCGCCGTGAGGTTGAAGCTCTCGCGCATGATCGCCTGGAGTTTTCGCCCCCAAAAGCGGGCCGGAAAAATGAAGAGTGGAACCAGGAGGAGAGCCGCGAGCGTCATCTGCCATGAGAGCGCGAACATCGCTCCCAGGACCAAGATAAGGGTCACGCTGTTGCCGACAACATTCGAGAGAATGTCCGTGAACGCGGTTTGCGCGCCGGTGACGTCTGTGTTCAATCGGCTTACCAAGGCTCCCGTCTGCACGCGTGTGAAGAAGGCGAGCGGCATTTGTTGGACATGCTCGAAAAGTTTGGTGCGTAGGGCGAGGACGACGCGAGCGCCGACGGTGGCGGATAAATAGGACTGCCCCAGGCCGAGCACGCTGTCGAAGAGGCCGAGAACGCCCGCCAGGACGGCGAACCGGATAATGAGGGTGACGTTGCCCTTCAGGATGCCGTTGTTAATGATGTGGCGATAGACAAGGGGATTGGCGATGCCGATAGTTGCGTCCAAAATGACGATGAAGAGAAAGAACGCCAGGAGGCTCGCATAAGGAGAGGCGAATCGCAGCATGCGCTTCGCCGTCCCCGGCTTCACTTTTTGTTTTACCACCGATGCGCCCTGCATGAAGGAGCGCATCGATGCCATCATTCCTGCCATTCCCATAGCTATTGCTCCGATTTTATTGATAATATGTCACAACTTGCGGACGTTCGCGAGCCCGAATCAGCGCCTGGTCATTCTTCTTCGGTCCCCCGTGGTCAGACGATCGGCTTGGACCTTGAAGGTTCTCAGACCCCGAACAAGGTCCGCACTACATGCCTCGCAGAAGTTCGCCGTGTTGTTATTCGCTAACGTTGGGAACAAGGTGTATTATAGGCGGCTCCCGCGCGCGTAGGGGCACCGTGCGCCAGAGGAGGAAAATGGAACATGTGTTGTCAAACTAGAATACGTTACATCCTATTCGCGGTCGTACTCTCTCTCATTCCATGCTCGATCTCCACTTCGCAGACTACGGGGGAGGACCTGGTGAACCACCTCTGGAAAGCCTGGTGGATTACCCATCCTGACGGGCCACAGAGGGAGTTCGGGGTATTTCACTTCCGCAAGATGTTCACCCTGGAGTCAGTTCCCCAGCGTTTTGTCATCAACGTGAGCGGCGACAACCGTTATGAACTATTCGTCAATGGCGAGCGGGTGCTTGCCGGCCCCGCGCGTGGCGATCTGAACCATTGGCGCTACGAGACTCTGGATATTGCCCCGCACCTTGTAGCCGGCCGGAACGAATTGGCGGCAGTCGTGTGGAACTTCGCCGAACTGGCTCCACAGGCGCAGATGACCAATGAAACCGGCCTGATTGTTCAAGGCGACAGCAGCGCCGAAGAGATCGTGAACACGGACGATTCCTGGAAAACCCTTAAGAGCCAGGCCGTGCGCATGATCCCCCTGGACGCAGAGAGGATCGGCGGGTATCTGGTGACCGGTCCAGGCGAGCAGGTGGACGGCGCGAAGTATCCGTGGGGATGGGAGACACGGGATTTTGACGATTCCGGCTGGGTTGCGGCACAGCCCCTTACCCAAGGGGGGCCGCGCGGCATTAGGGACACTCCATCGCGATGGATGCTGATTTCGCGAACCATTCCCTTGATGGAAGACAAGCTCGAGAGGTTTTCTCGCGTGGCCCGCGCGAGTGGCTTGGAAACCCCTTCGGAATTTCTGCAGGGCGCAAGCCCCGTTACCCTCCCTGCGAATTCACGGGCATCGTTGCTCTTCGATCAGAGTTACCTGACCACGGGCTATCCCGAACTCGTCACCAGTGACGGGCGGGGCGCCAACATCACGCTGACTTACGCTGAGGCGCTTTACAAGGGAGGCGAAAAAGGCAATCGGAACGAAATCGAAGGCAAGGAAATTCGCGGCATCGAAGACCGCTTCCTGCCCGATGGCGGCCAGCACCGCACTTTCCGGCCGCTGTGGTGGCGGACCTTCCGTTACCTGCAATTGGATGTGGAGACCGGCGAGGAACCGCTTATCATCGAAGATCTGAGATCGCGCTTCACGGCCTACCCGTTCAAAGCCCAAGCCAGCTTTGAGAGCGACGATCCTGAGCTCGCCAAAATCTGGGAGGTGGGCTGGCACACCGCGCGGCTCTGCGCGCACGAGACCTATATGGACTGCCCGTACTGGGAACAACTCCAATACGGCGGCGACACACGCATCCAGGCGCTAATTTCTCTATACATGACCGGGGACGACCGCCTGGTGAAGAATGCCATCGAATCCCTGGACGAATCCCGCACACCGGAAGGTTTGACCCAGAGCCGCTACCCTTCATTTCTGCCGCAATACATCCCACCGTTCTCACTCTTTTGGATCGGCATGATGCATGACCTCTGGTGGTACCGCGGCGGTGTAGATTTCTTGCGCGGTTACCTGCCCGGCGTCCGTGGTGTGCTGGGCTGGTTCGAGCATCGCCTGTCGCCCTCGGGATTGCTGGGGCGCCTCGAGTGGTGGAATTTCGTGGATTGGCCAAACCAGTTCGACGGCGGCGTTCCTCCGCAGGAAAGTGATGGACAGTCCTCAATGCTCAGCCTGCAATTCGCCGCCGGGCTGCGCTATGCTGCGGACCTGGAGGAATCATACGGGAGCAAAGAGCAGGCTGCGCGCGACCGCCAACTCGCCTCCGGGATCGCTGCGGCGGTCTACCGAACCTGCTGGGATCCGGCGCGAAAGTTGGTCGCTGACACGCCCGCGCGCAAGACGTTCAGCCAACATGCGAATATCCTGGCAGTGCTCGAGGATGCCATTCCTGCGGCCGACCAACGCGCCGTAATGCAAACCGTGCTGGCCGAGTCAAGCCTTACACAAGCCACCTATTACTTCCGCTTCTACCTCTTCCGGGCCATGAAGAAAGCGGGCCTGGGAGATGATTACGTGGCGCAGCTCGGCCCCTGGCGAAACATGCTGGCGCTCGGCCTGACCACCTGGGCTGAAAACCCTGAACCCACGCGTTCAGATTGCCACGCCTGGAGCGCTCATCCCAACTTCGACTTGCTGGCCACGGTGGCGGGAATTGAGCCCGCGGCGCCGGGCTTCCACGAGGTGGCAATTCAACCCCACCTGGGCCCGCTTAAACAGCTTAAGGCTACCTTGCCTCACCCGGCAGGAGACATCATTGTTTCATATCAGCGCCAAGCGCAAGGGCTGGCTGCCGACGTGACTTTGCCAAATAAGCTCTCGGGGTGGTTCTACTGGAAGGGGAAGAAGGTTGCGCTTCACCCCGGGCCTCAACACCTGGCGCTCTAATGCGATGACAAGTGACCCGCCGTGGCGGGACGAGTGACGGCTGGAATTACGAATAGTGAATGGTCAGAACTGTCCGGTCATAAGTTGAATAGATCGAGTTGGTTAGAGAATGGCTCCGGTTCATTTCGGTAGTTTATTTGCGAAAAAGCCTGTAAAAGTGGCATTTTCTCGAA
>Ga0326728_10012699_pt1 | contig 18597 bp, 19 predicted proteins | sample MB3enrmetagenome_FD_207602 | JGI IMG/M metagenome (GOLD analysis project Ga0326728, IMG submission 207602) | Lab enriched peat soil microbial communities from McLean, Ithaca, NY, United States - MB31MN | ecosystem: Environmental > Terrestrial > Soil > Wetlands > Peat | place: USA: New York... | reverse complement strand
CCAGCGCCTGGTCGGCCATGGCGCGAATCGCCCGCAGGGGATGGTCCGCGCGCACCCGCTGTTCGGGCGAAAGGTAGCTGAACATGTTCGATTGCTGGTGATCTTGACCGCGCATGGTGAATAGACGATCAAAACATTCCGTAGGTAACCTGTTTCAGGGAGTTTTTCCGCAGCCTGCTAGGGATTCCCGGCATACAGCCCGAGCCAAGTACCTATACCTGTAAGCTGATGAAGGTGGAATACCACAAGGACAGACAGGAGGAGAGCTGCAGCAACCTGTTGGCGCAGGTCCTCCGTGTCCTCGACAATGAGGACACGCGCCGGGCGTTGGATAACCTGGCGGGTGGCGGCCGGTTTGGATACCCGGAGGTCCGCAATGCCGCGGAGGAAGTTTTCCTGGACGAGATCGTCAGGTTCAAGCATGAAGCTTTCGAAGTGGAGCAAGAGTGGAGGCTGGCGGTGCGTCCACGAGACTACTACAAGCAGGGTAGAGACGACGGGGGGAGCACACCACCTCCCACCTATTTCCGGCGCTCCAAGGGGGTGCTGATTCCGTATGTGAAACTGTTGCCGCTCAGCGGCAAGCTGCCAATCACCAGCATCCGCTCCGGCCCGACGCTCGATTCGAGCAGGGCCGGCTTCTCGCTGAGGACGCTGCTGGGCGCAAATGGGTTCCCAGAGGTCAGGATTGAGGGCTCCGGGATCCCAGTTCGCCGGTAGTTGGCCTCCCGGTCCGGAGGAGTAGGCTGACACTCGGCAGTGGTGACGTTGCCCGTGCGCGTCCTGAGCCGGCTGTAAGGGGCAGCCTCCGATTTCCTCAAAGACCTCCATGCACGAGCCGATAAAGAAGGCATGAGTACTAGCGCGGTAAACAGTTTTTCCGGCAACTATGTACAGTCGGTCCTCAGCGGCATCCTCCAAAAGGCGGGCTTGACGACCGGCCAGAACAGCAACAGTTTGAGCAGTCTGGGCGCGGCGTCCAGCGTGCACGGGTCGGACAGCACCCAGCTATCGCCCTTCGCCCAGTTGATGAGCTCGCTGCAACAGCTTCAACAGTCCAACCCGAGCCAGTACCAGCAGGTGATGCAGCAAGTCGCCACGAATCTGACCGCCGCCGCACAAACCGCCACCCAGGCGGGCAACACGGCAGCGGCCAGCCAGCTCACCCAGCTTGCCACCGACTTCACCAACGCCTCCACCAGCGGCCAGCTTCCCAACGTCAGCGATCTGGCACAGGCGATGGGCGGCCATCACCATCATCGTCATGCCCACGGCGCCTCGTCCGGTTCGGATAGCGCTTCCAGCAGCAGTTCGACGAGCAGTAGCAGTTCGGCCGGCAGCAGCGCCACCGCAAGCAGCAATACGGATCAGATGCTGACCCAGCTCCTGACGGCCCTGCAGTCGTCCTCGACTCAGAGCAACACCCTGGATCCTATGACCATCATCCTCAACACCCTGTCCCAGGCCGGGATCAAGGTTGGCTCGTAGATCGGGCCTCTCGCGGCTCGGCGGACCAGCCGGGCCGCGCCGGAAGCGCCAAGGAATGGTCTCGCCGACGGGGACTTGGCAGTCCGGCTGATACCTCCACCCCGCCTTTTCAATAGCTTAGGATGCTCAGCACTGTGGCGATGCGAATGCCGGTAACGGGGGCATGAGCACCAGTCCTATCCACAGTCTTTCCAACAGCTACGTCCAGTCGGTTCTCAACAGCGTTCTCCAGAACGCGGGGCTGACCATCGACCAGGCCAATAACAGTCTGGCCAGCGTTGGCACAACGGCCATCCAGACCCAGGACAACAATCAGCTTTCGCCCTTCGCCCAAGTGATGAGCGAACTCCAGCAGCTTCAGCAATCGAACCCCAGCCAGTACCAGCAGGGTACGCAGCAGATCGCGACCAATCTGACAGCCGCCGCACAGACCGCCACCACGGCCGGCAACACCACCGCGGCCAGCCAGCTCACCCAGCTTGCCACCGACTTCACCAACGCCTCAACCAGCGGCCAGCTTCCCAGCATCAGCGATCTGGCCCAGGCGATCGGTGGTCATCACCATCATCACCATCATGGCGGCCACTCCGGGGCTATCTCGGATAGCGCTTCCAGCACCAGCAGCACCTCGAGCGCCACCTCGAGCACTTCCACGAGTCAGACCCTGAGCCAGCTCCTGGCGGCCTTCCAGTCAACGGCCACCCAGGACAGCGCCCTGGATCCTATGAGCATCATTCTCAACACCCTGTCCAGCGCCGGGATTGGCAACTCCGCGAGCGCCTAGACCGCCGGCCTCGGCTCGACCGTAAAGGAAGACTGAAAAGCAAGCGGGCGGGCCCAACTCACGCGAGTTTGGGGTAACATGGGCTTCTGCCATGCCCGACCACTTTCTGCACGCCACGCGTTCGATCCTTCTGCTCTCGATGATCGTAGGGGCGCTGGCGGCCGGCCAGACGCCGGACACCAAGGTCGCGCGGCCGGGTTTCGATCTGTATTACCGCCTCTCGGGCGCCGGGCGGCCCGTGGTGATCCTGAGCGGCGGGCCGGGGTTCGATTGCGATTACATGCTGCCTGTGGCCAGCGAGATCGCCAAGTCCAACCAGGCGATCCTGGTGGAGTTGCGCGGCACGGGGCGCTCGCGCCCCAGCGTGATCGGCCCGGAGACCATCAACCTCCAAGGCTACCTGGAAGACCTGGAAGCTCTACGCACCCACTTGAAGCTGGAGCGCTGGACCGTGCTCGGCCACTCGGCCGGCGGACTGCTCGCCATGCACTACGCGGCCGCGCATCCCGAGCGTGTGGATCGGCTGGTGCTGGTCGGCTCGGCGCCGATCGCGACCGAGTTCATGGACGCCTACCGGGACAACCTGGAGCTGCGGGTGGGCCCGGACGCGCTGCAATCGAACGATCCGGCGGGCTTCCAGAGGATACTACCGGCCTTTTTCTTCGATCACGAGAAGGGGGCGGCATTCGCGGCCGCTTTCCCAGCCGGCCAATTGCATGTGGATGTGAGCCAACTGCTGGGTGCGGAGATGATGCGGCCGGGGGCCGACCTGCGGCCGCAACTCAAGAACTTCGTCCGGCCGACATTGCTGGTCAACGGCCGGCAGGACCCCATCGACGCGCGGATGGCCTACGAGACGCACCTGGCGCTCAAGGGCTCGCAACTGGAGTTCATCAGTCGCTGCGCTCACTTCCCCTGGATCGAGCAGCCGCGGCAGTTCTTCGAAATCGTGGAAAAGTTCCTGGCGAGCGGGACTAAGTAGAGAGCGCCAGCGCCACCGTGGTTTCCCCGCGCGCGCCAGTTGATTGCTCGAGTTCCTCCAGCAGGGCGGATTCCAAACCGTCCGGGTCGATGACGGCTTCGCAGGCGGCGATTTCGGAGTCGCTGGCGCCCTGGAAACACAGTTCGCAAACGGCCAGCTCCTCGCTACCGCACCGCACCGGCGGGCCGAAGGCGCGGCACAGGATGGGGCGCGCGGCGTAGAGGTCGCACAGGCCGGATACCGGGTCGAGCGCGGGGCAGGGATCGTCGTCGCCCATCTCTCCCGCCGCCTGGCGGACCCGCTCTCGCACGCGCGCGGCCCGCTTCGGATCCCGCGCTTCAAGTTCTGCCAGGCCCAGCCGCAGCCGGCGGGCATCCAGTTGGGTGATAGAAAAAGGCCCCAGGCAGCACTCCGTGCATCCCGGATGGCAGACCAGCCAGGGCCCGCTCCGCCGCGCGGCCTCGGCCAAGGCGGCATCCACAACCTGCACGAAGGCCCGGTCGCCGGAATCGATGCTCTCGCAGTGCTCCACGCCTCGATTGTAGCCCGGCCGCCTGCCGCGGGGCGCGAAGATGGCATAATGGCCGGGGAGGATCCATGCATCGCAAGGCTTACACTCTTCTTTGGGCGGCGCTGCTCGTGCCGGCGGCCGCACCGGGCCAATTAGTGGAGGACTTCAACCCGCCGAAAGCCAACTGCTGTCTGCCCGGCATGGCGCAGAGTCTCGCCGATCAGCTTCAGGACTGGAATCAGCTCAACCGCTATCACGCCGATAACGAGCGGCTCAAAGGGCTGCCCGTGGAGCCGGGGCGGGTGGTGTTCCTGGGCGATTCCATCACCGACATCTGGAAGCTGGCGGTGTCCTTCCCTGGCAAGCCCTACGTGAACCGCGGCATCGGCGGGCAAACCACGCCCCAAATGCTGGTGCGCATGTTTCCGGACGTGATCGATCTGAAGCCGGCCGCCATGATCCTGCTAGCGGGCACCAACGACATCTCGCACAACACCGGGCCGGAGACGGAGGCCATGGTCGAGGAGAACATCCAGGCCATCGCGGAACTGGCGCAGGCGCACGGCATTAAGGTGATCCTATGCTCGCTGCTTCCGGTAAGCGACTACACCGAGCGCAAGCAGACCAAAGCGCGCCCGCCCGCGGACATCCTCAAGTTGAATGCGTGGTTGCAGGTTTACGCCGCCAAGTCTGGCGCGGTCTTCGCGGATTACTTTGCGGCGGTGGTGGACGACCAGGGCCTGCTGCGCACCGGCTATTCGGAGGACGGGCTGCATCCGAACGCCAAAGGCTACGAGTTGCTGGCGCCGGTAGCCGAAGCCGCAATTCGGAAGGCGCTAGGTCTCTGACCGCGAGATTCGGTTTTACCACAAGACCGCTTGCTCACGCGCGCGGCTCGGAACGGAGCCACGACCGTTAGGGAGTGGTCTCCAGCATACACACGAAACCACACGGTCGGAGACCTAGCCCGCTAAGCCTCTCCCCGGCGGCGCCGCAGCAGCCAGGGTTCGATCGGACCGGGGTCTTCCAGGATCTCGCGTTCGATCTCTTGGAACTGTGTGTCGATCAGCACGCGCTCGATGTTGGCGCCCAGGAATTCGTCGCCGGTTTCCGCCCGCTTCTGCTCGATGAGGGCCAGGATCGCCCCGTACAGCTCCAAACGGTTCGCCGTGTTCGCCATGTTCCGGTCCTCCTACTGGATTGGACGCCAAAGTCTCCCAGGAGTTCCAGGAAAAAGAGATTTCGACCGGGGCGGAACCGGCGCCTCCCCGGCGCCGCCCGTGTCAACATAGAGGAATGGACTCTTCGACCGCGCCCGCCGCCGTTGGCGCCACGCGCAACATCGCCATCATCGCGCACGTGGACCACGGCAAGACCACGCTGGTGGACGCCATGCTGCACCAGAGCGGGATCTTTCGCGAAAACGAGGCCGCCGCGCTCATCGAGTGCGTCATGGACTCCAACGCCATCGAGCGCGAGCGCGGCATCACCATTCTCTCCAAGAACACCGGCGTGCGCTATCGCGGCGTCAAGATCAACATTGTGGACACGCCGGGGCACAGCGATTTCGGCGGCGAAGTGGAGCGCGCGCTCAAGCTGGTGGATGGCGTCATGCTACTGGTGGACGCGAGCGAGGGCCCCCTGCCCCAAACCCGCTACGTGCTCATGAAGGCTCTGGAGGCCAACTTGCCGCCGGTGCTTGTGATCAACAAGATCGACCGGCCCGACGCGCGCATCCAGGAAGTCCTCAACGAAGTCTACGATCTGTTCATCGACCTGGACTCGACCGAGGACCTGCTCGATTTCCCGGTGGTCTACACCAACGCCCGCGCCGGCGTGGCCAAGCTGTCCCTCGAAGATCCCTCCACCGATCTGCGTCCGCTCTTCGAGACTATCCTCGCGCGCATCCCCGCTCCGGCGGGCGATCCCGACGCCGTGTTGCAACTGCTCGTAGCCAACCTGGACTACAGCGACTACCTGGGCCGCCTGGCCATCGGCCGCGTCTTCGAGGGCACGCTGCGGCTGGGCGACGAAGTGGGCATCGCGAAGCTGGACGGCAGCCTCCAGCGCACCCGCATCACCAAGTTGTATTCCTTCGAAGGGCTGAAGCGGGTCGAAGAGACCATCGGCCGGCCCGGCGACATTCTGGCCATCGCGGGCGTCGAGGGCATCGCCATCGGCGAGACCATCACGCACCCGGAGACTCCGGCCCCCCTCGCGCACGTGCCCATCGACGAGCCCACCATCGCCATGACCTTCACCGTGAACACCTCGCCGTTTTCGGGCCGCGACGGCGCTTACGTCACCTCCCGCCATATCCGCGACCGCCTGGACAAGGAACTGCTCACCAATGTGTCCATCCGCGTCGAGGAGGCCGGGGGGCCGGACGCTTTCAAGGTGATGGGCCGCGGCGAGCTGCAACTGGCGATCCTGATCGAGATGATGCGCCGGGAAGGCTATGAGCTGATGGTCGGCAAGCCCGAGATCCTCACGCGCACCGTGGCCGGCGTGTTGCAGGAGCCGCTCGAAGCGCTCACCTTGGACTGCCCCGAGAGCTTCGTGGGCGTGGTGATGGACAAGATGGGCCAGCGCAAGGGCAAGCTCGCCAAGATGGTCAACCACGGATCGGGCCGCGTTCGCATGGAGTTCAAGGTGCCCTCCCGCGGGCTGATCGGGCTGCGCGGCGAGATGCTCACCGACACGCGCGGGACCGCGGTGATGAACTCTCTGTTTCACGGCTACATCGAGTGGCAGGGGGAGATCCCCACCCGCCGCACCGGCTCGCTGGTGGCGGACCGCGCCGGCCGCGCCACCGCGTACGCCATCTTCAACCTCCAGGAGCGCGGCGAGATTTTCGTCACGCCGGGCACCGAGGTCTACGAGGGTATGATCGTCGGCGAGAACGCCCGCGACGCCGACATCAATATCAATATCGTCAAGGAGAAAAAGCTCACCAACATGCGGGCCTCCACCTCCGATGAGGCCATCCGCCTGGTGCCGCCGCGTATCCTCAACCTCGAGCAGGCCATCGAGTTCGTCCGCGACGACGAATTCGTCGAGGTGACCCCCCAATCCATTCGCCTGCGCAAGAGAGTGCTGCCGGCGCAGAAGCGGTGAGCGGGGAGCTGTGCGACTGAGATACAATGTATCTCAGAGAGGTCAAGTCATGTCGGCCACCATGGTTCACGTTCGAGTGGATGAGAAGACCAAGCGGCGGGCCGCGAAGACGCTGGCGGCGATGGGAATCTCCGTATCCGACGCCGTGCGCATGCTCCTGGTGCGCGTGGCCGCCGAGAAGGCCCTGCCCTTCGACGTGAAGATCCCGAACGCGACGACCGTGAAGGCGATGCGCGCCGCCGACAAGGGCAAGGGAAAGCGTCCGGCCTCCGCGAGCGCACTCTTTCAGGACCTGGGAATCTGATCCGATGCGGAACCCGGTAATTGGCGCGCAGTTCCGGCGCGATGTCAAACTCGCACAGAACCGCGGCAAGGACATGGCGAAGCTGCGCGAGACGATCCTGCTGCTGATCGAGGGAAGTCCGTTGCCACCGCGCTACCGGGACCATTCCCTCGGCGGCGAATGGAAGCGCTTCCGTGAATGCCACATCGAGCCGGACTGGCTACTGATCTACAAGATCGATGGCGACGACCTCCGCCTCGTCCGCACGGGAACGCATTCGGATCTCTTCTGAAAGATCGTCGCTCTTTACGCCTTGGGATTCGCGGCCAGCCCATAGCTCGTGCTGCGCCCGCCTGCGGGGTTCCGGACCAGGATGCCGCCTTCCACCAGCGCCAGAATGTCGCGCAGGGCCGTGTCCTGGGAACACTCGACGAGCTTCGCATACTTGGAGGTCGTCAGCTTGCCTTCGAAACCATCCAGGAGACGGTTGAGCGCCAGGCGCTGGCGCTCATTCAACGCGACACCAGCAATGGCTTCCCAAAAGCGCGCCTTGGCGAAGACGGCGCCCAGGGTGGTCTGTGCACCGTCGATGGCGCGGCCCAGGCAGCCCAGGAACCACTTCATCCAAGGGGTGACGTCCATCGTTCCTTGCTGCGTCCGCTCAAGAATGTCGTAGTAGGCGCTGCGCTCTTCTCGAATCTGTGCCGACATACTGTAGAAGCGTTGCGAACTGTTCTCGGAGCGCGCCAGAACCATGTCGGCGATCGCACGCGCCATTCGGCCGTTGCCATCCTCGAAGGGGTGGATGGTCACGAACCAGAGATGCGCCAGCCCCGCTTTCAAAACCGGATCGGCGTCCGCCTTCGCGTGGAACCAGTCCAGGAACACCTTCATTTCCCCTTCCAGGCGTGCGGCTGCCGGCGCTTGGAAATGGACGTGTTCCCTGCCGACCGGCCCGGAAACGACCTCCATCGGGCCGCTGCCGCCCTCCCGCCAGGCGCCCACCCTAATCTTGCTCAGGCCGCTGCGTCCGGTGGGAAACAGAGCGGCGTGCCACGAGAACAGCCTTTCGGCTGTGAGCGGCTGGTCATAGTGGCGTGTGGCGTCCAGCATCATTTCAACGATGCCCTCCACCTGCCGGTCTGCTGGCTTGAGAGCGCCAATCTCGACGCCCAGACGGCGTGCAATCGAGGATCGGACCTGTTCCATGTCCAGCCTCTCCCCCTCGATCTCGCTGCTCTTAAGCACGTCGGCGGTCAATGCTTCGAGGACCGCCTCCTTGCGGAGATTGAATCCCAGGGCCCCCATGTGACCGAAAAGCCGGCCCTGGCGGTAACGGACGTCGGCGAGAACTTCGGCAAGACTCTCCAGGTTCCAGATGAACCGAGGCCAATCCCAAAGCTCGTGTATGTACATTCTCCGCACCTACTGCGTAGATTATAGCGCGGAATCGCCGCAAGAGCAAGCATTCGCCGCATTACTGCGTAGAATAGACATCCCGATTCCCGCACCGGCCAGTCCGCGCAGCAACCGAATGTGGTCGCGCACGGCGACGCCCGACACAGGCGCCGCTCTTCGGTTGCGCCGCCGGGCTGGACTATAACGGATTGCGGACGATTAGCGCGAAGCCTAGAATGATGGCATGCGGCTGGTCGCCTTGGCACTTGTCGTGACGGCGCCCCTATTCGCGTGTTTCTGCCTTAATACCGCATCGCCGTGCTCGGCGATGGCCGGCTCGACAGTGGTCTTCCTGGGACGCGTCCTGGTCGATAGCGGCGAAGGATGGGGAACTGGGCCAGCTCGCGTCTTGATTGAGGGATCGCTGCTGAATGTGCCGAAAGATCTGCGAGAAGTGGAGATCGATACCTCAGCCGGGACGAGTTGTTACTGCCGGCTGAAGGCTCGGGAACGTTACGTGGTGTTTGCGGACAAACCGGACGCGTTACCGGTGCGCTTGAAGATCGGAGGAGCGTGCACCAACACGTTTCCACTCCAGGGCAACGAGCGCATTCTGGATGCGCTGCGCAACCAAGCGCGAGGCGGGCCGTCCCGGCTCGTTGGCGCCGTGCGGCGAAGCGGCGGGGCCTACACGAACGAAGGCGGAGTGCCAGGCGCCGTGGTCACCGCACGTTCTCCAACGGCTCGATACGAGGCTCTCGCCGATGCGTCCGGGGGATACGAGATCCGGGACATCGCGCCGGGGCGGTACCAGATTGAGGTGTCAAAGAGCGGGTTTGTGCCTAATGCCGAGTACAACAACCGCTGGCCGGGCCACATGGTGCTGAATAAGGCAACGAATACACTCGAGCCCGATGAATCCGAACCGCGCGGGAGCGTCCTGGTTGGGGAGAGGTCGTGTGAGGTGTGGGATCTGGGTATGTGGCCTCGCGGCCGAATCTCCGGAACAGTCAGGAGCAAGACGGGATCGCCGCTGGGCGGCGTAACAGTTGAAGCCTTCGCGCTTGACAGGAGAGGCGAGCAGGAATCCAGGCCGCTAAGAACAGCGACGACAGACGCTGCGGGGAGGTACCTCATCGAGCCTTTGCCTGGCGGTGAATACATAGTTGGCGTGAATGCGGAAGAGGACCGGGACAGGGGGCCGTATCCCCCAACTGTGTTCGCCGGGGACAATGGCCGGTCCACGGCAGCTCACGTCTCCCTTGCCGACGACCAGGAGACCGCGCACATAGACCTCGTTCTACCGGCCAAGAGGACCGCTACCACGCTGCGATTGACAGTCATGGCGCCCGGTGGAACCCCCTGCGGGGGAGCTGTAGTGTCGCTGGAGAATCTTGCCGGCGTCCAGCGATGGTATTCCAACCACGAGACTTCCCTGGATGGAACGATGGATATTCCCGTCTATCTTGGCGAGCGCTACGTGGTGAAAGCGTCTCTCGATTTTGTGCGCAAGGGGAGTGGACAGAAGTACGAGCATCTCGGCGGGAGTTCGCGTGTTGACGTTGCAGCCCAACACCCGGCGGTCATCGTTGTTCTTGCTCCAAGGCGGTCGGCTGACAATTACTGATCGCGGGCCCGGCGAGATGCGCATTCCGATCCAACATCGTCGTAGGTGTTGTCCGGCGAAGCCCCCCAAAACCCCCTGCACGCTTGGCGGGGGCGGTACGTCAAACCAGTGATGGGGAAATTCGTGTGGCTGCTGGCGCTGGCGGCGCAGGTGTTCGGGGCGGAGTACGCCGTGCTGGCGACCGGGTACACCCTCCGGGTCGACCGGCATGAGGTGGACGGCGCGACCCTGCGGCTGTACATGAACGGCGGGGTAGTCGAAATGCCCGCGGCCGCGGTGACTCAGTTCGAGGCGGAGGCGCCAACGCCGGCAAAAGCGCCAGTGGCGCCGGCTGCGCTCCAGGCGCCCCAGGAACTGCTCGAGGACGCGGCGCATCGGTACGGTCTGCCGCCGCAGTTCCTGCGCAGCGTGGCCAAAGCGGAGTCCGGGTTCCGCGCGGACGCGGTGTCGCCCAAAGGCGCGCTCGGCATCATGCAATTGATGCCCGCCACGGCGCGCAAGCTGGGAGCCGACCCCACCGACCCGCGCCAAAACGTGGAGGCCGGGACGCGCTACCTGAGCGAGCTGCTGCTCAAGTACAAGGACGATCCCTACCAGGTGCGCAAGGCGCTGGCGGCCTACAATGCGGGACCCGCGGCGGTCGAGCGCTACAACGGCATTCCTCCCTACCGCGAGACCCTCAACTACATCGAGCGCGTCATCAAGCAGGCGGGGCTGGCGCAATAACGGTCTGATATACTCGAAAGAGAGGGCGACTGTCTCCATGACCCAGCGCTTAAGAACCCTGATAATCACGGTGTCCACGATCTTTGCGGCCGCGCTGCTAATGGGCGCCATGCTGGGCCGGAGCGTTCCCGACGAAGGGGCCTACCGCCAGATCAAGGTCTACGAGGAGGTGCTGGACCACATCAAGGCCGATTACGTCGAGGAGCCGGACCTCAAGAGCGTGACGCTGGGCGCGCTCAACGGCCTGCTCGAGTCCATCGATCCCTTCGCCAGCTACCTGAACGCCGATCAGTACAAAGAGTACCTGAAGAACAAGGATGCGGCCAAAGGCGGGGTCGGGCTGGTCCTCTCCAAGCGGTTCGGGTACGTGGGCGTGGTGGACGCGATTCCCGGTTCGCCCGCGGACGAGGCGGGCTTGACCACCGGCGACATGGTCGAGACCATCCGGGGGGTTGCCACGCGGGACATGCCGCTGGCCTACGCGAACATGCTGCTGGCCGGGAAACCGGGCACGTCCATTGAGATCTCGGTGCTAGGGATCAGGCACCCGGAGCCGAAGAAGATCACGCTCACGCGGGTGGAGATCCAGTATCCGAAAGTGAGCGCGAAGCTGCTAGCGGATGAGGTTGGCTACGTGCAAGCGGAAGCCATGGGGCCAACGACGGAGGAGGAAGTGACGGCGGCGGTGAAGAGCCTCGAAAAGCAGGGGGCGAAGAGGCTGGTTCTGGATCTGCGCCACTCCAGCACGGGGAGTCCGGAACAGGGCATCGCGCTGGCCAACCTGTTCCTCGACCAAGGCCTCATCGCGTACTTGCGCGGGCAGACCGTGCCGCGCAAGGACTTCACGGCCGATCCAGCCAAGGCCATCACCAAGCTCCCGCTGGTGGTCCTGACCAACCGGGGCACGGCGGGCGGAGCGGAAGTGGCCGCGGCGGCGCTGCTGGACGACAAGCGCGCGGAAGTGGTCGGGGAACGGACCTACGGAGACGCCTCGCTGCGACGCCCGATTGCGACCGAGGAAGGTGGCGCGATCATCCTCTCCGTGGCCAAGTATTACTCGCCCAGCGGCAAGGCCATTCAAGACGTCTCGGTAACGCCGTCGGTACAGACCACCGAGGCCGAACCGGTCGAGGAGCCGGACGAAGACGTGCAGCCGGAGACTCCTGCGCCGGCGGAGCAGCCGGGCGAAGATCCGATCCTCAAGAAGGGAATCGAAGTGCTCATGAAGGGAGTCAAAGGGTAGGGCGTCCGATGCCACTTTACGAATATAAGTGCAGCCGGTGCGGAGTGGTGTTCGAGGTGCGGCAGAGGTTTTCCGACCCGCGCGTGAAGGTGCATGAGGGCTGCGGCGGGGCGGTCGCGCGATTGCTTTCGCCGTCGGCCTTCCGGTTCAAAGGAAGCGGGTTCTACGCCACCGATTACGCCAAGGGTTCCAAGGGCGGCAACGGGTCGAAGAAGAAGGAAGAGAGCGCCGCGCCCGTAGCCAAGACGGAAACGCCAACTCCCAAGAGCGCCCCGGAACCGCCGGCGCCAGCCAAGAGCTGAGCCGGGCTCTACCAGGGGACGCGCCTGCGGGGGGCGCGGTCGCCGCCGAAATCGGCTTCGCAGGAGCAGCCGAAGTCGCCTACGCAGCCGCAGCCAAACCCAAAATCGCCCACGCAGCCGCAGCCCATATCGCCCACGCAGCCGCAGCCCGTATCGCTCACGCAATAGCAGCCGATATCGCTTACGCAGCCGCAGCCCGTATCGCTCACGCAGGAACAGCCGGTATCGCTCACGCAGGAGCAGCCGGTAACGCAATTGCAGGTGCAGACCGCGCCCGGCGGGAGGGGCGTGCCGCAGGGTAGAGTGTAGCTCTTGCCGCCAACGGTATACTGTACGCCGCTCGCGGAGTTAACAGCCGGGTCCATTAGGCAGACGGGAAGCAGTCTGCCCTCCGGCAGCGACCACAGTTTGACGGTCTGGTCGCTGCTTCCGGAGACCAGCACTTCTCCATCCGGCCGGATCGCCAGCGCCAGCACGGTTCCCGAGTGACCGGTCAGGGTCTTCAAGAGCGCGCCATCGGGCAGCGACCAGATTCTGGGCGTGAGGTCCGCGCCCGAGGACGCGAGCAGGCGTCCGTCCGCACTGATGGCCACCGCGTAGACCGCCGATCCCTCCGTCAGGGTCTTCAAAGGCGAACCGCTCGGCAGCGACCAGAGCTTGACCGTCTGGTCGTTGCTGCCTGAGGCCAGCAGGTGGTTGTCCGGGCCGATAGCTACCGCCCAGACTGAGTCGGTGTGCCCCGTGAGGGTCTGGAGCAGCGTCCCAGCCGGAAGCGACCACAGTTTGACCGTTTTGTCCCAGCTCCCGGAGGCCAGCGTGCGCCCGTCCGGACTGATGGCCACCGCCTGCACACGGCCGGAGTGGCCGGTGAGAGTATTCAGGAGCGCACCATCCGGAAGCGACCATAACCTGATCGATGCGTCCCAACTCGCGGAGGCCAGCAGGCTTCCGTCGGGGCTGATCGCCAACCCCCACACATAATCCGAGTGCCCGCTGAGGGTCTGGATGGGCGTCCCGCCCGGCAGCGCCGAAAGCTGGATGTTTAGCCCGGACGACGAGGCCAGCAGGCGCCCGTCGGGGCTGATAGCCAACCCGAGAACGGAAGCCGATGCGCCCAGGGAGCCACTAAGCGCCCCATCCGGCAGCGTCCACAGCTTGGTTGTGCCGTCCAGGCTCCCGGATGCGAGCGTGTGCCCATCCAGGCTGATGGCCAGGCTTTTCACCCCCTGGGAGTGGGCCGCCGCTCCCACGGGGCAGGCCGCCGCGTGAGCGCGTTTGGGCACGGTCGCAGCCGCCACCGCGGCCGCCACCGCGCTCAGCAGGTCGCGCCGGTTGAGCATCCATCTGGAGCCGCCCTTCCGGATCGCATAGACCGCCGGCTCTCCTTCCCGGCTGGCTTGGAAATCGCAGCAGTATCTCTCCGGTTTCATGGTTCCCTACCTGCTGGAGAACGTCGCGGTATTGCTCAACGCTCCGCCCATCGAAAGCTGTAGCTGATGGCTGCCTGGCGCCAGGTTCGCGGGCAACGGCACGTTCACAGCATACAATCCCACCCATCCAGGCGCCAGGCCCGCCCAAGCCGCGTCCAACGGCGCGCCGTCGATCAGCACCTGCACCGGCGTGTTGGTCTGCGGCGGTGGCGAGGGCGGCACAGCGCCGCTGGTCGCCGCCGGATTCACCGCGCCCAGTCCCGTGCCATAAAGCTGTATCCACTCGCCCGCCACCGCCGGATCGGCGGCCGTAATCTGCCGGAACGTGACCGCGTCCAGGATCGCTGCATCTCCCGTGCCCTGCCCGTTGACGGTGAAGATCCCCGGCCCCGCCGTCTGGATCGTCATCGGAATCAGGCTCACGCCCGCCGGCGAACTCACCTCCGCCAGCGCGCTGCCCGGCGCTACCTCGAACGGAACCTGCGCATTCACTTGTCCCGGCGATACGAAAAACAGCGGCGCCGGAATGCCGTTAATCGCCACGCTGGTGCCTCCCACGCTCTTGGGAAGCGGAAACCCACTCCCAGCGGACACCGTCCCGCTCGCCAGGCTACTCCCCCACAGCGCCACAATCCCCCCCGGCGCCACCCCATCCGCCCGATAGCTCGCCGCGTTGGTTGCCGCGCAGTTGCACGCCGGAGCGCCCAGCAGGACACTCCGCACCCGGTAGTTCCAGAGATCGGAGATGTACAAGCTGCCGCGCGGGTCCATCCCCACGCTGTACGGGCTGTTCAATTGGGCCGCCGTTGCCGGGCCGCCGTCCCCGGAGTAGCCCGGCGCGCCGCTACCGGCCAGCGTATCGATGAAGCTCCCGGGGACGATCTTGCGCACGCGGTGGTTCAGGCTGTCGGCCACCAGCAGGTTGTTCTGATCGTCCACCGTCAGCCCCTTCGGGTACTCCAGCGTCGCAGCACTGGCCGGTCCGCCGTCCGAGGCCGGGCCAAACCCGCCGCCGGCCACCGTCGAGATGGTCCCGCCGGCGTTGACCTCGCGAATGGTGTGCTGGTAGGGGTCCGACAGGTAGAGGTTGCCTTGCGTATCCAGTGCCAAACCGTCGATCGCCCCTAGCGACGCAGCCGTGGCTGGGCCGCCGTCTCCATACGGCCCGCAGCTCCCGTTGCCGGCTACCGTCTGGATCGTACCAGCCGGCGTGATTTTACGGATCACATAGTTCCAGCTATCGGCGACGTACAGGTTGCCGCTCCAATCCATCGCCAGACCATGCGGATAGCTGAGCTGCGCGCTGGTGGCGGGGCCGCCGTCCCCCGCAAACCCCGGAATTCCCGTGCCGGCTATGGTCGAAATGGTCCCGTTCGCCGACAGCTTCCGAATCCGGCAGTTCCCGCTGTCGGAGATGTACAGATTGCCCTGCCCGTCCAGCGCCAGGCCACGCGGAAAGCTGAGCTGGGCGGCGGGGCCGGGTCCGCCATCGCCGCTGAATCCCTCCTGGCCGTCGCCCGCGACCGTAGTGATAGTGCCGTTCGAGATCTTCCGCACCCGCTGATTGCGCGTGTCGGCAATGAAGATATTTCCCTCGGCGTCGGCCACGACCGCGTAGGCTGTGTCGATGCTCGCCAAGGTGGCCACGCCGTTGTCGCCGGAGAAACCGTACGTCCCGTTGCCCGCCACCGTCGAAATGCTCTGCGAATTGGCCTGGACGGCGGCCAGCCCCAGGAACGCCAGGCAAACGGCGCCCCGGCGCAACGCCTTTCGCTCCCTGTCCCTGCGCTCACCTGGTAGCATCATCAGACTGACGGATGGGAAACTCCTCGGGTTGCCATCTTTTTGAATCAATCGTCACGGCGACGCTCCACTGGCGCGGGGCTGCTATGATGGCTCTCGGAGAAGGATGTATGAGGGTACTCGTGATTCTGTTGGCTCTGGCGGCGGCCAGCGCGGGCTTCGATCCGGCGCTCGATCGCGCCGTGCGGGCGGGCGATGTGGCAACGGTGCAGGCGCGGCTGGCGGCGGGCGCGAACCCCAATGCGCGCGACGCCACGGGAAGGACGTTGCTCATGCAGGCGGCCGAGGCGGGCCAGACCGGTGCCGCGAAGCTGCTGATCTCGGCGGGGGCCGACCTCAACGCCAGCGCGCGCGGATTCGGCACGGCGCTCGAGATGGCCGAGCGCACCGGGCACACCGAGTTGGCGGCCATGCTGCTCCAGGCCGGCGCGCGCTCCACCGGGAAATCGGTCGGAGACAAGGTCTGCGTGCGGCCCTGGAAGGGCGATGGCTACTGCGGCACAGTCCAGGCCGTAGCCAAGACCGCCATCCGCATCCAGGTGACCGAAGTGGTTGGCTGCGAAAAGGGCTGCCCGGCGCGAGCCGAATGCTCGGCCGGGAAGCCCGTGGGAGGCCCCGACGGCTGGCAGGTTGGGGACGTGATCGCCACCGTGATCTCGTGCCTGACCCAGACGGGGGTGCGACCGTGAGGCACGCGCTCGGTGCGACGATGCTCGCGGCGGCGCTCGCGCCGCTGACGGTGGCTCAGAGTTTGAGCGGGTTCACGTACAACGGAATCACGCACGCCTCCTGGCAGCCCACCGAGTACGCCACTACCGCAGCCACCACCTCCCGGCAGGCGCTGGCGGCGACCGGCGCATCCTGGGCGGGGGTGATGGTCACCTGGTATCAGGACACCATCACCTCCACGACCATTGCCCCCGTGGCCACCACCACCCCTACCGACGCGGCCCTCGAGCAAGCCATCCAGAATCTGCATAGCCTGGGCTTGAAGGTGATTCTCAAGCCGATGGTTGACCTCAATTACCCCGTGAATGGCCAGTGGCGGGGCGACATCAATCCGCCCGCTTCCGGCATGGACGCCTGGTTCGCAAGCTACACCTCCTTCATCGTGAAGTACGCCCAGATGGCCCAGGCGCAGGGCGTGGAGGCGCTGAACATGGGAACCGAGCTGGTGCAAATGACCGGGTCGGCCAACCAGAGCCGCTGGCAGGCCGTGATCGATGCGATCCGCGCAAATTACAGCGGCTTGCTCGTCTACGGCGCCAACGCGGACTACTTGGGCGACGAGTTCAGCTCCGTCTCCTTCTGGCCATGGCTGGATATGATCGGGCTGGACGGTTACGTTCCGCTCACGAACCATGCCGACCCAACCCTGGCCGAGTTAGTGGCCGCCTGGCGGAATAACCTGTATAACGAGGATTACCTCGCGGCGGTCCAGAATCTGTCCGACGCCTATCAGAAGCCGGTGCTCTTCACCGAGCTCGGGTATGTGAGCGCGGCCGGGACGAATGAAGAGCCCTATAACTACACCTGGAGCGTTACTCCGCCCTACGATCCGACCGAGCAACGGAATTGCTACGACGCGTTCTTCCTGGTGTGGAGTCCGCAGTCGTCCTGGGTGAAGGGCGTCTTCTGGTGGGATTGGGAGGTGACCCCGCCGGCGCCCGGCAGCCTCAGCTACATCCCCTGGGGCAGGCCGGCCGAAGACGTTCTGCGCGCCTGGTATGGACCGCCCAACAGCGCGAACGCCGTGACCAACGCCGCGAGTTATGCGACGAATGCAGTGGCGCCCGGCGGCCTGGTAGCTCTGTGGGGGAACAGCCTGGCGAGCGGCGTGGCGACCGCGCCCGCGGGGATTTATCCGTGGCCCCAGAACATCGCGGGCACCAGCGTGACCATCAACGGCCTGCCGGCGCCCTTGTACTTCGTGTCGCCGGGCCAAGTCAATGCGCAGGTTCCGTTCGAGCTGGCGCCCGGCAGCGCCATGGCGGAGGTCACCTCTCCGGCCGGCGTGACCACCTGGATTCCCGTGACGGTGCAAACCGCCGGGCCGGGAATCTTCACGCTCAATGCCTCGGGCACCGGCGATGCCGCGCTTCTGGACGCCCAAACCTATCGGCCGATCACCTCCGCGAGTCCAGCTAAGGCGGGCGAGTGGATTCAGATCTATGCTACCGGCCTGGGCGCGGTGAATCAAGCGGTGACCGACGGCGCCGCACCTCCCTCCCCGCCGCCGCAGACTAGCGCGGCGGTCCAGGTGCTGATCGACGGCGTGACGTACAACGCATACTGGGCGGGCCTGGCGCCGGGCTGGGTCGGGCTGTATGCCGTGAATTTGCAGTTGCCTGCCAATCTCGCGCCCGGCAGCCATCAGCTACAGCTCTCCATGGGGGGAGCCTCCAGCAATACGGCGACTTTTTCGAGCCAATAGCGGAACAGGTGAAAGGACTCGCGGTGCGGCGGCATTTCTCCGTCAAGGAGAAGCACCATGAGACTCACAGCAACCTGTTTGGCCGCGCTAGCGGCGGCGAGCATCACGGCGGGCGCGACCGAGCTGCGGCTGAGCGGCCCCTTCACCCACGACAACCTGTCCATCTACCTGGTCCACGGCCAGGACCGCGTGCAGAAGAAATACCTGACCCTCGCGGAGGCCCTCGAGCAGCACAAAGTGGTGGTCTATGAGACCAGCAACGTCAACATCCTGCAAGTCGAGAACCTCTCCGCGCAGGACGTGTACATACAATCCGGGGAGATCGTGAAGGGCGGGAAGCAGGACCGCGTATTGAAGTACGACATCATCGTGCCCAGCGCCTCGGGCAAGCTCAATGTGAACGCGTTTTGCGTGGAGCACGGCCGCTGGACGCAGCGCGGAAACGAGCCGGCGCGGAACTTCGCGGCGT